>ENA-UOUL01000857-UOUL01000857.1-bioreactor-metagenome-genome-assembly--contig:-NODE-857-length-48344-cov-29.082189_pt1 | contig 48344 bp, 45 predicted proteins | sample MGYA00249838_ERZ747220 | MGnify/ENA primary metagenome ERZ747220 (study PRJEB28778, sample SAMN05720191) | bioreactor metagenome | isolation source: Anaerobic biogas reactor | place: USA:Washington... | reverse complement strand
GCGGGCCGACAGGGTCGTCGGCCCCTACAACGCTTGAGCGATAATGTCTACCAGCAGCGGGCCGACAGGGTCGTCGGCCCCTACAACGCTTGAGCGATAATGTCTACCGGCAGCGGGCCGACAGGGTCGTCGGCCCCTACAACGCTTGAGCGATAATGTCTACCAGCAGCGGGCCGACAGGGTCGTCGGCCCCTACAACGCTTGAGCGATAATGTCTACCGGCAGCGGGCCGACAGGGTCGTCGGCCCCTACAACGCTTGAGCGATAATGTCTACCGGCAGCGGGCCGACAGAGTCGTCGGCCCCTACAACGCTTGAGCAATAATGTCTACCGGCAGCGGGCCGACAGAGTCGTCGGCCCCTACGGTCTCCTAGCCCCTGACTCCTATCAAGAATTTTTATATTATCTTGAATTTAAGGAGGAAAACAATAGAAATATATTGAAAATATATAGAAATTGGAAGTGGGCGCTGTCAAATGTAGTATTTGCTAAAAGGAGGAGGTTGGAACTAGTGGGAAAACGTTCAGGGAAAATTTATAAAAAGAAATCAGCGCGGGCTATAGTACTGATTTGGGCATTAGCATTATTATTGATGTTTATGCCTGTGGCCCCGGCTGCTGCTGCCGAAACATCGCAAAAACAAACAACAATGGTTTTTGTCATTGACAACAGCTCATACACAGTAAATGGAGAGCTCATTGTAATGGATGTAAGCCCTGTAGTTGTAGAGGGCCGTACCATGCTGCCTATTAGATATGCTGCTACTCCTCTGGGAGCAGATGTCGGCTGGAATGATGCTGATAGGAAGGTAACGGTCTCCCTGGAGAATACTAAACTGGAATTATGGATTGGGCAAAGCAAGGCCTTGATAAATGGAAATACTATTTCGATCGACCCAGAGAATCCTAATGTGATGCCGCTGATTATCAACGGCAGGACTATGCTGCCTATTAGATTTGTGACTGAGAATTTAGGTTGTGATGTTCAGTGGGATCCGGTAACCAAAAAAGTAACCATAACTAAAACAGGTACGTCAACACCATCGGGTACATCAACACCATCGATATCTATAAAACCGGGACTTCAAATAATAAAGCCATCGGTGGAAATAAAACAACCTGGAATTATAATTTCAGGAACAGCTCAGTCTGAAGAACAAGCAGACTTTCAGTTTAATGACTCATTAACCGCAAATGACTTACAAGCCTTATTTGCACCACCGCCGGATTTTCAAAAAATAGCCCCAAGTATGGTGCCCGGTGAGGAGTGGGGATCACAACCAAAGGGGAAGCCTTTCAAAATAGATTCGACTGAAAAGGACATTCCCATAGTGATGCGCGTAGGCAGGGGATATAATGTCTTTGGCAAATATGCAGATGTGAATTCATTGAAGCAATCAGTTTTAGATGTTGAAAAGCTGATTCAAGATGGAAAAATGGAAGGCATACGTATTGATAAAGCTGATGAAGAGCATATCGTTGCCGAATCCATAAGGGAATACAGCAGTCAAATGTCCTCTGCATTAGGAGGTTCGGGAAGATTCCTTTGTTTTGGCGGATCAGTCCAGGCGAATTTCGATTCAAGCCGGACCGAGAAATTGGAAAACTATTTTTCAACCTATTACTGGATAGTTAAGAAGTATGGTGTATATATTGATGGAACTACCAATTTAAAGAATTATCTTTTGCCGAATGCCAAGCAGATGATAAATGACAAGAATGTCCCTGCCCAAACCGTCTTTGCTACCTTCGGGCATTATGTACTGGTAGATGCAATTACGGGCGGAAGAATTGATTACAGCATTACTGCCAGTTCAAAATCATCCACCAGTTTTGAAAACTTTAAGGTGGCAACCAAAGCTGATTTTAACGCTTTAATAGTAAAAGCATCCGCAAGCGGGTCATATCAAAATGTCCAGAATAGATCTGAGTATGAAGGCAGCAGGCTCGATCATTTTTCCAGCTCTGGCGGAGCGTTCATGCTAGAAAAAGGTTTATTAGAAAATGACCCCAGTCTATTAAGTAAATGGGAAGCTACCCTGAATGATGATGGAAATCTGGTCGAATTCGGCACCACCACCACCCGGCCTCTGGTACCCATCTGGGAGCTTTGCAGCGATCCATCCAGAGCTGCTTACCTTAAAGCAGAGTTTGAAAAAATGAATGAGGCCATGGCTGAACAGAATAAGTGGCCGGCTGAGAAATATGTAGTAGATGTGGGTTTTGTTTATGGCCCTGATGAGTGGTCGACCAGGGCTGCATGCCCTCCAGGATATCAACTTTATAATGCTGACTTAAATGCCGGTGCTGGCGGATCTTACATCTATTTGTGCTACAAGCTGGGTGAAAACGCCGATGATGCTATAACTGATCTGTTTATGGAACGTACTGGTGGCAGCGTTCCAGCTACTACAGCAACTGTTAACCACAATGCTAATAATGTTCCTTATACCAGACTTGGAGTAGATTTAAATATAAATGCTGGAGGAGACTTTATATACATGTGGTACACAAAGGCCAAGACCAGGCCGCCTGTAAAAGATATGGGTGTAGCTTTCGGTAATGTAGGCTGGCCTGACTACGACACGGTCTGCTGGCAAAACACTCAAGAACCAGCGGATGTCAACAGGGGTGCCGGCGGAGAATATATTTACATTAAATTTAAAAGGTAAAACTAGATCTCCCCTAGGGTAATTACCTTAGGGGAGATTTATTGCCTTTGATTTTTCTTTGCCCCTCAATAAACAAAAGTTACCTGTATTGATAAATAAGTCTATAATATATTTAAAATAACAAAATAACCCAACGATTCATTTTGGTCAGGCGGGATGTTTGGCTTAAATTGGCAGTATCTGCGATGATGAACTGTGAAAGAGGAACAATATAAGAAAATGGTTGGATATATTATGAAAAAAGAAAATAACTATGTGCAGCTTGCATCTGCCAACAGTGAAGCCATCAGAGAGTATAACGAAAGAATACTATCCGCGCTGACACTAATTGGAGGAATATTGGCGATGCTGCCGCTCTTGGCAGCACCTTTCAGTGACACTAAGATAGATGCTATTCCCGCATATTTGCTGGTAGCTGCATTCTTTTTCACCCTATTCTTAATATTTAAGATTTCTTATATGAAAAAGTACACTCTTGGCGGGCTGTATATCTGTTTTTCCATAGCCTTCTTATTGGCTATTTATCTCAGTGTAATTCACTCACCCGATATGAGGGCGACGGTTTTATTGGGAGCGTTTTGCATTATGCCGCTGTGTTTCATCGACCGCCCTGCCCGTATGAACCTGTTTGCAGCTTTTTGGCTTATCGTACATACGATTTTGGCGTTTTACCTGAAACCACTATATGCGCTGGATGATACGATCAATTGCCTGATTTTTGCTATTCTTGGGTGTTATATAGGCAATATAATCGTATGGGTTCGTTTAGAAGGCTATGAGGCTCACCGCTTGTTGATTATTGAAAAAGAAACTGATGTGTTGACAGGTCTGTTTAATCGGCGCAAACTGTTCGAAACTCTGGCAGTTTTGGAAACAACAAGAGCCGAAAAGCCATCCGGAATCCTGATGATTGACATTGATTACTTCAAAGAATATAACGACACTTACGGTCACGCCGCCGGTGACAAATGTCTGAACCATTTGGGCCAGGTGTTTTCAAAATTCTCACGGGAATATCGGCTGTATTTCTATCGCTATGGCGGTGAGGAATTCGTGGCAATGGCATATGGATACGACCAGGAAGAACTGCTTTCCATCGCGAAAAGTCTGCGGACTACTGTGGAAAGCACAGATATGGATGGGCATCATACCACCATCAGTATCGGCGTTGCCTACTGCGGCCAGGAAAAAGTTCGAAATTATGAAAGGATAATTGACCGGGCTGATAAGGCCGTTTATGCCTCGAAGCACGCGGGACGGAATAAAGTGATTAGTAGTTAGGGGCTAGGGGCTAGGGGACAGTTGGTCAGTAGACAGTAGACAGTAGACAGGGGACAGGGAAAAGTTGGTCAGAAGTGAGAGGGTAGGGGCCGACGACTCTGTCGGCCCGTTGCTTGGCACAAAATCATTGTGACACTTGGGGACGTTCCTTATTTGACACGTTTTACGTGAGGTGTGACAGGATTCTTCGCTCATGCGTCGCAGGGGAAGGTAGTACCATTCTGTTACCTTGGACAGTGGACAGTTGGTGCGGGGACAGGGGAAAGTTGGAAATTTGAAAGCAGGCGATGGCTGAATAATTGCTTAACGATGGTAGGGGCCGACGACTCTGTCGGCCCGCTGCTTGGCAGAATCTATCGACAGGCGTTGTGAGTTGAAAGCAAAAGACACTGGTGTATAATTTCCAATTATGTTATAATTATATTGTTAAACAATATCAAACTTAATAGTACTTCTTATTTAGAGTTATGGTAGAGAGTTAGCTCAGTGACCATACACCAACCTGCGGAAAAGCAAGGTGGTAATGCTAACATCGATGAGGAGTTGATCCAGCTCCTTGAGGGGCTTTTTTATTGCCTTGATTTCCATCACGCGAATTAGAAGTGCTAAAAAAGCCAATGAAAGGAGCATTATTTTGTGTAAATCATTTTCAGGTTTCTTTTGCTTAGCGGTGTCTATCGTTTGAATGGATGAGAGAGGAGCATGGTATGAGCGTAAAAGATTTGAAAAATGTTCGTTTGGAACGGCTGATGAAGCGGGAAAAAGAGCGTTTGCGGCAAATGGACCAGGTCTATGATTACGCTTTGATCAGGGATTGGGATCTGCATTTCGATTTTACCTGGGCGGAAACGGTTCAGCTGGGAGAGGTCTTCGCCAACTTGATAAGACTGGAAGACAGATTGGTGCTGGTATCGATACAGTTTTTCACCGACCGGTTCAGTGTGGAAGAAATGCTGGACTGGCTTGACCGGCATAAGATCTATTGGCAGGAACCCCCCAAAGACTTCGATGTGATCAGCGGGGCTTCGGAAATCATTCAGGGGGTCAAATTCGAAGGACATGCATTGGTGCTGTATAAGCCTGGTTCGGGCAAATTGGCCATCAATACCCGGGATTATATAGAGGTGACCGAACAATACAAGCCCATCAACAAAGTCAGCGATACCAGTACTTCCAAAGAAGTATCCCTTGGCAGGAAGCAGAAGCGAATAACCATATATTTTAACGGCCGGGAAGTTGAAAAGGTGCCCACCCTCGACTTCGACGTAATGGGGGATTTTGTGTATGTCAACGGCGTTCTGTTGTGCGCAGACCAGATTTGCGATCATAATGGGACACTGGGGATATTTAACCGGGAACTGCTCCTGCCGCTGGGAATGATAACAGACGACGATACCACCATCACAATAGACCTCTATGAACGCGGCGATTCAAAGCTGTGCAATATAAAATGCACCTATGCGATCAACCTGGAAAACTGGGATCATTGCAGTCCGGCGGACTAGCGTAAATTAGGTTTGACGGCTCAAAAAATGATCGATGGGCTTCGGAAGGAAGTGATCAGAAAATGGCTAGACCAATCCGTATGAAAAAGAATGGGCTGCTGGCATTAACCGGTAAATTGCTGATCAGAAGATATGATACTGTTGACAACGGCTGGAATTTCAGATATTAGGAGTGATGATTCTCTGAGGCTGCGTAGCGAGGGAAGTAAGAATATTTCAGCTGCAACTATTCTAGTTTGGTCTGGCTTTCAGAAAATTTAATAAACAACAACAGTTGTGGCAAGCTATCCATCCTATTGTAAAGACCAACTAGGAGCAAAGGGAGGGTTTAATAGGCTCTCCCTTTTTTTTAGCTTCCTGAGAGAATAGATATATTTTTTATTTGAAGACGTAATTGCTGTGGAATTTTACGAATGATACACATATAATAATAACAGCAGCGGAAAGGAGCTGGTAATATGCCTAAAATAAAGCCCGTTTCAGATTTAAGGAATTACAATGAGGTCTTGCGAGATGTTTCCGTTGGTGAGCCGGTCTTTTTAACAAAGAATGGTCGTGGCCGATATGCCCTGATCGACATTGCTGATTATGAAAAAACCCAGGCGACGATCAAGCTGCTGAGCGAGCTTAATAAGGGCCGGAAATCAGGCGAAGAAAGTGGATGGGTCGCACATGAAGATGTGAAAGCAAATTTCAAGGGTAAGGCTGATGAATAAAATACTTTATTCACCCGAAGCATTAAGTGATCTTGACCAGATATGGACCTATATCAATAACGAGCTGCAAAATCCTGCAGCCGCTCAAAAAATTATAGCAGATATCCTGGACGCCATAGAAAAGTTGCATGATTTTTCGGAGTTGGGACCTCCTTTGTCATCGATTACCGAATTTGAAAGTGATTATCGTTTTCTTGTCTGCGGAAAATATATCGCTTTTTACCGTGTGATGGGATTAGATATATATATAGACCGCGTGTTGTACGGAAGGCGTAATTATATCAGTATTTTGTTTGACACATTAGAAAGTGATATCGATTCATAATAGCTTGAGGTTCAGACTTAAGTATTATCTCGAACGGCATGGCCAGAATATTTGTGTGGGCAGGGGGTGAGTTTAATTTGTTTGGTGAAAATTCCGACATGGAAAACAGTTTATTCAATGATCTATCGGTTCATTCCAGTCAACTGGATGTAATACAGATGGAGTTTATCGGTGCGGAGAGTATAAGCTGGGAAGAACTGTTTACAGGTTTTGACCGGTTGTATGCGATCACCTATTCTTCCGGGATCGGGTTTATTAATGAGCTGCTGCAAAGATTTGAATATGCGGAAATAATTTTCGGGTTTGAAGAGATAATGTCCTATAGCTTGAGCGAAATACTGGCTTTTCAATCCAAAACCATAGAGCGATTGCGGACAACCTCCGGGAAAGCTAAAGCAAATCTTCTGGACAGGATCGATAAGGACTCCTTAAAACTCTTCGTTGCCCGGCAAAAACTTTCTCACGAAAAAATCTATCTTTTGGAAGCCAATGATGGCAGGAAACGTGTGATTATGGGTTCGGCCAATATGTCTTATGCTGCGTTTAAAGGGAAGCAGCGGGAAAACATCAGCTATATCGATGGCGATAGGGCTTTTGAATGGTATAAGGAAAGTTTTGATGAACTGAAGCAAAGCAGTTCGGATAATATTACTATTCCGGCTTTGAAAATCGCGGATACCGGAGAAAATCTGGCGGAAATTCCGGTAATGAGCACGGTGAAAGTAAGGAAATCAATGATCATCGAACCAAGCACCGAAGCAAATGATGAGGTTAGATTCGTTCTGGATGTCAGGAATTTGGCTCATAAAATAGCGCCATTTATGCCCGTTGCAGATAAAAAAGGGAAAATAAAACTTTTGCCGGAGATGGTGATCCAGACCAAAAGAAGGATCGTGGATGCGTTGGTCCAAGAAAAGGAGATGCGCAGCGAGTATCCGGAGTTGGTGATCGATGTCCCCAATCGTCAAGTGCTATTAAATGATAATGTCCTGGACCTGGAGCCGGAACCGGCTGAAGTAAAAAATGATGTGGAGCTATTTTTGGAGTATATGCAAGGATACGAAAAATTCCACGGTAATGTAGCAGGGATGCAGGCCAAGTATTATGCATTTGCCAACTGGTTTTTTACTACTCCTTTTATGGCTGTCATGCGGGATATGGCGGTTAAATACAATCAGAACCTGATGCCTTATCCGGTGTTCGGTTTGGTTTACGGAAAAAGCAAAGCTGGAAAAACCAGTTTTTTAGAGACACTGCTCAAAATGATGATCGGGCAAAAGACCAAAATAGCGGCACCGGATTTCACACGGTCAAACATAGACGGCCTAAAGAGGACCGTCAGGGGAGCCCCTATTATTGTGGATGATTTGACCCAGACCAGATTTAGTCAACATGCGGTGGAAATGATCAAAAACGATCACTTCGGGGCGTCGGAGAACCTTATCCACTATCCGGCGGTGGTGATCAGTGCCAATGAAGATGTCAAGGCGGTTGCCCAGGAAATCATTAGAAGAACGGTGCTGTGCCATGTGCAGGCCGGGTTGAAGAATACGGAAATAATGAGGACCAGCGTCGTAAGACGGGTGCAAAAGAATATCGGCACTGCTTTTTATCGGGAATATCTCAGACGGATGCTGGATATCATGCCGGACTTGCTGCAGTCACTTAAGGAAGATGAAAAAGAAGGAGCCCCGGATATTTTGCAGGAATCATCTGACATCATTTATGACATCGTTTCCCGGTATGAAGATAGAGAATTGCCTGGTTATATCCGCAGGTTGACCTTGGATGATTATTTCAGTGAAAAGGTGACCGGCGCCCAGGCGATCAAAAAGATCAAGGATGCATGGCAGATCAATAGAAAGGCCTTTGAAGTGGATAAGAAACATTCGCAGCTGCACTATTTTGCGGGCGAGTCATGGGAGGCGGAGCGTATCATCAAGGAACTGCCCGAGGATCTGCAGGCCCGTAAATCAGGCGGGAATATCGCCATGGATCTGGAGGTGGCCTGCGACTTTTTCGAAATAGACTTCAAAAAATATGGCGGAATACTAAGGTTTATGAGGAAATAGAAAGACCCCTTAAAGATCAAACGTCAGTTAGTCATCGGAGGTTTATAAATGAACAAAATGATTACGATCAGGAATGAAGAAGAAACTGATTATGAGAGCGTAGAAGCAATCACCAGGAAAGCTTTCTGGAACTTATATGTGCCGGGCTGCGTTGAACACTATTTGGTGCATGTGATGCGGTCCCACCGGGACTTTGTGCCGGAGCTGGATCTGGTGATCGAACTTGATGGTGAGGTTATCGGGAATATCATGTATACCAAAACCAAACTGATCGATGAGTCCGGGGAAGTAAAGGACATCTTAACCTTCGGTCCGGTTTGCATTTTGCCGGAATACCAGCGAAAAGGGTTCGGCAAAAAACTCATGGAGTATTCCTTTGAACAGGCGGCTGCCCTTGGTTATGATGTAATCGTAATATTTGGCAATCCCAATAATTATGTGAGCCGCGGTTTTAAAAGCTGCAAAAAGTTCAATGTCTGTCTGGAAAACGGCACATTTCCTGCAGCCATGATGGTAAAAGAACTCAAACCGGACGTTCTGGACGGAAGAAAATGGGTTTACCATCAAAGTCCTGTATTCGAGATAGATGAACTAGCAGCGGAGCGTTTTGACCATGGTTTGGAACACCTGGAGAAAAAATACCAGCCCAGTCAGGAAGAATTTTATATTCACAGCCATTCGATTATACAGTGAGGCGTGAAGAGTGAGGCGATTCTATGGTAGTTTTCATTAGGAGGGAGCGTTGATGAAACCTTTGAAGATTTGTCCTCAGGTGTATCAGGTGGGAGGCAGTAATCTGTCTCATCCCGATGATTGCTGTGTTTATCTGCTGGAGTCGGAGGGTGAACTGGCCTTGATCGATGCCGGAGCGGGGAAAGGGAGCTTAGCCATTCTGGAAAATATCAAAAGCTGTGGTTTTTCTCCCGCTGATGTTCGTTATATCCTGATTACTCATGGCCATATCGATCATATCGGCGGTTTAAAGGAACTCAAGGCTAGAACAGGGGCGAAGGTTGCAGTCCATGAACTGGAACTGGATGCTGTTGAAAATGGCAACCCCCGGCTAACTGCGGCCTCCTGGTACGGGGTAACATATCAGCCGGTCAAAGCCGACCGCATTATTAAGCAGGACAGTGAAACCCTTGCTTTAGGAAAAACGGAAGTGGTTTTTTTACATACCCCGGGTCACACCCCCGGCAGCCTGTCGATATTTTGCCAGTGTTACGGCCTGAAGGTTCTTTTTGGGCAGGATATTCACGGCCCCTTTAATAAGGAATGGGGATCTGATAAAAATGAATGGCGCCGGTCACTGAGACGGCTTCTGACCCTCGATGCCGATATATTATGTGAAGGACATTTCGGCATCTATCAGCCGGCTTCGGAAGTCCGCAGATACATCGAATCTTATCTGTAATAGTTGTCAGGGGGACGGGGTTGTTGACAACATTTGCATATGTATAACACTTAACAAATAGTCAATGCTTGGGTAATTGTTGCTATTTCTTGGTTCACTAAACAACCCAAAATGTTGTCAACAACCCCGTCCCCGTTACAACTCAAAGGAGACTACAATATAATGATTGCGGAAAATCGAACCGTTGTGCTGGTTGAGCCCATGTGGACGAGAGGACACTATGAAACCCAGATGTATTTGTTCCTGTCTATATTGCTGCCCAAAAACTGCCGGCTGATGGTGTTGTGTGCTGAGCCTGAAAAAGTAAAGGAATGGGCCGCTGATATCCTGCCGAACTTGCAAAATAAATTGTTTACTGCGCATTATTCTTTGATCGATGATCATGGCTGGGAAAAGTTAAAAGCCGGTCAAGCCTGGCCTTATCTTTCCGAAACCTTGCATAAAGCAGAAGCTGCATCAGGCTGGAACATTGACATGGTTTTTATTAATAGTTTGGATATCATCATTTACGGGAATTGGCGTGGGTGGCTTTTTTGGAGAGAATTTGACTATCCCTGGGCTGGTTTATATGTAACGCCGGCTTTTCGACTCAAAAGGAATAGTCGGAAAGGAATCAAGCGATTCATTCAGCTGCAGATTTTTAGAAGAGTAAGAAATGGACAGGCTATAGCCATTCTGGATGAAGGCACAAAACTGCAGATGCAGGCATTCTTTAAGGATCGCAAGGTTTTTGTTTTCCCTGATGTGACCGATGAAAGACTGCCGTCACCGCTTCCTGAAAAGTTTAATCAGATCAAAGAGAAAGCGGGAGGCAGAACCATCATTGGAATGGTGGGCTTGCTGCAAAAGAGAAAGGGGTGGCTGAATTTCCTGCGCGCCATACCAGCGATGAACCCTGAAGAATGTTTCTTTTTGACGGCAGGATATCTGCACCGTCCCGATTATACCAGGGAGGAACAATTGGAAATTGATCGGCTTATGGCCAGCCTGGAAGGGGCCAACTGTCATTTTGAACTGGGCTATATTGATGATCCAGCTGAAGTGAATGCCTACATCACTTTATGTGATGTGGTCTATTTGTGTTACGAAAATTTCTACTATAGCAGCGGAATCATGACCAAAGCGTCATCACTGAAGAAGTTGATGTTGGTAACCAAAGGCTATTGTATGGGAGAAAGAGTAGAAAAGTATGGTTTGGGTCTAACGGTAAAAGAAGGGGATTTGGATGAAATAATTGCCGCGCTTACAACCCTTTCTGAGGCTGAAACGCGGGAAGAAATGATGCGGAAGGCACAGTTTGATAGATTTATGTTATTTCATAATGTTCGGGTGCTGGATACTGCTTTAAGCGAAATACTAGGAGTTGATATGTAAAATGAGGATTTTGGTTACAGGTGCAGGAGGGTTTATCGGGCATCATTTGGTAAAAAGACTTAAATCCGAAGGGAACTGGGTGATTGGGGCCGACTTAAAGTGGCCTGAATTTGAAACGACCAGTGCGGATGAGTTCCTGATCGGTGATCTGCGAAACCCGGATTTCTGCCTGGAATTGACCCGCAAGGGGAGCGATGAGATCTACCAGCTGGCAGCCGATATGGGTGGAGCCGGTTATGTATTTACCGGGGAAAATGATGCAGCTATCATGCATAATTCTGCCCTGATCAATTTAAATATGCTTGAAGCGGCCCGTATCCATAAAAGCAAAAAGATATTTTTCTCCTCATCGGCTTGTGTTTACCCCCTCTATAATCAAGAGGATCCGGAAAATCCCGTTTGTTATGAAGACTCTGCCTATCCAGCCCAACCGGACAGTGAATATGGCTGGGAAAAATTATTCAGTGAAAGGCTGTATAAGTCATATCAAAGAAATTACGGCATCGAAGTCCGCATTGCCAGGCTGCATAATATATTCGGTCCTCTCGGAGTTTGGGAAGGCGGCCGGGAAAAGGCACCTGCGGCACTGTGCAGAAAAGTGGCGCTGGCGGACAACCATAGTTTTATAGAAATTTGGGGCGACGGCAAGCAAAGCCGGACTTTCCTATATATAGATGAGTGTATTGAAGGGATAACCAAAATGATGCGTTCCGGCTATTCAGAACCAATAAATATTGGCTCCGAAGAAATGATCACCATTTACGATCTGGCGAAAATGATCATACAGATATCAGGCAAAGATCTGGCTATTGAGTGTATTGACGGGCCCCAGGGGGTAAGAGGCAGAAAATCTGACAACACACTGATCCGGGAGACATTGTCATGGCAGCCCCAAAAGCCGCTGCTCGAGGGCATCGAATTGACCTATCAGTGGATTTTGAAGCAAACACAGTTATCACGGGAAGCCAGCAAGTATAAGTTGTAACGGGGACGGGGTTATTGACAACATTTGCATATGTATAGCACTTAGACAAAAAGGAAATGCTTGCGTAATTGTTGCTGTTTCTTGGTTCATTAAACAACCCAAAATGTTGTCAATAACCCCGGCCCCGTGACAACTCGCTTAAGAGTTTAATTTTTCCAATGCCCAGGCTGCCATTTCCAGAACTCTCTCATCCCGGTTTTCTGCCAGGCAGCGCTCAAGTTCTTCCTTATATTCAGGGTTCAGGCTGTTGCCCATGGCCCGGGCGGCATTCATCTGGAAACGCCAGAGCTCATTTGGCGGCATATAGAACATGTGGGGCATGACCTTTTCTATGTAATACTCCTCATCCATGTGCAATAATGCACGCAGATCAAAATCCCCAGCCCAATCAGAAATCTTTTGGCTGACGGGCAGATCCTGATTCATCCAGGCTTCGTTGCGGGGGCAGACCTCCTGGCAGCGGTCGCAGCCGTAAACCCTCATGCCCATTGCTTCCCGGTATTCGATGGGAGTGACTCCTTCGCCGTAATAACTTAAATAAGAAATGCATCTGCGGGGATCGATTTTATTGGGACCACGCAACGCTCCGGTGGGGCAGGCGGCGATACAGGCGTTTTTACACCAGGTTGGGCAGCCCACAGTCACTGTCGGTTCATCCGGGATAAATTCCTGATCCACCAGCAAGACCACGGGGAAGACCCAGGAACTCTTTCGGGCGGCTTTATTGGCATAAAGAAGGCAGTTCTTGCCGAAAGTGCCCAGGCCGGCCCGGGCGGCGGCCAGACGTTGAGGGAGATAAGCGCCGGATTTGGATTGAATGCCGTTTGCGGTCAGGTACGTGCGAAACTGTTTGGTCCTTTGTGCCAGATCATCTTTGGTTATACGGTCGTCCACCATATAGCAGCGTCCAAATTTACCCAGCATGTCCGGGGGGAACGCTTCCTGATGATAGTTATCCAGTAAAACGATGATGCTTTTTGCTTCAGGATAAACTGCTTTTGGGTCAGTCCCTTTCAGCAAATCCATCCCCCGTTCATAGGTCCAATCATAAAAGGAAGCCCGTTCCTCGAGGATCGCTTTGTGGGAGTCAAAAGGTTCAGCGGTGGTAAAGCCGATATCTGCAAAACCGATCTGATATGCTGCGTCTATGATTTCCTGTTTGGTGACCAAGATGATTCCCCCCTGCCTTTTTGTATATAATAGCATACTTATGGCCTGTTGTTGGTTCTGTCAGATAGTGAAAGATTCGCCAGCCAGCAACCGGATTAGATCCCCGGTTGTTTTTAGTCGGATATTGATGAAATTGGGGTTATACACATTACGACAAAAGCATAAGGGGCTGTGTGTTATCATAATATCGTTAAGAAATATGACTTATGGATGTCGATAAAACAATATCTTTGAGGTGTCTTTATGGCTGCACATAGTACAATTGCTCAAAACGAACAATACTATCGCATAATTCTTGACAACCTGTCACAAGGTATAATTGTATGCCAATTGCTTTATAATGAACAAGAAGAGCCGGTTGACTATTTGATTTTGGATATTAATCATGCTGTTGAGGAACATTCAGGATTAAAAAAAGAGCAAATTGTCGGGAAAAGGGCTACGGAAATCCGTTCAGTTGTCGAGCCTGAATGGTTATTAAAATGCGGAGAAGTCGTTAAAACAGGTAAAACCGCAGAACTTGAGATTTACAATGCTTCATCCTTTGACGGGTGGATTGATGTTCAGGTCATATCACTTCAGCATCAAGATAGGTTTCTTATTCTATTCACCAATATCACTGAACACGTGAAGCTTAAAGAAACGCTCAGGGAGAGTGAGAAGCTGGCAAGATCTCGTGCCCGCGAGTTGAAGAAGGAAAACCGCCAGAAAGTAGAGATCCTCGAGAGCATATCAGACTGCTTTTACGCCCTGGATAAAGATCTCCGCTACATTTACGTAAATAAAAGTACGGAAGAAATTTGCGGTATATCGAGGAATGACTTAATTGGCCGCATGATGGAAGAAGTCTTTCCTGTCGTCAATGACGTTTCACTGTCAAAATTCCGTCAGGTTTTAATGGAACAAACCCCTCAGCAATACGAGGTCTTCTCCAAGATTGTTAACAGGTGGGGTGACATATATGTTTACCCTACGCAGGAAGGGATCTCGGTCTTTTTTCATGACATTACCGAGAAAAAAGCACTGGAGATGGAAAAAGAACGTTATATGAAAATGGTGGAAGAAAGAGTTGCCTGGCAGCAAGACATTTTGGATTTAATGCCCGTAGGAGTTTGGATTTCGGACCATACCGGAAAGGTCGTTACAATAAACCAGGCGGCTTTGGATATGTATGGGGGCAGGTCTCCCCTGGCAGGCACCCTCTATGAGTATACTTCCTATAAATTGTTCCATTCTGATACCGGCGAACCGGTACTTTTTGAGCCATATCCAATGAGGGAAGCCCTGAGAGGGGTGGTATTGGATTATGAAGGGTTCGACGGCAAGCGGGGCACTCTTGTCGCTTCAACCGATGCGCTTTATGATGAAGAAGGGAATTATATCAATTATGTGGCTGTTGCCATGGATATAACTGAGCTTAGAGAGGCAGAAAAAGCTCTTCGTGAAAGTGAAAAAGAAGCCCTGGATTTAGTGGAGAAGCTGAAGAAGGCCAATGAACATAAAAATAAATTCATTGCAATGCTTTCCCATGAACTTAGAAATCCATTGGCTGCAGTCATCATGGGGCTTTCACTTTTGGAGCATGTCGAACCGGGAAGTGAGCAGGCATTAAGAGCAACGCAAACCATAACCAGACAAGCCCAACAACTTAGCAGACTTGTGGATGACCTGCTTGATGTGACCCGTATCAGAGAGAATAATTTTAATCTGCAAAAGTCAAATCTGGAAATCAATCAACTGCTTGAACATATCGTACAGGATAACCAGCCCGGCTTTGAGGCAAAGGATATTGATTTTGTGGCCAGCTTTACCCCGGAGAAGCTAATGGTTGAAGGGGATATGGCCAGGCTGATGCAAGCGGTGGGAAATTTACTTGATAATGCTTTGAAGTTCACAGCCAGGTATGGCAAGGTTGTGCTCTCTCTAAGTAAAGATGAGAAGGAAAATATGGCGGTCATTTCCGTCATTGACAATGGGCAGGGCATCTCATCTGATTTACTGGAACATCTCTTTGAACCCTTTGTGCAGGCAGAGCAGGGTTTGGACAGAAGCTATGGCGGGCTTGGCCTGGGACTGCCTATTGTGAAGGGAATCATTGATAATCATGGCGGCATCATCAAGGTCTTAAGCGAAGGGCTGGGGATGGGAACCACGTTTACAATAGGACTTCCTCTGCTGGAAGAAATAAATTAACCAAAGAAAGCTGAAGGTGAGACAAATGATCATAATCATAGATGATAATAAAGACTTAAACGACCTTATGAGTGAGCTTCTTGGGACAATGGGATATGAGGTAAGGACTGCTTTAAACGGTGAGGATGGCATAGCCATAGCCAAAGAAAAAAAGCCTGCGGCGATTATATGTGATATAGGAATGCCGGGGATGAACGGTTTGGAAGTTGCCCAGTACATAAGGCGGGACCATGAATTAAAAGATGTGCATCTGATCGCGATGTCAGGATACTCAAACCAGGCAGATGTAGAGCGCTCCATCGAAGCCGGATTTGATAAGCATCTGGCCAAGCCATTTAATCTTGCAGTGATAAAAAAGGCCCTGGACGAGGCTATGAATGTTGCAAGCTAACAGCCAGGATATAGCTCCGTTAGGGGCTTTTTTTATTAATCATGCCGGGGGAGGTAATGATGAAGCCGGAAGAAAACTATTATGATATCCTGGGCGTGGCAGCTGATGTCAGCCAGGAGGAGATCACCCGGGCGTTTAAGCAGGCGCTGAAAGAACTGCCGGAGGACATCACGGAAGCAGAAGAAAGAAGAAACCGGCTGGAAAAAGCCTACTATGTCCTGGGCGATGAGATGAGAAGATTTGAATATGACCGGGTCATGTTTAATAAGAAGTTTCCCGCATCAAACTCCGATACCAAGCCGCCTTCATCCGAAACAAACATTACTGCAAATACATTTCACAGCAATCAGCATTTATCAAAACAGGATCAGTATTATGAACGATTAGTCAGCGCCGGCAGAGCCAGGAAGCAGGGAAGGGATAAAAGACCTTCTGCCTGGATACTGGCGGGATTGTTTCTGTTTGTTTATGTACTTGGAAAAGCATGGCTGCCGGGAGCTATTCCGGAGCATGAGTTGGAGAATTTGCCGGCAGTGAGTACTGATTCGCTTATGCCGCAGCCGGATATTCCTCCACTGGAATTGCCGCCTGGGGGAGAGGTCCATTATTATACCGGAGGGGAACCGCTGGCCCCGTTTTCGGTCAAATACTGCGGAAGGAAGCAATTACTTTGTCAAATTGGTTGATCCTGACACAAAATCCGAGGTCGTAACGATGTTTGTCCGGGGAGGGGAATGGGCGGAAACCAAAGTCCCCCTGGGCAATTATGAATTACGCTATGCCAGCGGCGGTCAGGACTGGTACGGCGAGGAATATCTCTTCGGAACGGCAACAGTTTGCGTCAGGGCATCCCAGGAGCTCAGCTTCTATCAGGATGAGTCCAGATTCATGGGGCATTCTGTGATCCTGATCAAACAAGCAGGCGGCAATCTTCATACGCAGCCGATGGCTTTGACTGAGTTTTAGGGAGTCTGGCAGGAGCGGTTGTCCTGGTGCTTCTGGCAGCGATTCGGTTTTATCGAAACCATATGGCATTACTTCCAAAATCCTAGATGTTCCTTAGTCTATTAGTCACATGTTATAATCATTATATCTTGGAGGAGTCACACTAATGCAAATCAAAATTATTGGAGGTGGTTAGTATGACAAATAACGATCCAATGCAGAAGAACGGATTAGGCGAGCCTTTACCAAGCCGTAATGATGTAAAAGGAAAACAATCCGGCATTACTCGTGAAAATGGTGCTCCGGTTATCAACAACCAGGATACCATGACCGCAGGTCCGAGAGGACCGCAAGTACTGCAGGACGCCTGGCTGATGGAAAAGCATGCGCACTTCAACCGTGAGGTTATCCCTGAACGGCGCATGCATGCCAAAGGATCCGGGGCTTTTTGCGAGTTTGTAGTAACACACGACATAACGAAATATACTAAAGCCAAGATCTTTTCCGGGATAGGAAAAAAGACAAAATTATTTATACGCTTTTCTACAGTAGCCGGGGAACGCGGTGCTGCCGATGCAGAGCGCGACATCCGCGGATTTGCCATTAAATTTTATTCTGAAGAAGGAAACTGGGATCTGGTTGGGAACAACACTCCGGTTTTCTTTTTTCGGGATCCCAAGAAATTTATCGATTTAAATCATGCAGTCAAACGTGATCCCCGCACGAATATGCGCAGCCCAAATAACAACTGGGATTTCTGGACATCCCTTCCGGAATCATTGCTTCAGGTAACAATTACGATGAGTGATCGCGGGATTCCATCTTCCTATCGTTATATGCACGGATTCTCCAGTCATACTTACAGCTTGATAAATGCTGCCAATGAACGGGTATGGGTGAAATTTCATTTCCGCAGCCAGCAGGGGATTCAGAATCTGACTGATCAGGAAGCTGAAATGGTAGTGGCCAAGGATCGGGAGAGTCATCAGAGGGATCTTTATACCGCCATTGAAAAAGGGATATTCCCGAAATGGACCATGTTTATTCAGGTTATGACCGAAGAACAGGCCAAAAATATGCCTTATAACCCCTTTGATTTGACCAAGATGTGGTACAAGAAAGATTTCCCCTTAATCGAGGTGGGCGAAATCATATTAAATAAGAATCCGGAAAATTATTTTGCTGACGTGGAGCAGGCGGCCTTTAACCCGGCCAACAATGTGCCTGGTATCGGCTATTCTCCTGACCGTATGCTTCAGACCCGATTGTTTGCTTATGGAGATGCCCAGCGTTACCGCCTGGGTGTGAACCATCACCAGATTCCTGTCAATAGCCCGCAGGGAGTTATGAATCCCCACAGCTTTCATCGTGACGGACAAATGAGAGTGGATGGAAACATGGGCAGCGAACTCCATTATGAGCCCAACAGCTATGGCAATTGGACCGACCATCCCGAAATGGCTGAGCCGGTGCAAGCGGGGGGAGATGTTTATCAATATGACTTCCGTGAGGATGACCACGATTATTTCACCCAGCCGGGACTTCTCTTCCGTGCCATGAGCCATGAACAGCAGCTGGTGCTTTTTGAGAATACGGCACGGAACATGGGTGATTCGAGCCTGCAGATCAAGCATAGGCATATCATTCATTGTTATATGGCTGACCCTGAGTATGGCAAGGGTGTAGCTGAAGCCCTGGGCATTTCAATCGACGACGTGGACCTGACTCCGATGAAATCTGACAGTCGTGCTGCCTGGCAACAGGATAATGCACGTGGTTCTGATCTAAATGTACCTACTACACCTGCAGATCCTGTTACCGCCAGGGATTTGCCGCCGACCGGTCGTGACACCAATGCCGCAGATCCGAAGAGTCTGTTCAGTTGGGAAGATGATCCTCAACTGCTGTGATCAGTTCCAAAGTGAAAAGTGTTGTCCCGGGGATATCCTATAGGGTATCCCCGTGCTTCATGGCGGAAACGATTATTAAACTGAGCACCGGCTTGTCAGAACTCCACCCACATCCGTACAGCAACATGGTTTACAAACTGTCCGGAGACATGGTTTACTTTAATTAAGAAAAGATTCCAAACTCCGCATGAAGCAGAGATTTACGCTGAAGCTTTGAAGTGGTGCATGGAATGATTCCTGGTCTTTGACACAAACTAGAAACAAATTTTGCAAAGGAGTGAAGCCAATGATGAAGGAACGCAGATGGCAGCAATGGTACGACGAGGGCGTGCCCGGGACCTGTTACTATCCCATTACCACCATGAAAGACGAATTTATCAAATGGGTAAGAGCGAATCCCGACAAACCTTATATTTATTGTAATGATCTGGTTTTCACTTACAAGGAAACGAATGAGATTGCCAAGAAACTTGCCAATGCCCTGCTGGAACTGGGCGTGAAATTCGAAGATCGGGTATCTCTGGTTTTGCCTAATATTCCCCAATTCGTTTTTGCCTGTCACGCAATCATGAAAATAGGAGCGATCATTGTCCCGATAAATCCTCTCTACACGATCCCGGAAATGACCTATAATTTCAATGACAGCGGCGCTGAGACTGTGATCGTTTACGGACCGGTAGCCCCCAAAGTCCTGGAAGTGATGCGCTCGGGCAAGACCTCCCTGAAGACCATGATCGTCATGCAGGTCCCCGGTCATGAAGTGACGCTGGAAGCAGCCCCGGATATTCTAGATTTCAATGAAGTGATCGAAGGAGGCAGCAATCTGGAACCGGATATCCATCTGGATAACCAGGATACGGTCATTCTGATCTATACAGGCGGCACCACCGGCGTCCCCAAAGGCTGCCGTCTAACCAACGCCAATTTCGTAGCATTTTACACTGTTTTCATCGAATGGGCCAAAGCTATGTTCCCGCCACAGGAATTGCGCACCCTGTGCACCGTGCCACTCTACCATATCTACGGATTCAACATGCAGATCAATGCCAATCTGGCCAGCGGCGGCACCATGATCCTGGTACCGGAAGTGACCCCGGACAACGTGCTGGAAGCCATCAACCGTTTCCTGCCCACCTACTGGCCGGCAGTACCCGCTTTGATCCAGATGCTCAACATGCATCCCAAGCTGCCTGAATCCAAGGCCAGTTCCATCCGCTTCCTGTTATCCGGATCAGCGCCTTTGCCAGTGGAAGCCATGAGAAAATTTGAAGAAATAACCGGTTCCACCATCATCGAAGGCTTCGGCGGTTCTGAGACCACCAACGGGGTCATGGTTAATCCCAAGGGCAAACGGAAACCCGGCACTGTAGGGATCCCGTTCCCGGATATGGATGTGAAGATCGTCGACCTGAAAAACGGTGTGGATGAGATGCCAGCCAACGAACCCGGTGAATTGATCTTAAAAGGCCCCCTGATCATCAAAGAATACTGGAATAAACCGGAAGAAACCGCCAATGCCATCAAAGACGGCTGGTTCTATACCGGAGACATCGCCGCCATGGATGACGACGGCTATATCACCATCGTTGGCCGAACCAAGGACATGATCATTTCCAGCGGCTTCAATGTATACCCGCGGGATATCGATGAACTGCTCTACACTCATCCCAAAGTCCTGGATGCAGGAGCCATCGGAGTTCCCGATCCCGTACGCGGGGAAAGTGTCAAAGTTTTCGTGGTGTTAAAACCCGGTGAGACCATGACTGAGGAAGAAGTCATCGCCTTTTGCAGGGAATCCCTGGCAGCTTATAAAGTGCCGCGTTATGTGGAATTTTTGGATGACATCCCACGGACCAATATGAAGAAGGTCGACCGCAAGGCATTGCGGGAGATGGAAGCGAACCGTCAGAAGTAAAATGCAGCACATGGGGGCGGTTCTGCTGTGTCTGGACCAAGCTCCGGATTGACACAACAAACCGCCCTCCTGTGTCAAAAGGATGGTTTTACATATGAAGGAGAAAAGTTTGATGCCTGACGCTGTACTGGAGCGTATTTTGATCTCTATGGATTGGGATCTGCTTCGGGAAAAGCTGGTGCAAGACCGGAGGATCGTGCGGCAGCTGATAAGCCGGGTCTATGCCTTCGAGGGGCTTCTCTTCTGGCGGCTGGTTGAAGCCATTGGCATCGCCGCGGAAACCATCGATGAACAGAAGCCGGGCTATGCTGCCGAACTGGTACGGCGCTGTCTGTGGCAATTCAACGAGGAGTCAGGTGGAACCGCCTGGAATGTATCGGAAGTGATCGGGTGCATTATGGCACATTGTCCTGAGCAATGCGGACATTTCCACTGGCAGCTGGCTCGCATGATCGAGGACGAGAGCCTGCGTCTGGGAGCACTCTGGGGATTGGCCCGCCTGGCGCTGGTATCGCCAAAAGATGTATATCCGGTAGCCGAACTGGTGCTGCCTTTACTGGAGTCGCCTGACCCTCAGATAAGGGGGCGGGCGATACTGCTTAAAGCTCTTGTGCCCGGTTGGGATGAACTGGTTGCTGATACAACGGGTGATAAGCTTTTTGACGATAGTGTGGAAATCGAACTTTATTTTAATAACCGACTCCAGAAATACTCCATTGCAGAACTCTACGAACCCCAATTTCTCTATCAAGCAGGGTAAGACGGCCTCTGTGAATCTGCTTGACCAATGGGATAGATTTCCTTATAGTGAGAACAGATAGCAAAAACATTTGGTTCTGAAAGGAGTGTTACAATGGGATTCTTTTCCTGGATTATTGTAGGAGCTCTGGCAGGCTGGATCGCAAGTATGATTACAGGCAGAAATGCCAAAATGGGTGCTATTGCTAACATTGTTGTCGGTATTGCCGGTGCACTGATCGCAGGATACGTCATGAGCCTTCTCGGGTTCGGCGGAGTCAGCGGCATTAATCTTTACAGCATCGTGGTTGCGATCATTGGTGCAACGGCTCTGTTACTTATCATTGGATTGTTCAAGAAATAGAAAAATCTCCATCTGGTTGAAGAGATAAATAAGTTTAGGCCTGCCCCCAAGAGTTTTATGGGCAGGCCTGTGGTTTTTTCAGCTATTTAACGATGACTGATCAGATATTAGTGGGAAACATATGAGATTAAAAACCAGGAGGTGCAATGAATATGCCAGGTGTGGAAGTAAATAAACAAGCCCCTGATTTTGCCATAGCAGATTTTAATGGAAAAGAGTTCAGGCTTTCAGACTACAAAGGAAAAAGCAGCGTTCTTATCGTACTGAACAGAGGATTTATCTGACCGTTTTGCAAAAAGCATATGATGCAGTTGCATCAAGATCATTCCAAATTCATTGAAAGAAATACTGAAATTGTTGTTATTGGGCCGGATGATGCAGCAAAGTTTAAAGCATATTGGCAAGAGCATCAACTTGGTTTCCACGGTATTCCTGATGACAAGCATTCGGTGCTTAAGCTATATGGCCAAAAAGTGAATCTCTTTAAATTGGGGAGAATGCCGGCGCAGATGCTGGTCGACAAAGAAGGTGTCCTCAGATATGTCCACTATGGACACTCAATGGCGGACATTCCGGAGAATGCGGAAATACTGAAGCTGATTGGTTCGCTTTAAAATCAACGGAGGAAAACTACCTGACTGAAGATTTCCTGCGGAAGAAAAAGTTGGGTATACTAGATATGAGGTGATCGAAATGAGTGAAATGAAGGCGAAGGCTTTAACGGAAGGCACGATACTGAATAATGGGGTGAAAATGCCCTGGCTGGGTCTGGGGGTATATCAAGTTAAGGAAGGGCCAGAAGTGATCAACGCCGTAAAAGATGCCATCGCTGCCGGCTACCGTAGCATTGACACCGCCGCTTTTTATCGGAATGAAAAGGGTGTAGGACAGGCCGTGCGGGAAAGCGGGATCCCCCGGGAAGAACTGTTTATCACCACCAAAGTATGGAACAATGACCAGGGCTATGAGGAGACTTTGAGAGCTTTTGAGCAAAGCCGCAAAAATCTTGGCCTGGAATATATCGATCTGTATTTGGTCCACTGGGCGGTACCTGACAAGTACCGCGAGACCTGGAAGGCATTCATCCATCTTTACCAGGAGGGTGCGGTAAAGGCCATTGGGGTCAGCAATCATCAAATTCCTCATCTCCGGCAGATCATCGATGACACCGGGGTGGTCCCGGCGGTAAACCAGGTGGAATGCCACCCCCTGCTGTCCCAAAAAGAACTGCTGGCCTTCTGCGGTTTGCATGGCATCCGGCTGCAAGCCTGGAGCCCGCTGATCAGAGGGAAGCTGGACGATAAGGTGCTGCTGGAGCTGGCCGCCAAATACGGAAAAACACCGGCGCAGATCGTTTTGCGCTGGGATATACAAAATCAGATCGTGGTCATCCCCAAATCAGTCCATAAGGAGCGCATCATAGAAAACTCGCAGATCTTTGATTTCCAGCTCAGCGCAGAAGATATGCAGAGGATCGACGGCTTAAATAAGAATAAACGCCTGGGCCCCGACCCGGACAGAGTGAACTTTTGACAGCGTTGACACAGGAACAACCCGCCCCGTGTCAATTAAGCAGGTGAATCTTTATTTTTATCGAATAGAATCATAAATGTTTTTAATAGAAAAGGATGGGAGTTATCGTGAAAAAGTTGGTTATGGCATTGATCCTATGTTGTTTGATGGTGTTTACAGCGATTACCGGTTATAGTGCGCCGGTCATCGCAGCTTTGCCGATCGGAACAGATCTCAATCAGCCGATCCTGAGGGACACAATTGCAGCACCATCCCAGCTCACAGCAGAAGCAGACGGGACATCAGTGAACCTGTCCTGGAAAGATAATTCCACCAATGAAACCACTTTTGATATAGAACGCAAGGAAGCCAGAGGCGCTTTTGAGGTCATTGCCACTGTCCGCTCCGGTAATAACAGCTATGTGAACAGAGATTTGAAGGCTGGAGCCCAGTATACTTACCGGGTCAGAGCTATGACCTCTATCGCTGCCAGCCCTTATTCCAATGAAGCCACTGCTTCCATCAGCGAAACGGTCAACTTCGATCCCAATATTCAGATCGATCCGAATCACGAACTAAATTTGGATTATCTGATTTGGGAGTATGATATAGAAGCAGGGAAGGCGATCATTACCAAATACAAGGGCACCGGCGGAGATGTGACCGTTCCATCCACCCTGGGAGAAGCCCAGGTCACCCGTATCGATACATTGGCCTTTAATGGCTGTACCGGACTTACCAGTATTTTTGTCCCTGACTCCGTGACCAGTATCGGAATGGATACGTTTCGCGGCTGTACCAAACTGAAAAAGGTAAAGCTGCCCGACACGATCACCAGTATCGGTCTGGATTGCTTTGCCGAATGCAGCAGCTTAAGCTCCATTAATCTTCCGCCGGGTTTGAGTGAAATCGAGCTGGGGACCTTTAATGGCTGCATCAGCTTGACGGATATCGCGATCCCAGCAAATGTGAAGACTATAGAAACGGATGCTTTTTATAAATGTACCGGCTTGACCGCCGTGAACCTGCCTGAAAAATTGTCTCAGATTCATCCCTCGGCTTTTCGCGGCTGCAGCAATTTAACTTCCTTTTCTATTTCCGGAGATAATCCCTCATTCACCGAGGCAGAGGGGATCTTGTACAGTAAAGACAAATCAACGCTGGTGGCCTATCCTGCGGGCAAGATCACTGGAACCATACCCATTGCCAATCATGTGAAAAGCATTGGCCCTTCGGTATTTTTTAATGAGAGCAGCCTGAAGGGGATCGCTTTTCCCAGTGGCCTCACCAATATCGGCAATCAAGCTTTTTACAATACCGGACTTACCAGCGTGATCATTCCTGCCACTGTGAAGACCATCGGTTGGAGTGCTTTTGAAAAATGCACCAGTTTAAAAACGGTCAGCCTTCCCAGCACTTTGACTGTCATCGAAAGCGATACATTTGCAAACTGCACCAGTCTCACCAAGGTCACTATAGTCAATGGAGTGCAAACCATCGGTATTGACGCTTTTAACGGCTGCAGTTCCTTACAAGAGATCTATATGCCCAGTACCATTATAAAAATCGAAGAAGGATCTTTTCAAAAGTGTCCCGCTTTCAGATCCATGTGGTTTTACGGTTATCCGCCCAGTATTGACTGGAATGCGGTGGATTACCGCAAAGACACCAAGGAAGATGTTACCCATCACGACTCTGATGTTACTTTATACTATCCCCGTGCTCTGGAAGAGATATGGTACAATGAATACGGCTGGGGATGGGATGTGGAGCCCTTTGATCCACTCAATACCAACATACTGCAATTGGCACCGGGGATCGCGTTAAAAGACCTGATGCTGCCGGGACAGACAACCGGCGGACAGACCTCCTCCGGTCAATATCCGGGATTGCTGCCGGACGGCTCCATGTCGATCAAGCTAAGCCTGGGAAAGACCGACTTTGGGGTAAACGGGCAATCATTTACCATGGATGCCAGCCCGATGATAATAGAAAGCCGCATGATGCTGCCGGTGAGATACGTAGCTGATCCGCTGGGAGCAGCGACCGAATGGAACCAGGCCGAGCAGAAGGTGACGGTCACTTTAAATGATACGAAGATCGAACTGTGGATCGGTAGAAGTATGGCAAAGATCAACGGGGAGGACTCACCCATCGATCCGGACAATCCCAGTGTAAAGCCAGTAGTGGTCCCGCCCGGACGTACCATGCTGCCCCTGCGTTTCGTAGGAGAAGCACTGGGATGTGAGGTGGAATGGAACGCCCAAAACAACCAGGCAAGCCTCACATATCAGGGCAACAGGCTGGACCCTCAGCCGGAACCGCCGATGGACCAACTGGACCCACAACCAGAGCCACCTATGTAGAAGCCTGGGAGGGGTATCCCCATGACAAAATAAACGAGCAGAAGAACCGTAATCGTTCCTCTGCTTCCTTTGTTCTTTTAATCGGTTATGTTCCAAAAGATATTGTTGTTGCCGCTGTTAAACAGATCCCCGCCCTGGTTGCGGTTGGTTTTGTTTCCCTGGATAATATTTTCGTTGCCGGAGATTTCGATACCGGCTCCCCGGTTTTTCTTTACCAGGTTGGCAATAGCGATATTTTGACCGCTTAAGATGTTGATACCGCTGTTACAATTGTTTTTGACGGTATTTTCAGCCGCTGCAGAGTTGTACCCGAATTCCAACCTTACACCATTGGCATCATTGTGCTCAACCTGGTTTCCATAGATAAGGGTGTTTTGTCCTTTGGTGTAGATACCTTGCCCATTATTGTCGGTGATCTTGTTTTTAATCACCGCATTGCCAAAGGCACCGGGAGTCCAGATTTCAAGACCGTGGCCGCCATTTTTGGTGATCAGGTTTTCAACGATCCAGTTGCTGACGGAACCGGGGTTTGACCAGCCCAGCAATACACCCACCGAGAAGTTGCAGCGGATAATGTTCTGATACAGGAAGTTGCCGGTGGTATCTTCGAAAATGATCCCGTCGGCATTATGATTTTGAAATATATTGCCGATGATACGATGGTAACCGCCTCTGTAGATCCATATGGACCGGTGAGAGTTCTGGATTATAAAGCCAAAGACTTCGACATTATAGGTATCATTGAGTTGGATGGCATTCTCATTGGCGTTATTGGATTCCAGGGTCACCCCATGCTTTTCCCTGGCTAAGATCGAAATTGAGCTGGTGTTGACCACCACGGTTTCTCTATAAAATCCGCAGTCCACCAGTACGATATCACCGGGATTTGCAGCATCAACACCTTGCTGGATGGTAGGCTGATCTTGCGGTACCCGAATAATTGCCATTAAAATCACTCCTTTGTTAAAATTTGAAAATCCGTGATTTATATAGCATATGATTTTCAGGAACTATTGGTGAAACCTTCCAGACTTACCATGTGGAAATTGGCTGCTGCTCTGGCATAATTTCACCTGATATTGAGTACATTATGTACATAATGTACAATGGGGGTGAGGCAGGTGAGTTTTATGCAGACAATGCAGGCAACGGATATCAGAAAAAACTTTTCCGCTGCAATTGATAAAGCGATAAGAGAAAAACCGATAGCATTTAAAAGAAACCGGGATAATTTGCTGCTGCTTTCCAATGCGCAGGTCCTGGGTTTACTGAAGGGATACAGCTTTAAGCCGGTTTATATTGCGGAAGAGGATGGCTCGGTCACTGCGACCTTGGAAGGATTTGATCTGGTTATCAATGCTGTGGACCGTGAAAAGGCAATAACAAGTCTGGCTGAGGAGCTGCTGGAATACGCTCAGGAATATTACGATCACTTTCAACTTTATTTCAGTTCAAATAACCGGCAACAGCATTATCCTTACATTTTGAGAGTGCTATTGGCAGAAGATCTGGATGAAATAAAGGAATTAATCGATGCCTAGCTGGAGAGATCTGAAGAGATTATGTGAAAGTGACGGATGGGAACTCTATAAAGCCACCGACCATTGGTTTTATCGAAAAGCCATGCCTGACGGTACATTGAAACGTACCAAGGTGTCTATGGGTACAGGTGAGATCAGAGGGAATCTCTGGAAAGAAATCCTTAGAAAGCAGCTGCAGGTTTCTGAAGAATACTTCTGGGAAAAAATATGACATCCGAAAGTTGCCGTGGTGACAACCAAATAAACTTAAAGGGGATGTATCATGAGTCTTGCCCAATCAGAAATATTTGAGCGCTTCTATCAAAACGCCGATGCAGAAAAGGCCAAACCTATGGCGGCCTATATGAAAAACATCTGCCCGTTTCTGGGGATACAAAAGCCCAAGCGGGAGGCTTTGTCCCGGGAATTTTTAAAACAAAGCAAAAAGGCAGAGACGATTGAATGGGCTTTTGTTGACAAATGCTGGGGGCTGGAAAGGGAATTTCAGTATCTGGCCCTGGATTATTTAAAGGCCGTGGCAGATTTATTGACGGCAGATGACGTGCCCCGGCTGAAGAAGCTGGCTGAAACCAAATCATGGTGGGATACCATTGATAATTTGGACCGGATCATCGGCGGCATTGCCTTAAAGGACCCGGCGGTGAATGAGGTTTTGCTGGAATGGAGTACCGATGATAACTTCTGGCTGCGGCGCATTGCCATCGATCACCAGCTGCAGCGCAAAGAGCGGACCAACACTGATCTGCTGGAAAAGATCCTGGTCAACAATCTGGGTCAGAAGGAGTTCTTCATCAATAAGGCCATCGGCTGGAGCCTGCGGGATTACAGCAAAACCGATCCGGATTGGGTCCGATCTTTTTTAGCCAAATATAAAAATCAGATGGCCTCCCTTTCAGTAAGGGAAGCCAGTAAGTATGTCTGATTAGGGGGTTATACAGTCTGCTCATCAATAGGAACGAATCAGCTTGCCAAATTCCTCTTCGCTTTTGGCAAAATCACGCACATCTTTCCCGCAATTATGATTCGCCCATCCACGAGTGTACTGCATAGAATATGGAGCTAACCCGTCATCCAGGTTGAAATTGATATATTCTACATTTCCGATCAGAGCAAACATAATCATAGCGTTATCCTGGAACTGCTGCTGATTTGCTTCGCCACTGTAAAAATTTCTGGTTTTGGTATCTGTTTTTAGATTGACAGTTATTGCATAAGGCTCACTATCAGTAAAAAGTTCAAAGGAATCATAAGCTATATTTTCAGGAAACGTTAATAATGAGATGATCCCTCCAACCTTGGAGTTGTCGCCTACATATTCGGTTTTATATTTCAAAAAATTCGCTGCAAGACTACTGTCATCTGTTTTCTGTACAACAGGGTTGGTAAACAGACCAATACCAACAACGATGGCTATCACTGATGCAACAGCAATCAACCAAAAAGTCGGCTTTTTATAATTTAAAACATTCATGATCCGTGCCTTTACATGACTTTCACCGAAGGCCAGAGGATTGGCTGCAAAAAGTCCGGCTTTCTTTACTGAAAGTGCCAGCAGTGAACGGGAATAGCCGCCCTTGGCATCATGACTCATCTTGTGCAGTACGCTTTCATCACAAGACATTTCCATGTCCCGGCTCATAAGTGCAAAGGAAAGCCACATTACTGGATTGAACCAGTGGAGGATGAGTGCAAAAAAGGCAATGGGTTTAATGAGATAGTCCTTTCTGCGGATGTGGGTACGTTCGTGCTCCAATATATAGGAGAGGTCATCTTTTTTGACACCAACAGGCACATAGATTTTCGGTTGGATAAAACCGCAGACAAACGCAGTGCTGATCTGATCCGATTCGTAAATACTGTCTTTAACCAGGGTAGCGGTTTGAAGCTTTCTGTTTATTTTTATATATGAGAACACACTGCAGGAAAGCAGAACAACAATGCCTGCAATCCAGATAAGGCTTATAACATCCATCCATATCTGCATAGGGTTGGCACTTGCGATCGGTGCAGCCTGGGGCAAATATGCATTGACTGCACTGTCCAGGCTGCCAATGCCGGATTGAACAGCGGGCTCTTGCATGAAACCGATATTATCAGGCACATATTCCAGCACACCAGCAGTATTATGTGGATCAATATTCAACAATCCCAAAAAGCTAACAGCGGAGGTGAAAGATACAGGGCAAATAAGACGAAACAGAACCACAGCCCATAAGGCATAAGAGATTCTTTTCGGGGCTTTCCTTAAAAGCAGACGAATAAGAATAACGCAGACAGCCGCAAAGGATGCGGTAATGCTCATGTTCAGGATGGAGGTAAACATTCCGGTCAAGGTACTCATTTTACCGCCTCCTCAATAATCTTTTTAAGCTCCTCGGCCTCCTGCTCAGTGATCTTCCGCTCACCAAGAAACGCAGTCAGGAATTTGGGGAGAGAACCATCAAAGGACTTTTCCACCACTGCATTGCTCTCGTACTTCTGCACTTCCTCCCGTTTGACAAGTGCGGTCACAACCGCATCTTTATTCTTTAGGATACCACGCTCAGAAAGTTTCTTTAATACTGTGTAGGTGGTGGATTTCTTCCAGCCCAGTTTATCTGCGCAAAGCTTTACGAGTTCAGTGGAATTGATGGGTTCATTGTCCCAGACAATACTGGCAAATTTATACTCTGCATCAAAGAGTTTATATTTTTCCATGTGTTCAGCTCCTTTGGTCTATTGCGGGCGACCTCTTATTTAGTTTATTGCAATAGACCTCGCATGTCAATAGCCGTATTGAGCTTACTTTCCTGCTTACTTAGTGTCGTTAAATATAAATGATGTATCTTACTCCTTTTTACGACTCAAATTCCAAACACCCTTAAGCAAAAGGAAGCAAAAAGAACCGTCTCTTTCCAGCCTAAGGTACATATTGTTCCAATATCTCTACTACGATACCATCTTTAATGGTCAGATAGTATGGTGCCTGGTATTCGGCCATGCGCCCTGTAAGCCCATTTACATCTGTTTCAGTATGATTCGCCAAATCATTCCAATTGACTAAATATACCTTCACATTTTCTGCTGTCTTTAAACTATTGGTCTGGTCGTTTTCATTATAAATATAAAAGCCATTGGGGAAATCCAGATCCGCATCTAATCCTAACTCACTGACTCTCTCGGTATCTGTTTGCATTACCCATTCTATCTCATCAAAGGTCAACATCCCGGTTTTCTCGTCATAAGCCTCGATAAAGCTTAACAGCTTTTCTGAGTCAGTCAACATTTTGGTTCCGCCTTCAATAATCCCATAGCCGCTGGATTGCAGCATTTGGGTGATGAACCATCCTTCCGAGCCGTTAACGAGCAGCTTCTCCACCACCATTTTTTCGGTTGCTATGGCATGGGTCTGGCCGGAAAAGATTTCCGGGAAGGTAATTGTATACTCGATTTTGGTATCGCTGAGCTCATTCCTGCTTTCGATGGTGATAGGACCCACCTGAGGGCTGGAACAGCCGGTGACCCAGTAAGATTGACGGACATATGCACTTTTATCTGCTTCCTGACGCAGTTTGGGTGACAAAGCTGCATACTGCAAAGCTCCATTTCGGGTTTGCATACCCCGGCCCCACAATTTAACCGCTTCATCAGCACTGTCAGGAATAAGGGCGTTTTCTATCCGTTCAATTTCAGATTTGATTTGCTCCAGGTCAGAAGTGTGAATAGACAGCATTTTGCTTGCTTCATTATAACTGACCCGGGCATTGAACAAGTATTCCAGCCAATCCATAGGCAGGTAATAATGCCCCTGGTGGTTTTCAATGCTGTTGACCACTGAACTGTGTTGATAGACCCCGTCAATGCTGATAATATTGACGGTTATATGATCCCTGGGAGCAGGCAGGGTCAGGCCTTCTCTTTCCGGATCAAACTGATTTAGGTTCAATACCCAGTGGCGGTCGGACACCAGATCTGGTATTTGCATGTCTTTAACCTTTTCCGGCAAAGGCCAGATTTTATCGTTATGTACATCGAAAGGAGGCTGCAGTGCCCCGGCATAAGAGCGGAATTTTTCTATATTATAGAAATCCTGCGGGGTGGTAATCGTTACTGTACTCGATGCGGCATCCCATTCTACCGAAGTGGCTCCCAGGACATCTGCTGACCAGCGCAAGGGTACCATGACCTGGCCATTGATTATACTCATATAAGGGGGAGCTTCCACTATGGAGCCGTTTAATTGCACCTGCAATTGAGGAGCTTTCAATTTCTCCAGCATATTAGCTGCTTTGTCCAAAGAATCTAATAGGCTATCTAATTCAGCTTTCTGCTGCAGGCTTTCTTCTGGAGTCAACCAGACCCCTTCATTCCTTAATTTTTCACGAACATCATTCTCACCTGCGGCAGCAGCGGCAAAACCGCTGGTACTTACAGCAAAAAGCATAAACACCAACATCAGACCGGATATTAAGCGTCTTTTCATTATAATGATCATTCCTTTCTCCGTATCTTTTCAAAAATATCATGCAGCATTCCTCCAGGCTTACTCTCCTGCTTCCATAGTCCTAATATAATATGTTTCGATAATATTCGGGCAGACAGGGTCGTCTGCCCCTACCTCGACGCGTTATATTTTATATTAAAAGTCAGAAAGAGCCGTCTGACCATACAATTTTATTCGGGCAGACAGGGTCGTCTGCCCCTACCTCGACGCGAATATTTTGTATCGTTTAACAAACGGGGACGTACATCGGGAAATATTTCATATTATCGTAGGGGTGGACGACCCTGTCCACCCGGTTAAAAGCGCGAAATATTTTATATTATCGTAGGGGTGGACGACCCTGTCCACCCGGTTAAAAGCGTGAAATATTTTTTATTACCGTAGGGGTGGACGACCCTGTCCACCCGGTTTCATATATGCCATATCTATTACAAAAATCATCTAATAATGTTTACGATCAAGTATCTGTATCCTTACAGGAAATAACAAGAACATTCCCTTGCTGCTCCTTTACATTAATGAGACAGTCCAGACAAGGTGCTGCCTTGCATGTCAATAGCCGTATTGACCTTTGGAAATATCATCTATATTCCTCTCTGCCCCTGGGAGCTTACCGAAACTTAAACCAGAATACTACTCCATCATCAGAATTCTGAGCACCATAGGAAAACCCGTGTAATTCTAAAATGGTGCGTGTTATGGCCAGACCCAGGCCGGTACCTTGGGAGTGACTGCGGGACAGGTCAGCTTTTTTAAAGGGAAGCCATATTTCGTTTAGGTGCTCTTCCGGTATGTGGCTGCCGCTATTATAGATTTCAAATAGATCGCCACAGATTCTGATGCCAATTGAGCCGCCGGCAGGGGTATTTTCCAGGGCATTGACGAAAAAGTTGTCTATGACTCGTATCATCATGGCATGATCTGCCTTTATCACGGCCTCCCCTTCGATGTCAACCGCGATCGATTCGTCCTGGCAAACTTGCCGGTAACGAGCGAGCACCTCATTGCTAGCTTCCGCCAGGGATAGCTCTTCCAGTATCATTTGCAGGGAATCCGATTCTAATCTGGTCATCTCCAGCATGCCGCGGATGATCTTATCCATCCGGTCTACATTAGCCTGGATATGGCCGGCATAATGCTCCCGCTTCTCGGTATGGATATTTTCCTGTAAATTTTGGGCGTACCCGGAAATAATGCTCAAAGGGGTTTTCAAATCATGGGCCAGGGCATTAGTCATTTCCTGACGCTGTTTTTCCAGTTCCTCTCTCTCCTTATAAGTATTATAAGTTTGCCGGGAAAGGATGAAAGCCACCGCCAGAAATATGACCAAGCAGGAAATCCAGACAAAGATCAGGGTGGAAGAGCATCGTTCCCACATATTGATATCACGGGCCATCACCGTCCAAAAGTCACTCTTTTGTGTCTGGCCATCGATAACGTGAATTGTGTTCTGATAGGGCATGGGCAGGTAATAACGGAACTTGGTCATAGCGATTCTTTGGCCGGGACGCTCCAGCTGTTGCATGATTTCGGTTTCTTTCAACTTCTCCTCATCGGTTACTAATTGCCGCAGCTCAGCCTGTTTTTCGCTGTTGCGGTCACTGTTGACCGCCGGGCTGATGCTACCATGCTCAAAATAAGGCAAGTTCTGGGTGTTTTCATATTGAGAAGTATAGACAATTTCATCTGTGTGCGTCCCGCCGCCTGAACTTACATTTCCTTGTTCATCAAAAGTGTCGGCATACATGGGATTGACCGTTATTTTATCGGGGATAACCATTTCCTGATCCAGCCAAAAGCCCTGCAAATCAACTTCATAGTACCAGAGATCACCGGCCTTTTTCGGCCGAAGATCGGCATGCAGATAATTTTCCAGCTCGGAAACTTGCGCTTCGCTAAACCACTCCCGGGGATTTAAATATCCGTAATCTGCATCATCAAGTTGTTTTCCTTCTGCATACGCCGGAAAACTGCATATCCAGAAGTCAGTGGTATGAAAAAGCAGCTGGTAATCGCCGGTGAAAACAGCCAATTCTGTCCCGAACATAGTTAAGTAACCTGTGCTTATAATTAATTCCTTTTTTAGGGGAACCAGATCCATGACCTGATTATTAGCATTGATATGATTCTTTAGTGCATCTGTGACTTGATTATTGACACCGGCAGCATAAGACTGGAATTCCATCAATGCCACCTCTTGCTCTTCGGAAATGACGAAAATGCTGAAGCCCGTCATCAGCAACAGGTAGATAACCAGAAATGCACTGAAGATACGGGTATAAATGATGCGTTTGGTGATGTTCTTCTGCATTTATCTCCCCTCCAGTTTATAACCAATTTTAAACACCGTTTTAATTTGCACGGAACCATCTCCCAGGGCCTTGCGCAGCTTTTTCACGTGGTTGTCCACTACCCGGTCATTACCCTCAAAATCATATCCCCACAGCCTGATGAGAAGACTCTCCCGGCTGACCGCTTTCCCCTGATTTTCCATCAGTATTTTTAATAAGCTAAATTCAAGGGGAGCCAGGACCACCTCGGAATCATTGACAGAAACGGTACAGCGATAGGGGTCCAATTTTATACAGCCAACGGTCATCACTTCATCTCTTACCATCCCTTTGGCACGTTTCAGTAAAGCCGTCACTTTGGCATAAAGCTCTGCCAGTGAGAAGGGCTTGGCGATATAGTCGTCACATCCCAGATGATACCCGTACAAACGGTCATTTTCCTGATGGCGGGCGGTAATGAAAATAATCGGAACATCACTTTTTTTGCGCAGCTCCCGGCAAATGGCAAACCCGTCAACCTCCGGCAGCATAACATCCAAAAGCACCAGATCATATTCTTTCTCCAGACATTTATCCAGCCCTTCATCTCCGGTCTCCGCAGTGTCTATATCGAAAGTTCCTTCACTTTTCTCCAAAAAGTAATCGGTGATGATCTCTCTTATTTCCGCATCATCTTCAACCAAAAGCAGTTTGAAAACCATTTCTTCACCTCCAGGAATAGGTTACCAAACAAATATATCCTTTTTATGTCTTCTTTAATGTCAATGATAACGGCCACAGCCGTTAGTTATATTGTTCAGTCCAAGGACAAATGAATAGGGAAGCAAGTCTGAGTTACTTTGCTTCCCGATTAAAGCAATATTTATATATTTATTTAGTTTATAAATGTAGATTTAAATCGTCCATTGATTGTGAATGATGCCCGCCAGTTTCCATTCGCCTTGGTATTCTTCAAAAACCAGCCGCAGGCTTTGCCAGTCCATCCCTTCATATTCAGGATTAAATCCGGAAAAGTAGTATTCAACAATGATGGGGTTTTCATATACTTCGAACTGATTCTCCAGCATATTTCCGAAGCTTAGCACCTCATTATAGCCAACCTCTTCGGCATTCATAAAATCTGCCGTGTAAATAAACTTTTCATAATATTGACCGGGGGTTAGCCTGATTTCATCACCTGATCCATCATAATTGCCCCATAAATAAACCTGCTGATCAGTAAAAAAACCTTTTATGGTTTCCTGATCAAAAACCTGGTCTGAGTCTGTTGAAACATAAGTATAGGGAGTAAACCTCACCCCTTTGTCGGGATGAACATATTCAGCAATCAAATCTGCATCTTTGGCTTTGAGCGCCTGGATCAGTTCATCTGATCTCGCTTTTATGATCCTTTCGGCAATTTCCGGTTTGATAATGCCTTCTGCAGTAAACTCCAGCTCAATTTCACCGTTTTGCGTACTGTTATTATTTTCAGGTTCATTAACCGGCGGATTTTTCCCGTTATCTTTGCTGCTATTGCCGCTTCCATTGTTTTGACAGGCAGTGAGGCTTAAAACCAGTAAAACCGTTATCAAGATCATCAGGTGTTTTCTCCGCATAAATAATCCGCTCCTTTACCGTTATGATTTATATCCTGGGAGTGGACGACACTGTCCACCCCTTTCATATATGCTAAATCTATTAAAGTATCTATTAATGTTTACGTTTGGATATAGGTATCCTTACACATACGAAGTTGTCACGGGGGACCCGTGACAACTTGTAAATTATTTATTGCACGGCAAAAGGGCGAATTACAAAAAAGAACCGATTACGAAGAATGCCGAAGAAGCCCCTGGGTCAGGGAATAATCCCTTAACCAGGGGCAATTTGTTTTTCCTTTTTTACTCATAGAAGAGATTGATACGAGGTGCCTGGCTGCCAAATGATGTGTCTTTCCTGAATACTGTTTCCTTGACTTGATTGGAAATATTGGGGATCAGGTCAGAGTAAAAACCAATTTGTAAAGGAGGCTCATCTTCAGTCAATCCAATGGCATATACGGTATAAGCAGTTCTGGGTTCTATTTCAATTGATCCTGATGCCAAAACGGAGTCATCTCCTTGGGCATTACGTAATCGAAGAGTGTAGGAACCGGGTGCGATTATTTCGTAATCAGTGACCTGCGTATAACCAACATTACTAAACAGGGTGGCACCGTCTTCAATGGCCAGATCTGCATCAGTCAGAGCCGGCGACAAGTTGGTGAACCGGATCAGGGCATCATCGTTATCTCTGGGGACAACATTTACAAATATGGGCAAGAGACTGATGTCAGGCAAAGTGCCTATGATGGCGGCAGTAATTGCTTCACTGGGGGGAATGGTAAGGGTAGTGTCCAGCAACGGGTTTTCAGTTTCTCCGGCAGAAAACAACTGAATATGCATATCTTCCGGCCCGGTGACCAGATATTCGCTGAGTTCATTATAGGCCAGATTTTTGACAGCCAGATTTCCGTCGGTATAAATGTCGACAGCGGGGGTTCCGGGAGAAGCATGCAGGAACCTGATAAAAGAGTTTATAGTTGGCATTATTCATCACGCCTTATCAGATATTTTGATACAGTATATTAATGAAGGATAGAAAACATTCGATGAAATGCAAAACTGCTTTGTCAGCCTGCTCAAATGCGCAGTAGATATCTTTATTATAATCCACACCATATAAGGCATAACCAACGTCACGTTTAACCGGAAACGAAGTTATTCTCTTGAAGGGTAAATGTATGTCTTTAACGAATAAAAATAATAACAAAGAATACTGAGTATTTAGGAGATGGGAGCATATGGATAAGTTAAGTTTGGGATCCATGACCGAGCAGGAGATATATGAACATGTTTACAAATGGTATAAGGCGGACGGACCGAACCTGCTGCAGAGCATGAGAGGGAATTTAGACGCAGAATACCTTCAGCGCAGTGAACAGCTGGTTGAATCTCTGCCTGAGCCAGCCCAAGCTGCCCCGAATGATATGTATTTTGTTTTCCAGATGATTTCTTCTGATTTATTGGAATGGGCTTTTAATGCAACTGATGATAATGGCATAAGTATGGGGGAATATGCCAGGTATGCCTTGCAGAAGAAAGAAGATGAGATCGGATTCGATGAACTGTTTAATTTCCTGCGGAAATCAAAATTGTTTAAAGAGTTCTCCCGGATCTTTTAAGAAGAAAGATCACCGGCTTCAATCCTTATTCCTTCCGCCTTATCTTGGCTATAAGTGATATATATGATTAAATGTTAATGTAATAATGATTAAAGAGGGATGTTTCATGAACAGATTCGTAGCTCATCCATGGCACGGCATATCCTTAGGCGACCAGCAGCCCCATATTGTAAATGCTTTTATTGAGGTCACTCCCAGTGATACAGTGAAATATGAATTGGACAAGACCACCGGGCTGCTAAAGATCGATCGTCCCCAGCTGTTTTCCAATGTATGTCCCACTCTGTATGGATTTCTTCCTCAGACGTACTGCGGGCAAAGAGTAGCCGAACAATGCGGCAGCAAGTTCGGACTGGAAGGTATTGTCGGGGATAAAGACCCGCTGGACATTTGTGTTCTGACCGAGAAATTGATCACCCAGGGAAATATTATGCTCAAGGCTATTCCCATCGGCGGCATCAAGCTGTTGGATAACAACGAAGCCGATGACAAGATCCTTGCGGTTTTAAAAGGGGATGCTCTTTACGGTGACTGGGAAGATATCAGCCAGTGCCCGGAAAAAGTTTTAAACCGGCTAAGACATTATTTCCTGACTTATAAACAGGCGCCGGACAGTCTAAATCAGAAGTGTGAGATCATTGATGTCTATGGCCGGGAAGAGGCCCTAAATATTATCAAGCTGGCCTGTGAGGATTACCAGGAACTATTCCGTGATATGAAATAAAATTCTACTGTTTAAGTAACAGAACTGCCCGATTCTCCCGCGATTTATTCCAGCCTAAATGTACAAAATAAATCATAAATATAGCGAAAGGCTCTGAAAACGAAGAAACATTTCGCTTTTTTTTGGTACTTTTAAGGTTTCTTACGCATTGTTTGGGCTGATTTTGCTTTCGATGTTTTTGCTGACCTGGGATATCATGCCGTCAGGCACGTAAACAAGCTTCGGTTATTACAGGAGCTTGTTTGGTTTACAAAAATATTTGACTGATCCAGGAAAAACGTTAGGATAGGAATGAAGACCCTTATTTGACTGAAGATGTTTATTGATCAAGGAGCGATGATGGAACTTTGGGTGCAAAAACTCCTGGACTGGTACGATAAAAACAAACGGGATCTCCCCTGGAGGAAGAGCCGGGATCCGTATGCTATCTGGGTTTCAGAAATCATGCTGCAGCAGACCCGGGTGGAGGTTGTCAGGGATTATTATCAGATTTGGCTGGAGCGGTTTCCGGATATCAGAAGTCTGGCCGCTGCAGATCAGGATGTAGTTTTAAAGACCTGGGAGGGACTGGGGTATTATTCTCGCGCCCGAAACCTGCATAAAGCCGCGCGGATGATAATGGCGGAATGGGACGGGACCTTTCCTTCCTCCTATCAGCAGAGCATTTCATTGCCTGGTATTGGACCCTATACTGCGGGAGCCATTATGAGCATCGCTTTTGGACAACCTGTACCGGCTGTGGACGGGAATGTCCTGCGGGTCATGAGCCGCTTTTTTGCCTGGCCGGAAATAGAGGAGAGAAATGTGCAGGCTAAGATCAGGCTGATGGTTGCTGAGAGTTTTCCTCCCGGAAGGGAAGGAGAATTTACCCAGGCCTTGATGGAACTGGGGGCCCTGGTATGTATTCCGCGGCATCCGGATTGCAGCCGCTGTCCGCTGACGGATGAGTGTCAGGCTTTCCAGCAAAAGCGGCAAAGTGAATGGCCGGTCATGAAAAAGAAAGCACCGGTCAAAGAGATCCAGCGTTTGGTGGCAGTGATCAAACAGGGCGATCTGATTTTAATGCACCGGCGGCCAGCCACGGGATTATTAGCCGGTTTATGGGAATTTCCCGGAGTGGAAGGGCGACTGAAAAAGGAGTTGGCAGCCAGGTTTGAGGAAGAATATAAACTGAAGTTGAAAATCGGCAGACATCTTATCGATGCCAGGCATGTTTTTACCCATATTGAATGGCAAATGAAAGTATATGAGGCAACCCTGGCAAAGGGGGAGGACCTAAGCCGAAAGTTGGATTTCAAATGGGTCTCCAGAGATGAACTGGAAAAACTGGCCATCCCCACGGCATTTCATCAAATCAAACGAGCATTATAAAATGGACGACGGAACTCGAGAACTTTTTCTTGTAACGTTCTTCCTGATAAAGATCATATAATATAGGATGTAAATGGACCCAAAGGGCAGTTAGTGACTATAATGATTAGATAACAGCGTTTCATTATTTTTGATTTATTCATAACAGGGAAGGTGTAAATCTTGCAGGACCGATCAATGAATCTTGGTTTTTCGGGAAAGGTGATCAAAGCAGCGGAACAGTATCCGGATCTATTTTTGGGCAGGGTGATCGCACAGTATAAGGATTTATATAAGGTAGCTTCTGAAAAAACAGAATTACTGGCGGAAATCACCGGGAAGCTGCGCTATGCGTCAGAAGATATGACAGATTACCCTGCAGTAGGCGATTTTGTATTGATGGACCGTGAGGAAGAGGCCAGCGGCAATGCCATCATTCATCAAATACTGCCAAGAAAAAGTATGTTTGTACGCCGGGCGGCAGGGACAGCCCATGACGTACAGGTGGTGGCGGCCAATATTGATACAGTATTTATTTGTATGTCATTAAATAATGATTTCAATCTGCGCCGACTGGAGCGTTATCTTTCCATTGCCTGGGACAGCGGGGCAGTGCCGGTGGTGGTACTGACCAAAGCTGATCTATGTCAGGATCTGCCGGAAAGACTGCTTGAAGTGGGCCGGATAGCATTAGGGAGTGACGTGCTGGTAACTTCCAGCATGACAGCAGATGGATATAAGGATATACTGAAATATATCGTGCCAGGGAAAACAGTAGCTTTTATTGGATCGTCAGGGGTGGGCAAATCCACTTTGATCAACCGGCTGATTGGGGAAGACCTGATCGCTACCCAGGGACTGAGAAGTGATGATAAAGGCAAACATACCACAACCCGGCGTGAGCTCCTGCTGATTCCCGGAGGCGGAGCGGTCATCGACACCCCCGGGATGCGTGAACTGGGATTGGAAAGTGCCGACCTGTCACGGTCATTTGCTGATATAGATGAATTGACCAATTCTTGCAGGTTTAAAGATTGCCGGCACGAGAATGAACCGGGGTGTGCCGTCAGACAGGCCATCGAAGAAGGCTTGATAGATGAAGCACGCCTGCAAAACTATAAAAAGCTGCAAAAAGAAGCCAGGTATGAAAGCTTAAATTCCCGGCAAATCGAAAAAGAAAAAATCGATGAGATGTTCTCCGAATTCGGGGGAATTAAAAATGCCCGAAATTACGCCAAATCCAAGAATAAACGCAAATAGAATATGTTATAGATGATTAGGAGGCGAAGCCAATGCAGGAAACGTTTGAAAAGCAATTAAGAGATCTGGTAGGGGAGATCACTGACAAGCACAGTCGTTTTCGCTATTGTACCAGCAAGGAATCTTGTGCGCTTCCCAACCGGAATACCATCATCAGTATCATCAATGATTTCAGGGTACTGCTTTTTCCCGATTATTTCGGCAAACAGAATCTGGATAACACCAGTATGCAGTACTATATGGGAAATGTAATGCTGGATATTCATGATAAACTTTATGGTCAGCTGGTCTGTGCCCTTAAACATCAGTCGCTGAAGACCAATGGCAGCCCTGAGGATATTGAGAAGCAGGCCGCCCGGATCTGCTGTGAATTCTTCAGCAAGGTCCCCGCGGTGATGGAGATTCTTGAGACAGACGTACAGGCAGCCTTTGACGGTGACCCGGCAGCCGGGGACAAAGACGAGATCATTTTCTCCTACCCCGGGGTCTTTGCCTTGTTTGTTTATCGCCTGGCTCATGAGCTCTATCTGATGAAGGTACCGCTTATACCAAGGATCATGACCGAATATGCCCACAGCCGAACCGGCATCGACATCAATCCCGGAGCCACCATCGGCAAATACTTCTTCATGGATCACGGTACAGGCATCGTCATCGGTGAAACCTCGGTGATCGGTGATTATGTGACCATTTACCAGGGCGTTACCATTGGTGCCCTGTCTACAAGGGGCGGTCAGCAGCTCAGAGGCTCCAAACGTCATCCCACCATTGAAGACAATGTGGTGATCTATTCCGGAGCTTCCATTTTAGGCGGTGAAACCGTTATCGGCAGGGGAGTCGTGATTGGCAGTAATGTTTTCATCACCAAGTCGGTCCCCCCGGGCACCAGAGTGAGCTTGAAAAACCAGGAGCTGTTGTTTCAGGATCGGAAGACGCAGGAATTTAAATCTGAATTCTAACCAGAGCGGCAAAAAGTGTGAATTACTGCGTTGCTCTGCAAGCCCTGCTCAATCGACGTACCTTAGTACGACTCAATCGCAGCCCTTCCAGAGCGCCTTGTTCTTCACACTTTTTGCTCGCTCTCGCTTTAAAGGAATATCAAAGGCGGCAAAAACGGTTAATAACTGCGTTAGCCCGCAAGTCACGCTCAATCGACGTACCTAATGTACGCCTCAGTTGCGTAACTTCCGGGCTGCCTTGTTCTTAACCATTTTAACTCGCTCTGGGGTTCAGATGGCTGGATGGAAAGCAGAAAGTTGGAAAGGGGACAGTTTGAAGCAGGCGATCGTTGAACGATAGTTAAGCGATGGTAGGGGGCGACGACTCTGTCGCCCCGCAGATTAGCAGAAGTTAATGCTAAAGGTGGCTTTACATCGCCTCACCCCTCACCCCTCACGCCCTTTAAGACTGCATATTTTTGTGGATCCGGAACATCATATTAATAAACGCCTAAAATAACGGGAGGTATAGTATGCGGGAAAAGAATTACCCGGATCCGGACAAAAAAATCATCTCTCCTATGGACTGGATAAGGTTTTTCGGCCGAAAACGTGAAAAACTGGATACACCTGAACCGCCTCCGAAGAAAGAATAGGGAAACAAAGTACGGGGATATCTTAAAGATATGCCCGCTTTTTGTTAAAATAATGCATAATTTTACAATTAAACTAACCAAATGCGAAAAATTTTGTTAAGATATATACGAACAAAAAGAATAATAAACAATTGTTAAACCGAATTAAGAAATATAAATTTTTTATCATGGCGGGGGAGAAGAGGAATGGAATACGAGAGTGTGGGAAGGTTTACCACTGATAAGGCCAGGAAAATGCTGCAGCAGCTTCGCCGGCAGGTACCGCATATCCATTGGGAACTGGGATGGGGTGAAGGGAACATCAGTGACGTGGTCAATTATACCAATATATGTGTGCCGGAGTTCCAGCATCAGGAGGCGGAGTACGTGATCAGCCGTATGGAAAACGGGGAAGACCTGACGGATTACCAGCCTGACAGCCGTTTCCCTATTCTTTTTGAAAAAGTGAACGGCGTCTTTATGGTGGCCAAGCCCCTGACTCTGTTTGCGGAAAATGTAAAGGACTTGATCCGGTTATTGGACGGTGGACCGAATGATGACATGAGTGATTATCTCAGACGGATCTCACAGCTGCTGGTAAATATTTATGCCCTGCAGATACACCTGCCCGAATGCACGGGAGGCACCTATTATCAGCCCTGGCTCAGCTTCAGCCTGGCGCATAAACTGGAACCTTTTTCGCTTTATTATGATGTAACCAATCCTTTCGAAGTTCAGGTTAATACCTGCAATCTGGACAAGACCCTGGAGGAAATTTTGGAAGTCCTGCAGACCGGCTTGGTACATTATGAGATGTATGAGGATTCCGGTAATTATAAATATTTATCCCTGGCAGTCAGTGTATGGAAAAACCAGTACGGCGGTGAGTTCGGCTGGGGGACAGCTGTTGTCAATGTTTTAAAACTGCTGCATTATGCTGTAAACTGCCTGCAAGACAAGCAGTCTGACAATTATACGGAAAAGTAAAAAATGAAAATGACATTAAATCATGGCTCAGGTCATATTGATTTTGAAGTGATCTACAGCGATCGAAGGACCATTGCCATCATCATCAGCCCGGAAGGGGACGTGAAAGTAAGAGTCCCATACCGGACGTCTCCCCAGGTCATCATGGATTTGGTCGACCGCAAAGCAGAATGGATCATCCGCAAGCTGCAGCAAATGGAACTAATCAAAACCCGGGCGGACAAAAGGGATTTTCTTGATGGTGAACCTTTCCCGTATCTGGGCCGGGATCACCCACTCTACATCAGAATTGATGCCAGACTCAGCAGAGCAAAGGCAATACTGGAAGACGGTTTATTCATCATTGATACACCCGCTGCTGATACCATTTTGCTGAAAAATGCTATGGAAGCCTGGTACCGGGATGCTGCGCTAAAGTACATCCGTTCCCGCATCGATGATTATGCCCCGATCCTCAATGCAAGCCCGAAGCGCATTACCATCAGACAGCAAAAAACCCGCTGGGGAAGCTGCAGCAGCAAGGGGAACCTGAGTTTTAACTGGCGAATAGTGATGGCCCCGGCAAAAATCATGGATTATGTCATCGTACATGAGCTCTGCCATTTGATCCGCCCGGATCATTCAAGAGAGTTCTGGAGTTTGGTTGGGTCTATTATTCCTGATTACAAGGAACGACGCACCTGGCTGAAAAACAACGCTGCCAAACTAACCTGGCAGCCGTAATACGTTACTTTAATTTTAACCCGAGACCCTTTCGTTGGTTTATTCATTTCGCACAACAATCCTGATCTGAAATGGCTCAATTCCATTATTTTTTCCCATACTTTAGTCTTGACCTGCCCTGGTTTCACTCCCAACAGGAGCGGAAAAGTGATAAAATTTAAATATAAAAGGGGGGAGCTTTGTGAAAGCGGTTGAAGCTATAAACGCTGATAACGTTGCATTACATTTCGATCAGACAATAAGTGATGCTGCCCGCATATTACTGGCAGGAAAGATAACCGCAGCACCGGTTTTAAATGACAGGGAACAGTGCATCGGGATCATCAGCAAAGATTTGCTGATGACATCTTTGCTGGAAGGTGCAGCGGGTGATACCCGGATTTGTCAGATCATGCTGGAAGAGTTTCCGCGAATTCAGGCAGATGATGTAATTGATCTGCGCCCGGAGAACCTGTCCGGGCCTGCTCTGGTGGAAAAAGACGGATCTGTGCTGGGGGTCATTGATTTCCTGTACTTACAAAAGACGGCTGCTTTGTTTGAATACCAGGAAAGAGAAAAATTCCATGCCACCGTTGATGCTGTAACCACTCCGGTTTTGGCCATTGGCAATGATTGCAGGATCAAGATCATCAATAAATGGATGGCCCGCTTGCTTGATTTGAATCAAAAAGAAGTTTTAGACGCTTTGGCCGCTGAGGTGATAAATAACCCAGAGATTCTGGAATTATTAAAAGACCAATCCAATTATTCTGAGGAAAGAATAAACTTAAAAGGCAATAATTTTATTCCCTTTTGCAACGAAATTGTGATTGATAAAAATATTATCGGCCGGGTGCTGCTGCTGCGTGACATATCAGAGATCGAACAGCTGGTGCGGGAATCTGAGTATACCAAAGGATTGAACCGCCAGCTGGAAGCGATTATTGAGTCTTCTTTTGATGGCCTTTATGTAACCGACGCGCAGGCCAATACATTAAGACTAAACAAGGGCTTTGAACGCATTATGGGTATTACGGCTGAACAATGCGTAGGAAGGAATATGAGGGATCTGGTCGCAGAAGGTGTATTTTCCCGTTCCGGGACACTGGCAGCCATAGAAAGTGGTGAAAGTGTTACTCTTTCTCTGACGGCCAGCACCGGCAAAGAAGCTCTGGTCACAAGTAATCCAATCTATGATGAAGACGGCAAGCTCATTCTCTTTGTTACCAATGTGCGGGATATTACTGAGCTCAACGAACTGGAACGCAAGCTGGAACATGTAGAAGGCTTGCGGGAAAGGGAAATGGAAGCTGTCATCGAGTCCATGTTCGATGGTCTCTATGTCACTGATGGACAGGCCAATACCTTGCGGATCAACAAGGGTTTTGAACGCGTCATGGGGATCAAGGCTGAACAATGCGTGGGCAGAAATATGAGGGACCTGGTGAAAGAAGGAGTGTTTTCCCGCTCCGGAACCCTGGTGGCATTGGAGACCGGTACCAGAGCAACCATTTCCCTGACGGCCAGCACCGGCAAGGAAGCCCTGGTCACCAGCAATCCCATTTACGATGAACAAGGCAATATTATCATGGTGGTTACCAATGTCCGTGATATTACCGAACTGAATGACCTGCAGCGCAGACTGGAAAGGGTGGAAGGTCTGCAGGAACTATATAAAACAGAATTGGAACAAATGAAACGGGAGAGTTCCCACGGCTTGATTGCGATATCCTCCAAGATGAAGGAATTGGTTGGCATGGTTATACGGATCGCCGCCGTTGATTCGACTGTATTGATACAGGGGGAATCAGGGGTAGGGAAGGAATTGATCGCGGAGATCATCCATTCCAACAGCAGATGCAAGGACGGACCTTTTGTCCGGGTAAACTGCGGGGCAATTCCTGACAATTTACTGGAATCGGAATTATTTGGTTATGAAAGCGGAGCTTTTACTGGGGCCAGTAAAAGCGGAAAGCTGGGCTTGTTTGAATTGGCAAAAGGCGGGATCATCTTCCTGGATGAGATCGGGGAACTGCCGATGAACTTACAGGTCAAGTTACTGAGAGTTTTGCAGGATAGAACCATACTTCGCGTGGGCGGGGTCGAGCCTGTCAAAATCGATTGCCGGGTACTGGCCGGTACCAACCGCGATTTAAGGGCCATGATCGAGAAAAATGAATTCCGCCTGGATCTGTTTTACCGGCTGAATGTCATACCTGTTACCATTCCGCCTTTGCGGGAACGACCGGAAGATATACCTGTCCTGATCAACCATTTTCTAAAAACTTTCAATCAAAAATACGGCATGTCCAAACAACTGGATACCGGGGTTTATAATACACTGGCGGAGTACAGCTGGCCGGGGAATGTCCGGGAATTGGAAAACCTGATGGAAAGACTGGTGGTTACCTGCATCAACAGTATCATAACCGTAAATGATCTGCCTTTAGGTATCCTGAATGATTTAAGAAATCCCAGGCAGGAAGCTAAATTGATGCCGCTGAAAGAGGCGCTGGAGAATACTGAACGGGCGCTGCTGGAAGAAGCCTTTGCCTGCTACCGGTCCAGCTATACCATCGCAGAGGTGCTTAAGATCAATCAGTCTACCGTAGTGCGGAAAGCACAAAAATATGGGATAAAACATTGACCGGTATTACTTTGGGAATACTTTCTTAAGAGCATTTAAAAACGCCAGAAGGGAAAGTTGAACTTTCCCTTCTGCATTCCCACAGTCCCCTCCACTGCGGTCCTTCCCCCCGAGGCTGAACATCTTCCCCAAGATATCCAACCTGAAATCTATTTAAAAGTTTATGATGGCACTGTCAATTTTATTGGATCTTCTCCAGATGTTCATCTTACCAGCTTCAGCAATCAGTTCATCCCGGAAATCCGGATGAGCGATGGATACTAATGCTTCTGCCCGTTCCCAGGTGCTTTTACCCTTGAGATTGACTAAACCGTACTCAGTCACGATCATATGGGTCGCGGTTCTGGGGTCAGTTACAATAGCGCCCGGACTTAAAATTGGTTTGATTCTGGATGTTACCTGGCCTTTGAGTTCAATGGTGGAGGGCAGACAGATAAAGCTTTGTCCGCCTTTGGATTTATAAGCGCCTTCTACGAAGTCAAGCTGTCCGCCGGTGCCGCTGATATGCCTTGTTCCTACAGTTTCAGCACATACCTGGCCAAACAGATCTATTTCGATACAGGCGTTAATGGAAACAAAATTATCGATCTGAGCGATCACAACCGGATTATTGGTATAGTCAACAGAATAGGAGGCAAGTCCCGGGTTGTCATCTAGAAAGTCATAGAGCTCCTGACTGCCCATGGCAAATGAGTACACTTGTTTGTAACGGTCAATATTCTTACGAGCCCCGGTAATTTTTCCGGCCTTAAACATTTCCAGATACGCATCAACATACATTTCCGTGTGAACGCCCAGATCTTTTAAATCAGAAGCAGCCACCATTTTCCCAACGGCATTTGGTGTACCGCCAATACCTAATTGAATGCAGTTGCCATCATATAACCTTTCAATAATATACTCAGCCATTTTTGCTTCAACTTCACTGGGTTCCGAGGAACCAATGGTGGCAATCGGCTGATTTTTACCTTCGATAATATAGTCAACCTGGCTGATGTGAACACACTCCTGGTTACCTCCCAGGCAGCGTGGCAATTTATTATTCACTTCCAGGATCCTAATTTCAGCGGTTTCCATTGCAGCCCAACCGTTGACTGAACTGCCGCCAAAATTAAAATATCCATGCTTGTCCATTGATGATACTTGTATGACTGAAACATTATCAGGTTCACAGTCCTTGCGGGTCATCATCGGGTTTTCATGAAATTTCATCGGGATATAGTACAGATTTTTTCCGATGAATTTTTTATCCTGGCCGGATACGTGCCAGCTATGCCATAGAAAATGAGTTCCATCCGGATCAGCTTCCGCAGTGAAATGCTGATATGCACCTATATCGCAGCGAATCTTAACATCGGTCAGTTCATCTTTTCTCCGCGCTAATGCCTCGTCAAAATCACGTGCGCAGTTTATGCCGAAGCCATATTCTACCCAATCGCCTGATTTTACTAATTTGGCTGCTTCATCAGCGCTTATCAATTTCTTATTATATTCTTCCTTCCAGTTCAATGGTGTTAACCCCCTTACGTTATCAGGTGTCGGTTTCAGTGCGCAGCGATTACAGACAACGCACTATTTTCCATTCAATAATTTACCAGGCTATATATAATGAATATCAGTTGATGGCATCCTGCCCGGAGGCAGGATGCCGGGATTATTACAGCAGTGATTCTTCCGGGATATCGATAGCACTTCTGTCGCCGGACTTCATGGCTTGTTCAAATCCGAAGACAT
>ENA-UOUL01000851-UOUL01000851.1-bioreactor-metagenome-genome-assembly--contig:-NODE-851-length-48665-cov-7.450152_pt1 | contig 48665 bp, 40 predicted proteins | sample MGYA00249838_ERZ747220 | MGnify/ENA primary metagenome ERZ747220 (study PRJEB28778, sample SAMN05720191) | bioreactor metagenome | isolation source: Anaerobic biogas reactor | place: USA:Washington... | reverse complement strand
TGCACGCATGGATGGCTGTATTTCCTGGGAACAGGCACGGACGATCGCGTCTGCGAAAGACGTGTGCCTGGTGTTCGGGACAGGGTGGGGCATCGCCCCGCGGCTGTTGAAGAGCCTTGATGCGGTTTTGGAGCCTATCGACGCAGGGACCGGGTTCAACCATTTATCCGTCCGTTCCGCCGTTTCAATAACCATAGACCGGATTGCAGGAGGTGGAGTATGAATATCATCGACAAATACGTGATTACCACAAACCTGATACACAACCCGATACCTTTTGTTTGATATGATATAGCGATATTTATTGATTGGCAGGTAAGGCTGGTTGTAAATGGGAAATCTAAAAGGGTCGTATGCAAATTTTCGAATGTCTTGAAGCAGCCCCTCCAAAAGCCTGTGAGCTGCATTGACGCTGACACGTGCTAAAAATTCAAAATGGTCATACATTCTGTCATGCGCATCAGATGCGATCGTGATCTGATATGCCTTTTCGTCACGTACCATGCTCAGATCCATTAGCAATAGCTTCACGCATGTTTTTTTCAAATGTATCCATCGAATATCCTGGAGATCCAAGCAAACGGGATCGTTCTGCATTTAACAAACGCTCGGCTGCTGCCAAATCATCTTCGCGCCGATTGAATGTTTCCATATCCATAATGACCGTATCACCGACACCATTCTTAGTGAGAAATACAGGCGCTTTCATTTTTCTGCAAATCTCGGCGATGCTGTTGTAATTTTTTCGAAGTTCACTTGACGGCCTAATAATTGTTCCCATATAAATCACTCCTAATATTAATATATATAGCAATATTATACCCATATATGACGAATGGATCAAGTAAACCGTTAACTCACAAAGTGTTGGGATCTTTTCAAGATCAAAATGTGCCATGCTTTGCATTGACGTTTCATGGACCAACGCATAAAATGAAGGTGTCATATCTGAAATCGAGTTACAAATAGTGTAACACTTTTGTTTGGAGGTCTTCATGGACAAGCAGCAAATCCTGGCCAAAATCGAAGCGTGCGGCCTGGTGGCCGTTGTGCGCGCCGAATCCAGCGACCAGGCGGTCCGTATCGCCGACGCCTGCATCGCGGGCGGCGTGGCGGCGATCGAGATCACCTACACCGTTCCCGGCGCCAGCGCCATCATCGAGCAGCTGGCAGGCCGTTACCGGCCGGAAGAGATCATCATCGGGGCCGGTACCGTCATGGACAGCGCCACGGCGCGCCAGGCGATCCTGAGCGGGGCCTGTTACGTCGTCAGCCCCTGTTTCGATCCGGAGACGGTCCGGATGTGCCAGACCTACCAGATCGCGGTCATGCCCGGCGCGATGACGATCAAGGAAATGGTCGAGGTCATGCGCTCCGGCGCCGACCTGATCAAGCTCTTTCCCGGCGAGCTGTTCGGGCCGGCCATGATCAAGGCGGTGCGCGGCCCGCTGCCCCAGGCGCAGATCATGCCGACCGGCGGCGTCACGGTCGCCAACGCCGGCGAGTGGATCAAGGCCGGCGCGGTGGCCCTCGGTGCCGGCAGTTCCCTGACCGGCGGCGCCAAGCGCGGCGATTACGACGCGATCACATCCGTAGCCAAGGACTTTATCCGTGAGATCGCTCTGGCCCGCGGCCAGGCCAGCTGAAGACCATCCCGTGGCGGATAGCGGCCTCAAGACCGTTGACCGGGCGCTGGACCTGCTCGAGCTGCTGGCCCACGAGGCACAGGGCCTGCGTCCTGTGGAGATCGGCGCGCGTATGAGCCTTAACAAGGTGGCCGTGCACCGGCTGCTCAGTACCCTGATCCGGCGCGGCTTCGTCGAAAAGAGGGAAGACGGCCGCTGCCTGGTCGGCCTCAAGCTGGTTGCGATTTCCAGCCTTCGCCTGAACAACCTCGAACTCAAGACGGAAGCGCAGCCCTGGCTGCGCCGGCTGGTCGACAAAGTCGGTCAGCCGGTTCACCTGGCGATCCGCGACGGCAACGAAATCGTCTACATCGAAAAGATCGAGACAGTCCATTCGATCCGCATGTATTCCCAGATCGGCAAACGCAGCCCGCTGCATTGCACGGCCCTGGGCAAGGTGCTGCTTGGCGCCCTGGACGACCGCCAGGTCATGGCCCTGCTGCAGGCCGCGCCGCTTATTGCCTACACCGAAAAGACAACGACCGACCCGGCACGTTTGCTGGACGAAATCCGGCAGGTGCGCCAAAACGGCGTCGCCTTCGACCGGGAAGAGCACGAGCCGGGCGTCTTTTGCGCGGCCTGCCCAATCCTGGACTACCGCGGCCAGATCATCGCGGCCCTCAGCACCGCCGGCAGCCGGAACGATTATTTCGACCAGCCGGAAAGCGACGTGCTCGCAGCCATCCGGGAAACGGCCATGGTCATTTCCCGGCGTATGGGCTGCGACCCGGAACGATTCGAAAAAAAATAGCAGCAGGCCGTTGGTCCTGCAAGCAAGGAGGAAAACCCAATGAGCAAGAAAATCCTGTCATTCGGCGAGATTATGGTTCGCCTCAAGTCCCCCGGGCACGAGCGGCTGGGCCAGAGCGCCCTGTTGGAGATGACCTTTGGCGGCGGCGAGGCCAATGTCGCAGTCTCATTGGCCGGGTTCGGCCACCATGCGGTCTATGTCACGGCCCTGCCGGCCAACGAGATCGCCGACGCCTGTCTGGCCGAACTGCGCCGCTTCGGCGTCGATGTTTCCGAGATCCGGCGCGACAAGGGGCGCATGGGCGTCTACTATGTCGAGACCGGTTCCAATCAGCGCCCGTCCAAGGTCATCTACGACCGTGACAACTCCAGCATCGCCCGCTCCGGCCCCGGCGACTTCGACTGGCCCCGCCTGCTCGCCGGCGCCGACTGGTTCCATGTCACCGGCATCACGCCGGCGATCAGCGCGAGTTGCGCCGGCGCCGCCCTGGAGGCCGTCCAGGAAGCAAAGCGCCTGGGCGTGCCGGTCTCGATTGATCTCAATTACCGGGCCAAGCTATGGAACTGGGGCAAGAAAGCCCATGAGGTCATGCCGGAGCTGGTCAAGCTGGCCGATGTCCTGGTCGGCAACGAGGAAGACTGCCAGAAGACCCTGGGCATCGAGGCGGCAAGCGACGTGGCGTCGGGTGAGCTGGACGAGGCGGCCTACGCTGACCTGACCGAACGCGTCCTCGCGGCCTACCCCAATTTGCGCCTGGTGGCCATCACGCTGCGCGAGAGCATCAGCGCCGACCACAACAACTGGTCTGCCTGCCTGCGTGACAGCCAGGGCTTTTACCGCAGCTGCCGCTACGAGATCCGCAACATCGTCGACCGCGTCGGCGGCGGTGACTCGTTCTGCGCCGGCCTGATCCACGGCCTGGTCAGCGGACAAGACAACCGCCAGTCACTGGAGTTCGCCACAGCCGCCAGCTGCCTCAAGCACACCATTCCCGGCGATTTCAACCGGGTGAGTGCGTCCGAGGTCGAAAAGCTGCTCCAGGGCGACGCATCCGGCCGCGTGCAGCGCTGAGAAAGGGGACAACAGCCATGAAACTGGTCCAATACGAATTGTTCAAGGTTCCGCCGCGCTGGCTGTTCCTGCGCCTGGAGACCGACGACGGCTTTGTCGGTTGGGGCGAACCGGTCATCGAGGGACGCGCCGATACGGTAGCCGCCTGCGTTACCGAGCTCTGGTCCTACCTGGAGGGGCGCGACCCGCGCCAAATCGAAGACATCTGGCAGAGCATCTACCGCGGCGGCTTTTACCGCGGCGGCCCGGTGCTGACATCCGCCCTATCGGGCATCGAGCAGGCCCTTTGGGACATCAAGGGCAAGCTTTATGGCGTCCCGGTCTACGAGCTTTTGGGCGGACGCTGCCGCGACCGCATGCAGGTCTACAACTGGATCGGCGGCGACCGACCGGACGATGTCGCCGAAGCGGTCAAAAAGCAGCTGGCCAGCGGCTTCAAGGCCGTCAAGATGAACGCGACCGAAGAGCTGCACTACATCGACAGCCATGAGAAAATCGACGCGGTCCTGGCCCGGGTGGCCGCCGTGCGCGAAGTCGGCGGGCCCGGCCTGGGCATCGGGATCGACTTTCACGGCCGGGTGCACAAGGCGATGGCCAAGGTCCTGGCCCGCGAGCTGGAGCCGTACCGCCCGATGTTCATCGAGGAGCCGGTCCTGTCCGAGAACCTGGAGGCGCTGCGCGACATCGCCGCGTTGTGCTCGATCCCGATCGCGACCGGCGAGCGGCTCTTCACGCGCTGGGATTTCAAGACATTGCTCCAGGAAGGCTATGTCGACATCATCCAGCCGGATGTGTCGCACGCCGGCGGTATCCTCGAGTGCCGCAAGATTGCCGCGATGGCCGAAGCCTACGACGTCGCCCTGGCGCCGCACTGCCCGCTGGGGCCGATCGCCCTGGCCTCGTGCCTGCAGCTTGACGCCTGCTCACCCAATGCCGTGATCCAGGAACAGAGCCTGGGGATCCATTACAACGTCGGCAACGATGTGCTCGACTACCTGGCCGACCCCGGGGCGTTCGCCTATGCAGACGGATATGTCGCCTTGCCGGACAAGCCCGGATTGGGCATCGAGATCGCTGAAGAAAAAGTCCGTGAGCTGGCCCGGATCGGCCACAGCTGGAAGAACCCGGTTTGGCGCCAGGCTGACGGCAGTGTTGCGGAGTGGTAGAATAAACGTATGGAAAAACAAGACAACGAGCAAAAACTGATGGACCTTTTGACCCGGTACCGCGTGGTCGCCATCGTGCGCCACTTGCCGGAGGATCAGCTCGAGCCGGTGTTTACTGCCTTGGCCGACGCGGGCATCCGCCTGATCGAAGTGACCATGAACAGCGCCGGCGCCGCAAAACAGATCACCCGGGCCCAGGAGCTTTTCGGTGACCGGATGCTGATCGGCGCCGGTACCGTCAGCACGCCGGACCGCGCGCTGGCTGCCCTTGCGGCCGGGGCCCGCTTCCTGGTGACGCCCAACCTCGATCTCGAGGTGGTCGAGATCGCCCGCCGCCAGCACTGCCCGGTCATCCCCGGCGTGATGACGCCGACCGAGATGATGACGGCGATGAAGGCCGGTGTTAAGGTGCTCAAGCTGTTTCCGGCCAGCCAGCTGGGGACGGCCTATGTTAAGGACGTCCTGGCTCCGCTCGACGAATTGAAACTGGTTGCCGTCGGCGGTGTGACGCCGCAAAACAGCGCCGACTGGATCAAGGCCGGTTGTATCGGTGTCGGCATGGGCAGTTCGCTCTTGCCCAAGGATCTGGTCGAAAACAAAAACTACGGTCAGCTGCGCCGGCAGACCGAAGCGTTCATCCGCCAGCTGATCGGCTAAAAGCCCGTCGGACATCTAAATAGCCAGGCCAGAGGAGGAAACACCGTGCGTTACATCCGTTATGCTTATGAGGATCTGAAATTCTGGGGCATGCTGCTGACCGACGACCTGATCCAGCCGCTGACGGCGGCGCCCTACTTGAGCGGCGTGCCGCTCGGCCAGCCGGTTCCCCTGATGTCGGTGCGCTTGCTGGCGCCCTGCGAGCCCGGCAAGATCGTGGCGGTCGGCAAGAACTACCGCGACCACATCGCCGAGTTCGACAGCTCTGTCCCCGAGACGCCGATCCTTTTTATCAAGCCGTCGACCGCGGTCAACGATCCCGGCAGCCCGATCGTGCTGCCGCCGCCGGCCCTGAGCAGGCGAGTCGACTTTGAGTGCGAGCTGGCCGTCCTGATCGGAAAACGGGCCCGCCACGTCAAGGCCGACCAGGCGAGGGACTACATCCTCGGCTACACCTGCCTCAATGATGTGACCGCCCGTGACATCCAGAAGCAGGACGGCCAATGGACAAGGGCCAAGGGCTTTGATACCTTTGCCCCGATCGGACCGGTCGTGACCGACGAAGTCGATCCGGGACGCCTGGCTATCCGCACCCGACTGAACGGCAAGATCAAGCAGGAGTCTTCGACCGCCAACTTGATCTGGCCGGTCGGCGAGCTGATCGAATTCATCACGGCCTGCATGACGCTGGAGCCGGGCGATATCGTCACGACCGGAACGCCTTCGGGCGTCGGCCCGATGCAGCCCGGCGACGACGTCGAAGTGAGTGTCGAGGGCATCGGTGTCCTGAAAAACCCGGTAATCGCGGCGCGTTAAGAACGGCTATGAAAAGAGCGGCTCAATGAGGTGTCGTCTCTAAAGTTTTGTTTTTTGCCAACTGCACCTGACGGCGGCTTTTGTCCTGGTACATCAACTGGTCGGCAAAGCTTAGGAACTTAGCTGCCGTAAGGTGTTTTTGCGCGTCGTAGACGGCCGCGCCCATACTGACCGACAGCGGATAGGGGGAGATGGCCTCAGCGTTGTGGCGGGCGAAGGTCTCCTCGATCCGGCGCACCTTTTCCTGCAGCAGCGCATCGTCCTGGATGTCGAGCAGGATGTAGAACTCGTCGCCGCCGAAACGGGCGATCAGGTCGTCCTGGCGCAACGTCCGGCGCAGCAGGGATACGGCCTGCTGCAGCGCCTCGTCGCCGGCCGCGTGGCCGAAGCGGTCGTTGATCTGCTTGAAGCCGTTGAGGTCGGCGATGATCACGGAGAAGCTCTCGCGCCCGGCGCGGCTGATCTTGTGCTGGATGATCCGCTCGAAATGCCGCCGGTTGTACGTGCCGGTCAAGGCGTCGGTGCTCAGCCCCCGGTTCTGGATGCGCAAATAGACGATCAGGGCCGAGATCGTGATCGAGGCGCCGTTCAGGCTGAGGCCGTAAAAGATCATCTGGGCGATTGTCCCAACCAGGGGCGGCACGATGAACACAAGCAGCGCCCGGTTCAGTTCCGGTTCGGTGCTGGTGTTGGCGCGCAGGATCATGAGAAATGAGACAATCAGCAGCCCGTAGGGGATCAGGATGTGCAGGATGAAGAGCGGGCCGCGCTGGTAGTTGTTGGCCAGGTCGACGCTGAAAAACCAGCCGGTTTTGACGGAAAGTGCCGCTAAAACGGCGTTAGCGGCGACCAGCACCGCCAGCAGGCGCGACAGGCGCAGCAGCTGACGGGTGCTGCCGAAGAGTTGGTAATGGACATAGAGCAGCCAGGTGACCGCCGGCAGAGGCGTGACCAGGTATAAAATCAAGTTACAGGTCAGGTTGGCTATGCGGGCGTTTTGACCGGGCAGATCCTCCCAAACCCAACTGAGATAGTCAAAACTTGTTTGCAGCAGGATACAGACGAGGAGCAAGCCGAAAAGCTGACTGCTGGTCCGGTGGCGCTTCTCGATGTTGCGCAGCAGGGAAAAAAGCAGGATCAGCAAGATGACTGCGCTGAAAACACCTAAATCATACTGTCGGGCCAAAGTGACAATCGAATCGTGCATTGTTATTCCTCACGCAACAGGCACAAGTCGTCTCATTGTATCACAATTCGCGATGGTTGTTGACAGGGTGAGCCCTAAAAGTTATGCTTATTGTGTACCGTGCTCGAGCACGAAGCGCCTTTGAGGAAAGGAGGCCTTCAATTGGGCCTTTCCGTGCGCCAATTGGCCGAACTGGCCGGCGTTTCCCGCGGAACGGTCGACCGGGCGCTCAACAACCGCCCGGGGGTCGCGCCTGACGTGCGCAAAAAAATCCTGCAGTTGGCCCGGGAGCGCGGCTATCGCTCCAACCGGGCCGCGCGCATGCTCGGGCAGAACAAATCCCCGTTCAAGATCGGCATCCAGATGCCGGCTCGCCATAATCCCTTTTTCGAGGACGTCCGCGCCGGCATCGAGCGCGCTGCGCACGAGCTGGCCGATTTCGGCTTGTCGGTGATCTGGCGGACGACGCCCGGTTACGAGGTTGCCGCCCAGGTCCGCCAGGTCCAGGAGCTGTTGCTCGACGGCGCGCACGGCCTGGCGCTGGTCCCGCTCGACGAGGAACCCGTTCGCGTCCTGCTGGACGAGCTGGCCGTCCGGCAGGTTCCGGTTGTCGCCCTGAACAACGATGTCTCCAGGGGAGAAAGGCTTTGCTTTATCGGCAACGACTACCTGCAGAGCGGGCGCATCGCCGCCGGCTTGCTCGGTCTGGCGACCGGGCCGGATCCGGCGTCGACTTTGGTCCTGACCGGCTCGAACCAGATCCTGGGGCATAACCTGCGGGTGCGCGGCTTTTGCGAGACCGCCGCCAGCCGCTACCCCTGGATCCGGGTCGACGCGATCCGGGAGACCCTGGATGACGACACCCGTGCCTGTTTTCTGGTCGACGAACACCTGAACCGCCATCCCGGACTGCGGGCGATATTCCTGGCCGCGGGCGGTGTGGCCGGCGTCTGCCGGGCCCTGGCGTCGCGCGGCCTGACCGGCCGTGTCCGGGTCGTCTGTTTCGACCATCTCGAAGAGACCGCGCGCGGTTTGAAAGAGGGCCGGATTACGGCTGCGATTTCCCAAGAGCCCGAGCGCCAGGGCTACCTGGCGGTCAAGACGCTTTACGACTACCTGCTGGACGGGACACGCCCGCCCGACAGGATCATCATGAAAAACGAGATCATCATCCGAGAACACGAAGACGCTAAGGCGCACACGGCCGCAGGCCAGAGGAGGACCTTATGAACGCATTCTACCCCAGTGTCGGAAAAATCCGCTACGAAGGCAGCCGGAGCGACAACCCGCTGTCTTTCAGGCACTATGACCCGGACGCCGTGATCGCCGGGCGCACGATGCGCGAGCATCTGCGCTTCGCCATGTCCTACTGGCACACGATGGTCGCCGAAGGCACGGACATGTTCGGTGTCGGGACGGTCGACAAGCACTATGGCGCCAGCGACCCGATGGAGCAGGCCCGCAACAAGGCACGGGCCGCATTCGAGCTGATGGACAAGCTGGACATCGACTTCTACTGCTTCCACGACCGCGACATCGCGCCCGAGGCAGACAACCTGACCGAGACCAACCGGCGCCTGGACCAGATCGCCGATCTGCTCGCCGAATTGCAGCAGGCCAGCGGCAAACGGGTCCTGTGGGGCACCGCCAACCTGTTTTCCCATCCGCGCTATCGCCATGGCGCTGGCACGGCCTGCACGGCCGATGTCTTCGCTTTTGCCGCGGCCCAGGTCAAGAAGGCGCTGGAACTGACCGTCCGGCTGGGCGGCGCGGGCTACGTGTTCTGGGGCGGCCGCGAGGGCTACGAGACGCTGCTCAACACAAACATGCGCCTCGAACTGGACAACCTGGCCCGCCTGATGCGCATGGCCGTCGATTACGCGCGCTCGATCGGCTTTAAGGGCGACTTCTATGTCGAGCCCAAACCCAAGGAGCCGACCAAGCACCAGTACGATTTCGACGCGGCGACCGTGATCGGCTTTCTGCGCCAGTACGGGCTGGACAAGGACTTCAAGCTGAACATCGAGGCCAACCACGCCACCTTGGCCGGCCACAGCTTCCAGCACGAGTTGCGCCTGGCCCGGATCAACGGGATGCTCGGCTCGATCGACGCCAACCAGGGCGACTTGCTGCTCGGCTGGGACACCGACCAGTTCCCGACCAACATCTACGACGCCGCATGGTGCATGTACGAAGTGCTCAAGGGCGGCGGCTTTTCCAACGGCGGTCTCAACTTCGACGCCAAGGCCCGCCGGGCCTCGAGCAGCCTCGAGGACATTTTCTACGGCTACATCGCCGGCATGGACACCTTTGCCCTGGGCCTTAAGCTGGCGGACCGGATCATCCAAGACGGCCGGCTGGACCAGTTCATCACCGACCGCTATGCCAGCTGGAACGAGGGCCTGGGCGCACGCATCCGCGCCGGTCAGGTCAGTCTGGCCGAGCTGGAGCAGATTGCCCTGGCCAAGGGCGATGTCGAGACCGGCAGCGGCCGCCAGGAATACCTTGAGACCTTGATCAACAACCTGATCATCGGATAAGGGAGGTACAGGATGGCACGCGATATTCTGATTGGAATCGATGTGGGCACGTCCGGCGTCAAGGTGCTGGCCGTCACCACGCAGGGGGAGCTGGCCGCGTCGGCGATCGAGACCTATCCGCTCTATACGCCGCAGGCCGGCTGGACCGAGCAGGAGCCGGCCGACTGGTGGCAGGCGACCCAGACCGCACTTAAGCGCACCCTGGCCGATTTGGCTTCCGACCGACTGCTTGCGGTGGGGCTGTCCGGCCAGATGCACGGCATGGTCGCCCTGGACGCGCAGATGCGGGTCGTCCGGCGGGCGATCCTCTGGAACGACCAGCGCACCGCCAGCCAGTGCCGGGAATTGACCGAACTGGCCGGCGGCCCCGACGCGCTGCTGGCGATGACCAACAACCAGATGCTGACCGGCTACACGGCCGGCAAGATCCGCTGGCTGCAGCAGACCGAACCGGACAACTTTGCCCGCACCCGATTGATCCTCAACCCCAAGGACTATATCCGCTACTGCCTGACAGGCACCGTCCTGACCGAGGTTTCGGACGCCTCGGGCACCGGCTTTTTCGATGTCAAGAACAACGGCTGGCACACCGGACTGATCCGGATGGCCGGATTGGACCCGGACCTGTTTCCGCCTTTGGTCGCGTCGACGGAGGAGGCCGGCCGCATTTCTGATACGGCGGCTGCCCAAACCGGCCTGCCGGCGGGATTGCCGGTCAGCGGCGGCGGCGGCGACGCCGTCATTTCGACGACCGGGCTGGGCCTGGTGCGGCCGGGGCGGATCGGGATCACGTTGGGTACTTCAGGCGTCGTGGCCATGGGGCTCGACGCGTTCATGGCCAACCCGGAAGGCAAGCTGCAGGTATTCCGCGGCAACGCGCCCGGCAGTTTCACCGCGATGGGTGTGACGCTGGCGGCGGCCGGTTCCTACCATTGGTTCCGCCAGGCGCTGGGCCAGCATGAAAGCGAACAGGCCAAAATGACCGGCCAATCAGCCTTCAAGCTGCTCGACGCGGCCGCGGCCGCGACCGAACCGGGCGCCGAGGGCCTGATTTTCCTGCCCTACCTGACCGGCGAGCGCTGCCCGATCCATGATCCCGAGGCACGCGGCGGCTTTATCGGGCTGACCGGCCTGCATGAGAAGGGCCATTTCGCCCGGGCTGTCCTGGAGGGCGTCGCCTATTCCCTGCGTCAGGTCCATGCCCTGATCGCCGCCAACAGTCCGGACAGCCAGGGAACCGGTACGGTCGTCCTCGCCGGCGGCGGCGCGGCCAGCCCGCTCTGGCGCCAGATCTTCGCCGATGTCTTCCAGATGCCGGTTCAGACGGTGTATGGCAGCGCCGAAGGCGGATCCTTTGGCGCCGCCCTGGTCGCCGGGGTGACAGCTGGCGTCTGGCCCAACTTGACCGAAGCGGTCCGCCTAATCCGGACGGAGAGCGAAACGTTGCCGGACCCGTCCCGCGCCGCTCTCTACGCCGAGCTCTACGAACGCTACACCCAAGCCTACGGGGCGCTGCGCCCATTGTTCGCATAAACGGCCAGATCAGGCAAAAAAGTACAAAAAAAGGCAGGGTGTTGCTTAGACAGCCCCCCGGTTATCCCGGAAAATGGTAGCGACAGCCGCGCCAAAAAGGCGCGGCGCTACCATTCAGGAGGGGTAACATGCAAGCGAAAGAACTGGTTCTGGCCGCCCTGCGCAACGAAGAGACCGAGCGCACACCCTGGGTGCCCTTTGTCGGCTGTCACGCCGGCAAGCTGATCGGCACGACGGCTGACCTCTATTTACAGTCTGCGGACCTGATCGTCCAGGGCGTGGAGGCGGCGATTGAGCGCTACCGGCCGGACGGGCTGCCGGTCGCCTTCGATTTGCAGATCGAAGCCGAGGCGATGGGCTGCCGCCTGCATTGGTCGCCCGATAATCCGCCGGCGGTCGTCAGCCATCCGCTTGATGAAGGCAAGACGCTATCCGACCTCAAGGTACCGGGCGCCGCCGACGGCCGATTCCCGGTTGTCCTCGAAGCGCTGCGCCGCCTGAAGCAGGGTCCCGCACGGGATATCGCCCTCTACGGCCTGATCACGGGTCCGTTCACGCTGGCGCTGCACCTGATGGGCACCGAGATCTTCTACCAGATGATCGATGAGCCCGAGCAGGTCCACGCCCTGATGGAACTGACGACGCAGGTCAACATCGAGGCGGCCCGGCTCTACATGGAGGCCGGCGCGGACATCATCGCGGTCGTCGACCCGATGACCTCGCAGATCTCGCCGCAAAACTTCGCCGATTTCGTCACCCCCTATGCCCGGCGCGTCTTTGACGAGGTGCACAAGCAGGGCAAACCCGGCACGTTTTTTGTCTGCGGCAACGCCAAGAACAACATCGAGGAGATGTGCCGCTGCCACGCCGACGGCCTCTCGATCGACGAGAATATCCCGCTCGACTATGTCCGCGACACCTGCCAGCGCTACGGACTGTCGTTTGGCGGCAACATCCGGTTGACCGTGACCATGCTGTTCGGGACGGCCGCGGACAACGTCAATGACGCCATGAACTGCATGTCGATCGGCGGCACGCGCGGTTTCATCCTGTCGCCGGGCTGTGACATGCCCTTCGATGTCCCGCCGGAAAACGTCGAGGCGATCACCGCCCTGGTCCATGGCGAGATCGGCTGCTTTATGGCCGCCAGCGACCCGCTGAGCGACGTGACTTTGGAACTGCCTGACTACACGGACCAGGCACACGTCTATGTCGACGTGGTCACGCTGGACTCCTCGTCGTGCGCACCCTGCCAGTACATGATGGAGGCGGTCGAGCATGCTGCCCGCGCGATGGACGCCCCGATCGTCTACCAGGAATACAAGATCAAGAGCAAAGAGGGGATCCTGGCGATGAAAAAGCTTGGCGTCGAGAACATCCCGACGATTGTCATCGACGGCGTCGTCAGCTTTGTTTCGGTGATTCCCGACGAGGCGACCTTTGTCCAGGCGCTGCGCCAGGCGTTGGCAAAAAAGGGACTGGCTTGACGGCAAAAGGGTTGTCTGGCAGGCCTTGGCAATGTTACAATCGAAAAAATAGACGATGTGGAGGCCTGCCCTTATGGAGAATGTGTTTGTTTTTGACCACCCGCTGATCCAGCACAAAATTTCCCTGATGCGCGACAAGCAGACGACGACCAAGGAATTTCGCGAACTGGTTTCGGAGGTGGCCATGCTGATGGCCTACGAGGTCACCCGCGACCTGCCACTCGAAGAGATCGAGATCGAGACGCCGGTGGCGGTTGCCCGTACCAAGGTCCTGGCCGGCAAGAAACTGGCCCTGCTGCCGATCCTGCGCGCCGGACTCGGCATGGTCGACGGGATGCTGCAGCTGCTGCCGATGGCCAAGGTCGGCCACATTGGGCTCTACCGCGACCCGGAGACGCTCGAACCGGTCGAATACTATTGCAAGCTGCCCGAGGACGCCCAGGAGCGCGACACGATCGTGCTCGATCCCATGATGGCGACCGGCGGTTCGGCCTCCGCCGCCGTGACCTTCCTCAAGCAGAAGGGGATCAGCAACATCAAGTTCGTCTGCCTGATCGCGGCGACGGAGGGGATCGAGCGGCTGCACCGCGACCATCCGGATGTGCCGATCTTCTGCGCGGCCGAGGACAAGAAGCTGAACGACCACGCCTACATTGTGCCTGGCCTGGGCGATGCCGGCGACCGCCTCTTCGGCACCAAGTAAGGCATAAAGCATCTTTTTCATTCCAAAGCGGAACGGGCAGGATCCCACCTGCCTGCACCCGTTTGAAGACAACTTAGAAGCAGCAGGCAGTTTAAGAGGAATTGCCTGCTGCTTTTAACGTGTGCCACGCAAGGTGCCGTTCGCCGCTGGAACCAAGATACGTTCCGAGATGGATTTCAAAAAACCCGGCAGCTTTGTCTTGACCGGATGAACATGAGAGCAAGCGCGAAGCATTGGCCTTGTCTGTTTACATAACAAATATTTAAGTGAATCGTATCCTTCCTCGATGGTTCATGGCATAAATAGAAGTCGAATAATTTTGAAAAGTTATCGATTTAGTGCAAGTATAATATTGAAAAGTAGATTTATGCTTGCTATAATTTCATTGAAATGTCATACGGAGGTGCTCTATGCTCTTTCGCAAGATCGCGGCTTTGATTGAAAGCCATCTAAAATCACAGTCACAGAAGATCCTGCTGGTTGACGGTGCAAGGCAGGTCGGGAAGACATATATCATTCGTTATGTCGGCGCGCAGCTATATGAGAACTTTGTCGAGATCAATATGGTAGAGGACGCCCTTGGCGACAGACTGTTTGCGAATTCGAGAACGATAGATGATTTCTATCTACGGGTCAGCATGATCGCGGGAAATCGGCTTAAGAAGAAGGAAAACACCTTGATTTTCATTGATGAAATACAGGCTTATCCGCATTTGCTGACCCTGCTGAAATTTCTGTCCCAGGATGGGCGCTACACCTATATCGCCAGTGGATCATTGATTGGCATAACACTTTCGGAAACATCTTCTATCCCGATTGGAAGCATCCGCAAGGTGCGGATGTTCCCTCTGGACTTTGAGGAGTTCTTGTATGCAAATGGAATGAACGAAATGGCTGTTTCTGCATTGCAGAAGAAATTTGAACGAGTCGAAGCGCTAGACGAATCGATGCACAGCAAGATGATGGATCTGTTTCGCAAGTATATTCTGGTCGGCGGTTTGCCCGATGCGGTCAACGCCTATATCGAACACAGAAATATCCAAGCAGTACGAGAGATTCAGGCGGAAATTCACGATTATTATGCAGCAGACGCTTCAAAATATGAGGAAGAGAGGCGATTGAAGATCAGGAGAATATTTGATCTGATCCCCTCCAATCTGGAAAACAAGAAAAAGCGAGTCGTAGCGCAAAGCATTGAAAACAAGAAAGGCAAAACGTTTCGAGATTATCAGGATGAATTTGACTACCTGATCAGTGCCGGAATTGCTCTGCATGTTCAGGCGATTGCCAATCCGGTTTTTCCGCTGATTGAATCGACAGGAAAAAATCTGCTGAAGCTTTACCTGAACGATGCAGGCATCTTATCCGGGATTTTGTACGGCAACAATATTCGCGCCGTGCTGGATGATGTAAGGAGCATCAATCTTGGTTCGTTATATGAGAATGTCGTTGCATGCGAGCTGATCGCCCACGGCTTCAAGCTCTTCTATTACGACAACAGAAAAAGGGGTGAGGTCGATTATTTGATCGATGACTATGACAGCCTTTCCGTCATACCCATAGAGGTAAAATCCGGCAAAGACTACACCGTTCACAGTGCTTTAAATAGCTTTTTGACTTATGAGGATGACCACATAAGAAAGGCATTTGTGCTTTCCAATCAAAGGTCTGTCACCAAGAAGGGGAAAATCACCTATCTTCCAATTTATACCATCATGTTCTTTCACAACAGGAAAGCGTCTGATTCTGCAAAGACTTATTTTTGATGACAGCGCTTTGTTACGCGGCAATACGAAAGACAAACCTTTTCTAAAATCACGGATCGATTAGCTATCGATTGCCGTTCCCCCCCGCAAAGCTTTACAGGATCCGGCGGATCCGCTACAATAACCTTAACTTAAGAACGAGATGCGGTTTCGGCTGAGAAAAGAGAGCCCGGAAAACGTCTGCGCGACGTGTTCCGGTTTCTTTTTTGTTTGCTGCAAGAAAACGGAGGTCAGACATGTTTGATGTCACGGTCATCGGCGGCGGCGTGATCGGTGCTGCCATCGCCAGGGAACTGGCACGCTACCGGCTTTCGGTCGTCCTGCTGGAACGCAAGAGCGATGTCGCCGAAGGCACGACCAAGGCCAACAGCGCCATTATCCATGCCGGCTACGACGCCAAGCCGGGCAGCCAGAAGGCGCGCACCAACGTGCTCGGCAACGCCATGTTCGAAGACTGGTGCGCCGAACTGGATGTCCCCTTCCGGCGCAACACCTCGCTGGTGGTGGCCTTCAGCGACGCCGATCTGCCGGGCCTTGCCGACCTGATGGCGCGCGGGGACGAGAACGGCGTGCCTGGCCTCAGCCTGATCGACGAGGCCGAGCTGCGCCGGCGCGAGCCCAACATCGGGCCAAAGGCGCGCGGCGCCCTGCTCGCCGAGACCGGCGGGATTTGCTGCCCGTACGAGCTGACTATTTCGCTGGCGACCCACGCGCTTTTAAACGGCGTCGAAATCCGCCTGAACACGCCGGTGACCGGCGTGTCGCGCGAAAACGGGACGTTCGTCTGCCAGACGCCCCAGGGCCCCGTCGTCAGCCGCGCGCTGGTCAACGCCGCCGGCGTCTATGCGGATACGATCAACAACCAGCTGAGCGAAGACACCTTCACGATCACGGCGCGGCGCGGCGAGTACGTCATGCTCGACAAGCGCTTCGGACCGGCGTTCAAGGCGACCATCTTCCAGATGCCGACCCCGATGGGCAAGGGTGTCCTGATTACCCCGACCGTCGAGGACACCGTCATATTGGGCCCGACCGCGGAGGATATCGAGGACAAGGACGATGTGCGCACGACCGCAGCCGGGCTGGAGCAGGTGCTGCGCGTCGCCGCGCTCAGCTGGCCGCAGATCCCGACCCGCCACTTCATCACGGCTTTCGCCGGGCTGCGCGCCCATTGCGACCGCAATGACTTTATCCTGGGCGAAGCCGCCGATGTCCCGGGCTTCTTCAACGCGGCCGGCATCGAGTCGCCGGGATTGACCGCGGCGCCGGCCATCGCCGCCGAGCTGGCCGGCCAAGTGGCCGATCGCCTGAACGCCGGCAAGAAAGACACGTTCAACCCGCCTTACTTGGCGCGCAAGCCGTTCCGCCTGATGAGCCACGCCGAGCGGGAGGCGGCCGTCGCGGCCGATCCGGCTTACGGGCGGATCATCTGCCGCTGCGAATCGGTGCCGGAGGCCGAAATCCTGGAGGCGATCCGCCGCCCCCTGGGCGCGACGACCCTCGACGGCGTCAAGCGCCGGGCGCGCGCCGGTATGGGCCGCTGCCAGGGCGGGTTCTGCGCCCCGCGGGTTCTCGAGCTCTTAAGCCGCGAGCTGGGTGTGCCCCAGACCGAGCTGACCAAGTTCGGCGGCGCGTCGCGCATCCTTAGCGGAACACTCGGCGAGATGGCCGAACCGCAGCCGCGCGCGGCCCAGGAAAGGACAGGTGAAACGCATGCCTGAAACAAGAAAAATCGACCTGGTGATCATCGGCGGCGGGCCGGCCGGCCTGGCCGCGGCGGTCGCCGCCTGGGACGGCGGCTGCCGCAGCCTCCTGATCCTGGAGCGCGACGTGCGTCTGGGCGGCATCCTGCAGCAGTGCATCCACAACGGTTTCGGGCTGCATGTCTTCCACGAGGAGCTGACCGGCCCGGAATACGCCGACCGCTACATCCGCCAGGTCCAGGAGCGGGGCATCCCGTTCCAATGCGACACGATGGTCCTCGACGTATCGCCGCAGCGCCTGGTCACCGCCGTCAGCCCCGCGCACGGGCTGGTGCAGATCCAGGCCGGCGCGGTTATCCTGGCCATGGGCTGCCGGGAGCGCCCGCGCGGCGCCCTGGCCATCCCGGGCACCAACTGTGCCGGGATCATGACCACCGGCACGGCGCAGCGCCTGGTCAACCTGGAGAGCCTGGTGCCGGGCAAGCGCATCGTTATCCTGGGCTCCGGTGATATCGGCCTAATCATGGCCCGGCGCATGACCTGTATCGGTGCCGAGGTCTTGGCCTGCGTCGAGCTGATGCCGTTTTCCAGCGGCCTGACCCGCAACGTCGTCCAGTGCCTGCACGACTACAACATCCCGCTGCTGCTCAGCCATACCGTGATCGCGATCGAGGGGCGCGAGCGATTGACCGGCGTGACGATCGCCGAGGTCGATCCCGCCACCCGAAAGCCGATCCCCGGAACAGAGGAAAAAATCGCCTGTGACACCTTGCTGCTGTCGGTCGGCCTGATCCCGGAAAACGAGCTGTCCCGTTCGGCCGGTGTCAGCTTGTCTGAGGTCACGCAGGGCCCGCTGGTCGACCAGAACCTGCTCACCGATGTGCCCGGCGTGTTCGCCTGCGGCAACGTGCTCCACGTCCACGACCTGGTCGACGAGGTCTCCGAGGAGTCGGCCCGCGCCGGACTGGCCGCCCTGGCTTGGATCCGCGAACCGGCCAGCCAGACCGGATCGGGCCTCGAGCCGATCCGGGTGCGCGACGGCAAGGGCGTGCGCGGCATCGTGCCGCAGCAGATTACACGGCCGGTCCAATTGCCCAAGCTGCACCTGACCTTCCGGCCGGACGCTGTCTACAAGCAGGCGACGATCCGGGTCGAGGTTGACGGCGAGACCGTGCTGCGCCAGAAGCGCTTGATCATGACCCCGGGCGAGATGGCTGTGGTCGACTTGCCGACCGGTCGCTTTGATCCCGCTTCAGCCCGCGAAATCGCCGTGCATGTGGAGGTGAACGCATGAGTGAATCAACACCCGATGTCCGCGAACTGATCTGCATCAACTGCCCGATGGGCTGCCGGTTGCAGGTGACGGTCGAACAGGGCCAGGTGCGCACCGTCAAGGGCAATGTCTGCGCGCGCGGCGACCGCTACGCACGCGACGAGGTGCTCAACCCCAAGCGAATGGTGACCAGCCTGATCGTCGTGCCCGGCAGCTCCGAACCGCTCAGCGTCAAGACCCGGACAGCCATCCCCAAGGATCGCATCTTCGATTGCCTCAAGGCGATCCGCGCCTGCCAGGTTCGCCTGCCGGTCCGGATCGGGGATGTCATCCTGCCCGACGTGCTGGGTACCGGCGTCGACGTGGTCGCGACCCGCAATCTGCCCGACGCGCCTTGCCAAGGGTCAGGCCAGACGGCATAATAAGGGCAAAAAGACGGGAGATACCCGATGGACATCCAGTCCTTGCTCGACGAGATGATCGCCAACCCGATCATCGCCGCCATCCGATCGCCTGAAGCGCTCAGCCAGGCCCTGCAATCGCCGCCGACGGCGCTCTTCTTGCTGTCATCTTCGATCAACGACGCCGCGGACGCGGTTCGCCGCGTCCGCGCGGCCGGCAAACACTCTTTTCTGCATGTCGACCTGATGGACGGCCTGCGGCCTGACGCGCAGGGCATGAGCTTCGTCGCCAGCCAAATCCGGCCGGACGGGATCATCACGACCAAGCCGGGCTGCATCCGGATGGCCCAGAACCTGGGCCTGCTGGCGGTCCAGCGGATCTTTTTGCTCGATTCCAGCGCCCTGCGCGACGGCGAGGCCAATGTCAGGTCCTGCCGGCCGGACCTGGTCGAAGTGCTGCCGGGTGTGGCCGTACAGGCGATCCGCCTCGCGGTGGACGCCTTTGACCGCCCCCTGATCGCCGGCGGCCTGATCCGAACCCGCGAAGAGGTGATGGCGGCCCTCGGCGCCGGCGCGCTGGCGGTGTCGACCGGCGAGCGCGCACTCTGGTCACTTTAAAATCACGAGAGGATGTAATCCCATGCCCAAAACCTTGCTTGACTATGCCAAAGCCGACTATCTTTGCTCCTGCGGGAAACGCCACCGCACCGATTTGCGCAGCCTCCTGATCGCGCCGGATGCCGGCCGCCAGCTGGCCGAACTGCTCCGTACGCCGTCGTTTGGCGATGTCAAGTCCGTGCTGCTGGTCGCTGACGAGAACACCTGGCAGGCAGCCGGAGAACAGGTCGCCGCCCGGCTCGGCGAAGCGGGTATCCGTTTTCGCCAAATTGTTTTTCCGGGCATGCCGGCATTGGTGGCGGACGAGCGGGCCGCCTTTGCCATCCTGAACGCCCTGGACGATAAGATCGGGCTGCTGGCGGCCATCGGGACCGGCACGCTTAACGATTTGACCCGGTTCGTGTCCAGCCGGGCCGGCCGCCCCTACGTGATCGTGGCGACCGCGCCCTCGATGGACGGCTACGCCTCGACGGTCGCTGCCATGACCATCGCCAACATGAAGCAGACCGTCCCCGGGCAGGGGGCGCAGGCGATTATCGCTGACCCGGCCGTTCTGGCCGCCTGCCCGCAGGCGATGAGCGCGGCCGGCCTGGGCGATATCCTGGGGAAATATTCCGCCGTCTGCGACTGGCGGCTCGGCCGGATGGTCGAAGGGGAGTATTACTGCGACGAAATTGCCAACCTGATTTCAGATACGACGGCCAGCTGCCATGCCCAGGCGGGCAACAGCAGCCCGGAAGCGGCGGCCGAACTGTTCTCGGCCTTGATCATGACCGGGATCGCGATGAGCTATGCCGGCAACTCGCGTCCGGCGTCCGGATCCGAACACCACCTGTCGCATTTCTGGGAGATGGCTTTTTTGCGCCAGAACAAGCCCGCCGTGCTGCATGGCAGCAAGGTCGGCCTGGCCACGATCATTACCTTAGCGCTTTACCACCATCTGACCGGTCTCAAACCGGATTTCGCCGCGGCCAGGGCGCAGGTTTGCCCCTTTAACCGGGAAGCCTTTGCCGAACAGATGCGCCAGGTGTTCGCCGACGGCGCGGATCCGATCATCGCACTCGGTCTGGGCTCGGGCGCACACGACCCGGAGCGCATCCTGGATCATATCGACCGGCTGGAATCCGGCTGGACGGAACTGCAGGCGCTGATCCGCGCCAGTGTGCCGGCTCCCGAAGCGGTGCGCGACGCGCTGGAAAAAGCCGGCGGGGCGACCCGGCCGGAGACGCTCGGAATTGGCATGGACCTTATCGAGGACAGCTTGCGCTATGCCTGCGAGATGCGCGATCGCTACACGGTGCTGCGTTTGTATGCCGACCTCGGCCTGACCGACGAAGCGATTCGGCTGGTCGCGGAGCTGTTCGGCTAAGGGTTTAATCGTCCCTTATTGAAAATCACCCGAGAAGCGAACCAGCGAAGCGGACTGGACGCCGTCGATCTGCTGCAGCTGCTCGACCAGGCGAACGTCCTGGTTGCGCAGGGAAAGCTCCAGGACCGCTTCGAAGCCGGCGGCGGTCGCCGTTTTGCTCTTGAGCGTGTAGGCGGGCAGCACCTGGCGCAGGTCAGTCTTGAAACGGCTGTCGTAACGGATGACCAGCAGGAAGGGTTTCATGCGGCTGCCGGACTGCAGCGCCGTCGCCACCATCAAGACGGCAGCCAGGATCAGGCAGCCGACGATCGCCAGTTCGAAAAAGCCGGCCCCGGCCGTCAGCCCCAGGGCGATGGCCCAGAACATGTAGACGATATCGAGCGGATCCTTGAGCGCGGTGCGGAAGCGGACGATCGAGAGCGCGCCGACCATGCCGAGTGAGAGCACGATGTTGGAGCTGATCGGCATGATGACCAGCGCGGTGACCATCGAGACCAGCAGCAGGGCGGTGCCGAAGCTGCGGTTGAACAGCACACCCCGGAAGGTAAACCGGTAGACGAAGAGGATCAAGAGCCCCAGCAGCAGCGTGATCGCGAAGGTGATCAGGATCCGCGGCAGCGTCAGGGGCTGGTTGACGTTGACGTCGAGCAGTTTGGCTAAGAGTTCTCTCATGGGGCGTACCTCCGGTTTAGATGGCTTGGGTGGGCAGGATAAGGTTACATGTCTTCCCAGCTTTGCTGGCGGCACCAGGCGGCGCACTGGACATACTTGCTGACCGAAAGGGGCATGGCCCCGGACAGCTCGAGCGCATCCCGGATGAAATCGGGCATGAATCGGTCGTACTTGACTTCCAATATAACCGTGTCGGGCGGCAGAACCGGCACCAGGGCGGCATCCGGATCCCACAAATCCTGGCGGTACAACCCGGTGGCCAGGTGGCGGTCGAAGGTGATCCGGACGTTGCCGTCCGGCCAGAGCAGGGGCAGCCGGTGGTAGTCGACCAGCAGCGCGGGCCGCAGCAGACGGGTCTGCCAGTCTGTGTAGAAGCGACCCAGAAGCGTCTGCTGATCTTCCTTTTCCGATTCATGGAAGGCCGAAAAGAGCATCTCGGCGTCGCCGGCGAGCAACTGGTCGGTCATATCTTTGGTCAGGGCGCAGCTGTGCTTGCGGGACAGGCTGCCGGACTTGACCTTCATTTCGAGCCGGATCACCTGGTCACTGTTGTTGTAGATGCGGACGCGGTACTTGTAGCGCGGGTCGGAGCCGGCCAGCTTTTCAAAAATGCCGCGCTTGGCGTCGTCGTCAAAATAGAGGCTGCGGATCCCGTAACCGCCTTCGCCGTCCCCGTGGCTGTCGTGATGCAGCAGCGGCCGCAGCCGGTAATAGAGCCGCAAGAAGGTATCCGAGCTGATCAGGAACTTGAGCTCGTGGCGCCAGGTCATGGGAAATCCTCCGGGAACAGCGCCTTCATCTGGCTCGCTGGCAGGCTGAAGGTCTCCTGCAGGATCTGGATCACCCGGCCGCGCTTTTCCGATGTGATGCGGCGCAGCTCCTTGACCTGGTTTTCCCAGGTGGCGAGGGAGGACGGCCCGCCCCAGCGGGCGATCTGGCGCGCCATCTCAGGCCGGATCTCCTCGGTCATCTCATCCAGGATCGCCAGCATGCGATCGGTATCAAACACCTCGTTGAGATACCAGGCGTAGCGCTCGATGAACGCCTCCCGGAAATCCGGGTTTTGCATCAGCTTGACCTGGAGGGTGGAATCGAAGATGTCCTGCTGGCCGTGGCCGTTGGGATCAAGTAGGTCGTATTTCAAGATATTCTTCTGGTAGGTCGTCGGAAACATCGCCCAGTCGAGGTCGAAGAAGACCCAGCGCCACTCGGCGCCCTCCGCGCGTTCCCGCCAGAACTTCTTGTTGCCGGAGTCGAGGTTGTTGAAAAAGGTCTGCGTGATCACAAAATCCATCAGGCTGTGCTCGTCGATCTGGCTGAGCACATGGGCGTAGGCATCCGCGTCGCGCATGTCGTGGTTCTTGACGAAGCGAAGCAGCTCGCCGTAGGCGTCGTAGTCGCCGTTCAGGATGATGCGGTTGCCCTTGATGATGTCGACTTGTTCCGGGTCGGCCCCGTGGTGGGACGCCATATAGTACTGGTCTACTTTCTCACGCAGGTTGTAAAGGCCGAAATACTCGCCGTTGATGTAGACAACGCAGGCGCGGTGGTCCATCGTGTCCTGGGCGGTGTAGTCGGCGATCACCTCGGTCATGAAGGCGTCGCGCAGCTTGGTGAAACGCCAGTCCTGACCGGATGTCCTGAGCACCAGGCGCTTGAACGTCTGGACCGGGTTGTCCGGGAAAAAGGGGTAAGTGACCTGGCTGTCGCCGTACATCGAACGCACTTTGAGCTCGAGGGATTTTTGCTTTTCCGTCCGGCTGTAGGAGCCGTGCAGGGCGATGCCGGCCGCAAAGACGACGCCCCGGGTGCCGTCGGCCTCGTAGAAATCGATCTTAGCCTCGCGCTCGATGTCGGCCTGGTAGTTGGTCCACACGCCGGTGGAGGCGTCAAAGAAATCGCCGGACCGGCCGTAAATGGAGACGACCGGCAAGGTGTGGCGCTCGCCGGCCAGGAAGGTCCGCACGGTGTCCGCGCTGTCCAGGCTGCCGTCGAACGAGGCCATGCAGCGGATGACCGTTGTTTTGTCGACACGCAGCGGTTCGCTGTAACGCGAGCTGGCCGTGGTTGGCTTCGAGCCGTCCAGGGTGTAGTAAATAACAGCCCCGGGCTGCGGCGAAGACAAGCTGACCCGGGCCGGCCCATCCAGGTACAAACCATCAAGCGGCGTCTGGCCGTTTTCTGAAACCGCGGTTATGACGGGCGTCATGGCGATCCCGTCGGCCGCTGCGCCGCTGTTGGCCTGCCCGGGTGTCGGCTGACGGTAGTAGAAGCGGCTGTCTGCCGGCTCAGTGCCGGCCGTGTCGCCGCGGCCGCTGCTGATCTGGTTGGCCAGGGCGCCGGTCGTGAAGCGGTCGACCCAGACGCCGTCCGGGGCGGTCAGCTGGAGCGTCTCGCCGCTTGCGGCGATCCCGAAGGCGGCGGGCTCGACGAGCGCGTAGCCGCCCGGCTCGATCACGAGGCCGGACAGCGTCTCCAGGAAGGGGTTTTCGGGATCGTCGCTCAGGCCGAAGCCGCTCAGGTCGACCGGGATGTCCTGGCCGTTATAAAGCTCGATCCAGTCATCCTGCCCGGTCTTGACGCCGCTTGAGACCGTGGCCTGCAGCGCGATCACCTCGTTGATCCAGACGCCGCGGTTTTTCAGCTGCAATGCGCCCGGCAGGTCGGCGAAGCCCTGGGTGTCGTTGGCCCGCCCGGGCGTGGGGGTCGGGAAATAGAGCCAGCTGTCCGGGTCTGCCGGGCTGCGGCCGTATGAGACGTTGGCCGGCAAAACCTCGAGCGGATGCGTCAGCAGCAACCGGCCGCGTGCGTCCGCCAGCAGCAGCTCGCTGTCGTTTGCGCCCAGGCGGAACGGGGCGGTCAGGGTGGCCGGTTGGCCGGGGATGTACGTGGTCTTTTCCCCGCTAAGCCAGACGACAAGATACGCACCCGGTGCAACGGTCAGATCCGGAAATGCCCAGCGGTCCAACTGATCTGGATCGTCCGAGAGCGTGCAGCCCAGCAGGGGGAACGGTTCGCTGCCGGCGTTGTAAAATTCGACCCAATCCGGATAGAGGCCGGCGGGGTCGGGCAGCTTGTCCTGGTCGGTGACATATTCGCTGACGACGAGCGGGCAGTCCGGAACCCGGATGGCGTCCTGGGCCTGTTCATGGCCATCCTGGCCGTTAGGACCGAGCGGCGTCGGTTCGGCGAAAAAATAATAGGGGTCGGTGTTGCCTGCGGCGCTGTCCTTGAGTCCCCAGGAAACATCCGTCGGGATCTCCGGCACGGCCAGGCGGGCCAGCACATTGCCGGCGGTGTCGGAGAAGATGAGATCTTCCCCGGACTGGGCCAGGCGGAAGGCGGCGTGAATCTCGCCCCGGGCGAAGGCGTCGTCCGCTTCTTTGCCGCTAAGGCCGGAGGCGTAGACCAAAAGGCGACTGCCGGGGGTCATCGTGACAGCCGGGAACACCCAGTCCATGGGGCGGTTGAGGTTGTCGGACAAGCCGTACCCGGCCAGGCTGACCGGTTCGGAGGAGAGGTTCCACAGTTCGATCCAATCCGGGGTCAGCTGGTCTTGTGTCTGCAGGATCGAGCGGTTCGACGTCACGATCTCACTGATCACGACGGGGCTGGCGACGACCGGCTTGACGGTTTCGGTGGGCTCAGGCGGCTCGGTCGGTTTGCTTTCGGACGTGGTGGGGACGACGACCATGTCGTCGGGCAGCAGGCCATGGCCGGCAACAACATAAAAAACGATGAGCAGCAGGACCAGGACGGCGAGCAGCATCAGCAGCCCGGCTTTTTCCCGGTTGCTGAATCGATTAGGATATCGGCGTGCTGGTCGTTTCGTCATACGTGTCTCCTGTGCTGCGACGGAAAACAGGGTGGATAACGCCCCTATTATTCCATATTTGCGGCTGTTTGTTAAGGTTGAACTTATTCTGTCAGCACCTGGAACGCTTAGACGTGCCCTGGGGGAAAAATGTTCCGTGCTGATTTATGCGTTGCGTGATCGCAAAATCGTGCTAAACTGTCAGGGAACAAGCATTTGCTACCGAGGAGGTCTATATGCTGTACCCGAAAAACGCGCTTCCCTTTGACACGGACTTGTTTAAAAACCCCACGTCCGAGTACCGGGGAGCACCCTTCTGGGCTTGGAACTGCGCCCTGGACCCGGACGAACTGAAATGCCAGATCGACTGCCTGCAGACGATGGGCTTTGGCGGTTTCCACATGCATGTGCGCACCGGCATGGCCACACCCTACCTGAGTGACGCCTACATGGATCTGATCCGGACCTGCATCGCCAAGGCCAAGGCCAACCACATGCTGGCCTGGCTCTACGACGAGGACCGCTGGCCGTCGGGCGCGGCCGGCGGCCTGGTGACGCAAAACATCGCCTGGCGGGCCCGTCACCTGCTCCTGACCCCGATGCCCTACGAGCAGGACGGGGGCGGGTCTGAGGCCACGGACTCGTCCGCACGCGCGTCCCGCACCGGCAACGGCCGCCTGCTGGCGCGTTACGACATCGTCCTGGACGATCAGGGCTGCCTGGCATCGGGCAAGCGCCTCGCCGAAGGGGAGACGGCGCGCGGCACGTGCTGGTACGCCTATCTGGAAACAGCAAAGCCCAACCCCTGGTACAACAACCAGACCTACGTCGACACCCTCAATCCGCGGGCGATCCAGGCCTTTATCGCCGCGACCCACGAGCGGTACCGCGAAACCTGCCGCGACGAATTCGGCGCCGCGGTGCCGGCGATATTTACGGACGAACCCCAGTTTTCCCATAAGACGCTGCTGGCGCACGCCGCCGACCAGACCGATGTCGTGTTGCCCTGGACCGACGACCTGCCGGCGTCGTTTGCCGCCGCCACGGGCGCCGACCTGCTCGAACGGGTGCCGGAGCTGGTCTGGAACCTGCCGGACGGCCAGGTGTCGCTGGCGCGCTACCGTTACCATGACCACATCGCGGAACGCTTTGCCGCCGCGTTCGCCGACCAGATCGGCACCTGGTGCCAACAGAACAACCTGCTCTTGACCGGCCACATGATGGAAGAGCCGACCCTCAAGAGCCAGACCGCCGCACTCGGCGAGGCGATGCGCTCGTACCGCTCGTTCGGCCTGCCCGGCATCGACATCCTCTGCGACCGGCGCGAATGGACGACCGCCAAACAAGCCCAGTCGGCCAGCCGGCAGTTCGGTTGCCCCGGCGTCCTGTCCGAGCTCTACGGCGTGACCAACTGGGACTTCGACTTGCGCGGCCACAAGTTGCAGGGCGACTGGCAGGCGGCGCTGGGCGTCACCGTGCGCGTGCCGCACCTGTCCTGGGTCTCGATGGCCGGCGAGGCCAAGCGCGACTACCCCGCCAGCATCAACTACCAGGTGCCCTGGCATACCGAATACCCCCTGGTCGAAGACCATTTCGCCCGGGTCAACACGGCGCTGACCCGCGGACGGGCCGTGTGCCATGTCGGCGTGATCCATCCTGTCGAAAGCTACTGGCTGCACTGGGGGCCTGAGGAGCAGACCGCGTCGGTGCGCGCGTCGCTCGACGAGCACTTCGCCCAGCTGACCGACCACCTGGTGCGTGGCCAGATCGACTTCGATTTCATCAGCGAGTCGCTGCTGCCCGAGCTGTGCCCACAAGGATCCTGTCCGCTCGAGGTTGGACGGATGGCCTACGACACGATCGTCGTGCCGGACCTTGTGATGCTGCGCCGGACCACGATCAGCCGCCTGGAGCAGTTTGCCGATGCCGGCGGCCGTGTCATCTTCCTTTGCGCATGCCCGACACGGGTCGACGGGCAGCTCAGCGACGCGGCGAAGAGGCTCTATGCGCGCGCCGAGAAGGTTCGCCTGACCCGCCTCGACGTGCTCGAAGCGCTGGAACCGTCACGCCAGGTCGCCATCCGCGCCCGGGACGGGCGCCTGTCCGACCGTTACCTCTGCCAGCTGCGCGAGGACGGGGCAGAGCGCTGGCTGTTCGTCGCGCATGCCGACCATCCGGCCAACCAGGACCTGTCCGGTGTCGAGACGATCAGCGTCAAGATTCGCGGCGATTGGGATATCGCGCTCTGCGACACGCAAAACGGGGCGGTCGGCCGCCTGGAGGCCAAACGGCGCGCCGGCTGGACCGAGCTTGAAACCGCGCTGGGCGACCATGACAGTTTGCTGCTCCGCCTGCTGCCGCCAGGCGCCGGCCTTAGCCTGCCGGCCGCTGTGCTTGCCGGCCCCAGGCCGGATCTGCCGTTTGTGCCCCTGGACCTGACTTGCCCGGCCGTGCCTATTCGGCGGTCCGAACCGAATGTCTGCCTGCTGGACATGGCGTCGTTCGCCCTCGACGACGCGCCGCTGCGTCCGGCCGAGGAACTGCTGCGGGCGGACAACCTCCTGCGGGCCGAACTGGGCTGGCCGCTGCGCCAAAAGGCCGTCGCCCAGCCCTGGACCGTACCGGATCAGCCGGCCGAGCACCGCGTGCGCCTGCGCTTTGACGTGGCGTGCACCGCGCGTCTGGACGGCTGCCAGCTGGCGCTGGAGATGGCCGGGCAGGCCCGGATCAGGCTCAACGGCCAACCGGTTTCCGCTATCGTCACCGGCTGGTACGTCGACAAGGCGATCCAGACGGTCGCGCTGCCCGCGCTGGAAGCCGGAGAGAACCAGATCGATGTCGAATTGCCTTTCGGCCGGCGCACCGACCTTGAATGGTGCTACCTGCTGGGCGATTTTTCTGTCCAGGTGAGCGGCACCCGCCGTGTCCTGGGCCCGGCGGCCGACATACTGGCCTTTAGCGACATCACGCGCCAGGGCCTGCCGTTTTACGGCGGCAACATCACCTACCTGACGCGCATCGAAACCGGCAAGGCACCCGCCTGGCTTCACCTGCCGCAGTACCGCGGCGCTCTGGTCACGGTCGCCGTCGACTCGGCCCGCGTCGGGCCGGTCGTCTACAGCCCTTACACGCTCAAGCTCCCGGACCTGGCTCCGGGCGTGCACGAGCTGGCGATCACGCTGTTTGGCAACCGCGTCAACACCTTCGGGCCGGTCCATAACGCCGACCGCAAGATGACCTGGTTCGGCCCCAACGCCTGGCGGACCAGCGGCGACGCGTGGAGCTATTCCTACCAGCTGAAGGAGACCGGCCTGATCAAGGCGCCGGAGCTCGCCGGCGCCGCCTGGATTTAGCCTTTGTAACATCGTCACGGTCAAGCACGCCTGGAGCGTGTACACTAGCGTCAAAAGAAACAATACAAAGGAGAACGAACATGGCTGGAAAAAACGTATTGACCATTACCGAAGAGAACTTTGAGCAGGAGGTCATCAATTCCGATGTCCCCGTGCTGCTTGACTTTTGGGCCGTCTGGTGCGCGCCGTGCCGCATGATCGCCCCGACGATCGAGGCCCTGTCCGACGAGCTGACCGGCAAGATCAAGGTCGGCAAAGTCAATGTCGATGAGCAGCCCAACCTGGCGTCCGCCTTCCGCGTGATGAGCATTCCGACCGTCACGCTGACGAAGGGCAACACGCTCCTGATGCAGTCGATCGGGGTCAAGCCCAAGGAAACGCTGAAGCGCGAGATCGAGGCCAAGATCTGATCCGGCGACGCGCCATCTAAAATCCGGTGTACAAGCAAGCGGCGTAGCCCATGGGCTATGCCGCTTGCTTTTGTCCATTTCGGGAATGTCCGGCTATTCGGTCACGACACCGTACGGCCAGTCGATGATGCCGCCCAAATCGTAAACCTGGCTGTACCCGGCCTGGAGCAGGATCTGCGCGGCCGTCGCCGAACGGTTGCCGCTGCGGCAATAGACCACGAGCGGCGTCGCCTTGTCTTTGGGCAGCTCGCTGAGCTTTGCCTGCAGCTGATCGATCGGCAGCAGCAGGGCGCCTTCGATATGACCGGATTTAAATTCCGCCTCGGTGCGCACGTCGATCAGCAGCGCGTCGGGTTTGTTGTCCAAGATGGCGAGCGCTTCGTCGGCGTCGACCAGCTGAACCGTCGCGGCGGTCGTTGTCGTTGTCGTTGTATTTGTCGTTGTCGCTGCGGTTGCGGCTGTGGTGTTTTTTGTCGTCGTGGCTTCGGTTGATGTGGGCGATGCGGCTTGGGCGCAGGAAGCCAGAACCAGTGCCGCCGACACCAGGGGCATTCCCAGCGCAAGCAGCCGGCGTGTTTTTTGGGATAAGGTTTTTTTCATGGCAATCACCTCGCTTGTGATATAATCGGATATGCGGCCAAAGGCCGCGTAAGTTCGTCTTGACCGGTGCTCATGGCCGGCGGGACCGTACAGGAGTGTGACATGCCAACCCAAGATGAGATCCGCCAGATCGAAGCGTTGTTTCCCGTCCTGACCCGCATTGCGCAAAAAGACCGCCAAGTCATCTACGCCGCCGGCCAGCTGATCGAGCTGCCGGTCGGTCAGATGCTGATGCAGCAAAACCAGCAGTGCCAGTTTATCCCCCTGGTCCTGACGGGCCAGCTCAGGGTTTACACCTTGTCGTCGAGCGGCCGCGAAATGACGCTGTTCCGGACCGGTCCCGGCGACACCTGCGTGCTGTCGATCGCCTGCCAGATCAAGAACCAGGATTTTCCGGCCCTGGCCCAGGTCGAGGAAGCGGCCAGGCTGTTCATGGTGCCGGTGCCGGTCTACCTGCAGGTCTTGGCCGGACAGCCGGCCTGGAAGGACTACATCATCCTGACCCTTTACGGGCATCTGACCTCAACCATGCAGACCCTTGAGGCGGTGGCTTTCAACCGCACGGACCGCCGCCTGGCCGAATGGCTGCTCAGCCACCGGGTGGGATCCGGCGAGGAGATCGCCTGCACCCATGAAGCGATCGCCGTCGAACTGGGCACCGCCCGGGAAGTCGTCTCCCGCCTGCTGGGGGAACTCAAAAGTCAAGGTGCGGTGGCACTTGGCCGCGGAAAGATCCGCATCCTCAAACCGGCCATCTTGCGCGACATGAGCGATGCCGGCCGCTGACAGAACCAGCATAACGGGAATTTGGCGCCGGTTCTGTAACCGGAATCACAATTGAGCCGGGCCCGGCTGGTATGATATAATCGCTTGCATTGCTTTCATGCAAACCAACTGAATTGGAGGGGGATACCGGCAAAAAATGGAAAGAACGGAAAATGGAAAAATCAAGCTGCATGGCTTCAACAACCTGACGAAAACGCTGAGCTTCAACATGTACGATATTTGCTACGCCAAGTCGGTCGAAGACCGCAACGCCTACATCGAGTACATCGACGAGCAATACAATGCCGAACGCTTGACGACGATCTTGGAGCATGTTACCCAGATCATCGGGGCCACTATTTTGAACACCGCCAAGCAGGATTATTATCCGCGCGGTTCGAGCGTCGCGCTTCTGATCAGCGAAGAAGGCCTGGTCCAGGCCCAGGGCGGGCAGATGCAGCCGGATGACAATGTCCGTTCAACGCCGGAAATCATCCTGGCCCACCTCGATAAAAGCCATATCACGGTGCACACCTATCCGGAGTACCACCCGGATGGCGGCGTCGCGACGTTCCGGGCGGACATCGATGTCGCGACCTGCGGCGAGATCTCGCCGCTCAACGCGCTCAGCTACCTGGTGCAAAGCTTTGACGCCGACATCATGACCCTCGATTACCGCGTGCGCGGCTTCACACGCAAAATCACCGGAGAAAAACTGTTCATCGACCATACCATCACGTCGATCCAGAACTATATCCCTGAGTCCGTGCGTGACAACTACCAGATGATCGATGTCAACGTCTACCAGGAGAATATCTTCCACACCAAGTGCAAGCTGAAGAACTTCGACCTGGACAACTACCTTTTTGGTTCCTCGCAGGCGGATCTGCATCCGGGCGAGGTGCGCATGATCACACGCAAAATCATGCGCGAGATGGAAGAGATCTACAACGGGCGCAACATGCCCTGGGTGAATTAGGGACTGTTCATCATAACAGCCCCTTAGCGTAACAGACCGGCGCTTGCATTGGAACAGGCGGACAGGAAATGGGCGGCTACACGATGAGCGACATGACCTTGTACCTCAATATCCTGGCGATCAGCATCGCCGGGCTGGCCGTCCTGATCATCCTGGTCAACGCAGCCATCCTTTTGCTGCGCCCGATCGCCCGCCGCCACGCGTCCCGGACCGACCTTGACCAGGTCGGCCAGAAGGCGACGGTCGTCAAGTCGATCCGGCCGGGCCGGCCCGGGCAGATCCGCTACCGCACGGACGAGGGCTACCACCAGGCGGACGCCGAGGCCGACAGCCTGATCCGCAACGGCCGTCCGGTCCTGATCCTGTCGGTCGTCCAGGACCGCTTCCGGGTCCGGCCGCTGACCGACGAGGAACAGGCCGCATCCAAGCGCAGCGAAGCGGCCGCCCGGGACGACGCCCTATGACCCGCCTGCTCCTGTGCGGGCTGAACGCCCGTTATGACCACACCTGCCTGGCGGTACGCAGCCTGGCCGCCGCTCTGGACGAAAACCCGATCCACGGCCTGATGACGAAGCGGCGGGAATGGACGGTCAACGACCCGCTTCTCGTCCTGCTGCATCGCCTGGCAGACGAGGACGCCGACATCTACGCGTTTTCCTGCTATATCTGGAACCGGACGTTAACCGAGACCCTCAGCCTGGAACTAAAAAAGATAAAACCGGGCGCGGTCGTCGTCTGGGGCGGACCGGAGGCGGAGACACAGTCTGAGGCCATCCTGGGGCGTGGCGCCGCCGATTTCATCCTGACCGGTGAAGGGGAGATCACCTTGCCGCGGCTGCTCCGCTGCCTGACCGAGCACGGCCGGACGCCGCCGCAAACGGCGCTCAAGGCGCTGCCCGGCCTGATTTGGCTAAGCCCTGGGACCGGCCAGCTGGAGCAAAATGGCCCGCCGGCTCCGCTGGCGGACGGATCCTGGCCGTTTCCGTACCGGGACGAGGACCTCAAGCAGGACAAAGAGAAGATCCTCTATTACGAGGCCAGCCGCGGCTGCCCGTTCGGCTGCAGCTACTGCCTGTCCGAGCGCGACCGCCAGGTGCGCCGCCGCCCGCTGGAGCGGGTGCTGCAGGAACTGGACCGCCTGATCGCCGCCGACGTGCGCCTGGTCAAGTTTGTCGACCGGACCTTCAACCTTAATCCGGAACGGGCCCGCCAGATCTGGCGCCACCTGATCGCGCGCAGCCGGGAAACAGGGGCACGCACCTGCTTTCACTTTGAGCTGGGCGGCGACCTGCTTGAGCCGGACGATCTCGAGCTGCTCAGCCAGGCGCCATCCGGCTTGTTCCAGGTCGAGATCGGCGTGCAGAGCGCCCACCCGGACGTGCTGCGTGCCGTCAACCGCCCGTCCCGGCTGGAGGTGCTGGCCTGGCAGGTCGGCCTGCTGCGCCAGGCCGGCAATTGCCACATCCACCTGGACCTGATCGCTGGGCTGCCAGGCGAGACGTTCGCGCGTTTCACTGAATCGCTCGACTGGGTCTGGGCGCTTCGGCCGCACCAGCTGCAGCTGGGCTTTTTAAAACTTCTGCCCGGCACCTCCTTGTGGCAGCAGGCCCGCGAGCGGGGCTGGCGCTGGCTGGATGTGCCGCCTTACGAGGTTCTGGAAACGGATTCGATCGGGTTTAGCGAGCTGGGCCGGCTGAAGCAGATTGCCGAGCTTCTGGAGCGCTACCTGAACGTCGATCAGTCCTGCGCCTTTCGCTTCGCTGCCGCGCACTGGCCGCGTCCCTGGCAGTTCCTGGACGATTTTTCAAAGTTTTGCGACCGGCGCGGCCTGTTTGACCGTGCCCTGGGCATCGAGGAACGGCTGCGCCAGCTGTGGCAGTTCGTCCGGGACAGCCGCAAGCTCTCCGATCCGGCCCTGGGCCAGCAGCTCGACCTGCTGCGGACGGATTTTCAGCTGATGGGCCAAATGAGCCAGCCCGATTGGCTCGGCTTTTGGGCGTTGGCCGCAGGCAAGCCGGCACAAAATCAGCTGCGATTCGCGGTGCGTCAGGCCGGCTGGCCGGTCGCGGATTCCCGCCTGCGCTTTGACCGCATCCGGCTGGACTGGGACGTGCTGCTCCGGGACGGGCACGTTAAAGACGCCGATTTCCTGATGGTGTACGGGCGGAAAGAGAGCAAGATGGTTTTGCTGGCCAGCGGCCCGTTTGAGGCAGGCCTGCCGCCCTATCAGCCGAAGTGATGGGCGAGCAGCACCTGGCTGGCGTCGCGGTAGCCCTGGCGGATGTTGGCGTCGATCATCTCGTGGCGGATATCCAGGATGCCGCCGATCGGTTTTTCCGGCTTGATCGAGATCACCTGGACGTCACCGGGATCATAGGTGCGCACCAGGCCGATGCCGCCGACTTCCACCTCGATGATCCGGGTAAAGCCGCGTGACAGGAGCATTTCGGTTGGCCGGTTGTTGTAGATGCCGCCGTCGACAAAACGCTTGCCGTCGATCTTGACCGCCCGGAACAAGGGCAGGCTGGCGCTGGCCAGGATAAAGTCGAACAGACGTCCCGGCGGGACATCGGCGCGAAAGACGCTGACCGGACGAAAATCGGTCAGGGAATAGGTGAGGACGCCCAGGTCGACCGGTGAATGGCGCAGACGCGCTTCGTCGAGATAGCGGTCCATCTGGCGGCGCAGCGGGCTGGTGTCCAGTCCGCGCTCCTGGATGACCAGGCGGGTCAGGGTGGGCAGGTTGCGGTGGTCGAAGACGTTGTCGGGCACCGGCAGCGGCTCGGGAAGCTCGACCAGGTCTTTTACCGAGATTTCGTGCCAGGCTCGATGGGCGGTCTCGTAGTCGCCCTGACAGATAAAGGCGCCGTTAATCGCCCCGATCGAGACGCCGACCACGGCGCTGATGGGAACCTCGCGCTCGATCAGCGCTTTCCAGACGCCCAGCTGATAAGCGCCACGCGTGCCGCCGCCGGCCAGGACCAGGCCAAATCCATCCATGCGCGTTCCCCCCTAATATTCTTAAGGCCATTATCCCGCGGCTTCGGTTTCGTTGCAAGCATCTGGGGCATGCGCTATACTGAATCGGAATAACCGCGCTCCGGCAGTTGGCCTGCCGTCGAGCGACAGGAGGCAAAAAATGATCAAATTGAACGCCGGCAACGTCCTGCCATTTGCCCGCCGGGCCGAGCTTGACCAGATGCGTCCGCAGCTGGAAGCGGCCCATGACCTGCTGCGCAAGGGGAACGGCCCGGGCTGCGAATACCTGGGTTGGCTGAACTGGCCCAACGACTACGACCGTGCCGAACTATCCCGCGTCCGCAAGGCTGCCGCCCGGATCCGGCGCGATTCCGACGTGCTGGTCGTGATCGGGATCGGCGGCTCCTACCTGGGCGCCCGCGCCGCGATCGAGATGCTCGGGCCGAGTTTCCCCCAGCTGCTCAGCAAGCGCCAGCGCAAGGCACCTCTGGTCCTGTTCGCCGGCAACAACCTTAGTCCTGACTACCTGGCCGACCTGCTCGATGTCCTGTCGGACAAGAAAGTCTCGGTCAACGTCATCTCCAAATCCGGCACCACGACCGAACCGGCCCTGGCCTTCCGCGTCTTCAAGCGCTGGATGGAGGACCGCTACGGCAAGGACGGCGCCAGAATGCGCATCTACGCGACGACCGACCGCTCGCGCGGCGTGCTGCGCCAGCTGGCGGACGCCGAGGGTTACGAGACGTTTGTCGTCCCCGACGACATCGGGGGGCGCTTTTCCGTTTTGACAGCGGTCGGATTGCTCCCGATCGCCGTGGCCGGCATCGACGTGCGCGAGATGCTGCGCGGCGCCCGCGACGGGGCCAAAACCTGGCAGAAGCCCGATCCGGACGTCAACGACTGCTACGCCTACGCCGCCTGGCGCAACATCTTGCTGCGCAAGGGCTACGGCGTTGAGATCATGGTCAACTACGAACCCAAGCTGCACATGTTCACCGAATGGTGGAAGCAGCTTTATGGCGAGAGCGAAGGCAAGGACGGCCGCGGCATCTTCCCGGCCGGCGTCGACAACACGACCGACCTGCACTCGATGGGCCAGTACGTCCAGGACGGGCGGCGCATGCTGTTCGAGACGGTCCTTTTAAGCGAACAGGCCGACCGCGCCTTCGAGGTGCCGCTGGACCCGGAAAACCGCGACGGGCTCAATTTCCTGGCCGGTCAGGATTTTGCCCAGGTCAACCGCCAGGCGGCCCAGGGCACGGTCCTGGCCCACGTCGACGGCGGTGTGCCGAACCTGCAGCTCAGCTTCCCGGAGCGCAGCGCCTACTGGTTCGGCCAGCTGGTCTATTTCTTTGAACTGGCCTGCGCGGTCAGCGGCTACCTGCTGGCCGTCAACCCCTTCGACCAGCCGGGCGTCGAGAACTACAAGCAGAACATGTATGCCCTTTTGGGCAAGCCGGGCTTTGAGCAGCGGCGCGCCGAGCTTGAAGCGCGCCTTTCCGGATCGGAGAAGGCATGAGCGACCAGCCCATACAGATCCCCCGCCACCTGCTGCGCCAGGTCGAGAAGCCAGCCCGCTATGTCGGCGGCGAATGGAACAGCGTTGTCAAGGCGCCCCGGTCGCCCGACGATGGTTTTCGGACACGTTTTGCCTTTTGTTTTCCGGACGTTTACGAGATCGGCATGTCCAACGTCGCGCTGCACATCCTCTACCACGTGCTGAACAGCCGGGACGACACGGCCTGTGAGCGCGCCTTCGCGCCCTGGACCGATATGGAGACGGGGATGCGCTGTCTCAAGATCCCCCTGTACACGCTGGAATCCAAGACCCCGCTGGCCGCGTTCGACCTGGTCGGATTCACCCTGCAGTACGAACTGGCCTGCACCAACGTGCTCAACATGCTCGACCTGGCCAACATCCCGCTGACAACCGCCGGGCGCGGCCCGGCCGACCCGCTGGTGATCGCCGGCGGTCCGGTCGTCTTCAACCTGGAGCCGATGGCCGATTTTTTCGACCTGGCGATCATCGGCGAGGCAGAAGAAGTGCTCGGCGAGCTGATCGACCTCTACCGCGCGAGCTGCCCGGACGGCCGGCGGCCGCCGGACTGGGACCGGCAGGCCTTCCTGGCCCGTGCGGCCCGGATCGAGGGCGTCTACGTGCCGTCCCTCTACGCGGTCGACTACCATCCGGACGGGACGGTGCGACGGATCGCACCCCGCGCACCGGGTGTCCCGGCCGCGGTGACAAAGCGCGTCGTGCGTGACATGGATTCGGCGGCCTGGCCGGACAAGCCGCTGGTGCCGAACACGGAGATCGTGCACGACCGCATGTTCCTCGAGCTGTTCCGCGGCTGTCCGCGCGGCTGCCGTTTTTGCCAGGCCGGCATGATCTACCGCCCGATGCGCGAAAAAAAGGCGGCGACACTGGTCGGCCAGGCCAGCCAGACCGAGGCCGCGACGGGCTACGACGAGGTCGGGCTGCTGTCGCTGTCGACCAGCGACTACCGCGAGCTCGGTCCCCTGACCGACTGCCTGTTAAACGAGCTGACACCGCACCACACCAACTTGTCGTTGCCGTCGATGCGGCTCGACTCGTTCACGTTCGACCTGATGAACAAGGCGTCCCGGACGCGCAAGAGCGGCCTGACGTTCGCCCCGGAAGCGGGGACCCAGCGCCTGCGCGACGTGATCAACAAGAATATCACGGAGGAAGACCTGTTCCGCGCCATGGAACTGGCCTTCCAGGGCGGCTGGAACGGCGCCAAGCTGTATTTCATGCTTGGCCTGCCGACCGAGACCGACGCGGATGTCGCCGGCATCGCCGAACTGCTCGACAAGATCGAGGCGATCTACCGCGCCCTGCCGCGCGATAAACGACCGCGCAGCCTGGCGATGACAGTCAGCACGGCTGTCTTCATCCCCAAACCGCATACGCCGTTCCAGTGGTGCGGCCAGGTTGACCTCGAAACCGTCCAGCGGCGCCAGCAGATCTTGCGCAACCATTTCCGCAACCGGCCGGTCAAGTACCAGTGGCACGACGCCAAAACGTCGTATCTCGAGGCGATCCTGGCGCTCGGCGACCGCCGGCTAGGTCCGGTGATCCAATCTGCCTGGCAGCGGGGACGGACCTTCGACGCCTGGGACGACCATTTCGATCTGGATGTCTGGCTTAGCTGCTTGCAAGATGCCGGGCTCGACCCGGACTTCTACGCCCGCCGAAACCGGGCAGCCGACGAAATCCTGCCCTGGTCGCACATCGACTGCGGGGTCAGCGAGACATTTTTACGCGACGAGTACGAGCGGGCGCTGGCGGGCCAGACCACGCCGGAGTGCCGCCTGGCCTGCAGCGCCTGCGGCGCCGCCTCGTTTGGAGGAGGCATCTGCTTTGACCGTTAGTTTACGCATGGCTTTTTCCCGCCGGGAACCGGCCATTTGGCTGGCCCACCTGGACATGATGCGCACGTTTGAACGCTCCGTGCGCCGTGCTGGGATTCCGGTCGCCTACAGTGCCGGCTACAACCCGCGTCCCCAGCTGGCCTTCGCGCTGCCGGTCGGCGTCGGCATCGCCACCGAGGCGGACTGGCTGGATATCCGCCTGGACGAAACGGCCGAAGCGAACGCCGCGCAAGCCGGGGTTTGGTGCGCCGCGCTGAATGACCACTTGCCGCCGGGCCTTGCCGTCCACAGCGCTTCCCTGGCCGAAGATGACGGCCCCAGCCTGATGAGCCGGGTCCAAGCGGCGGCGTACCGCCTGCAGACGCCCGGCCTGGCCGAAGCAGCCGACCGGTTGAACCAGACTGCCGCCGACCTGCCCTGGATCGCCGACAAGAACAGCAAGGGCCGGCAGGTAAAGATCGACATCCGGCCGCTGGTGCTGCGCTGGCAATCGGAGGCGACGGACACACTGCTTGTAACCGCCCTGGCGGGCAGCCGCCGCAACCTGCGTCCCGACCTGCTGCTGCAGGTGCTGTGCGCGCTGGGCGGCCTCGACGAGCTGGCCGCGGCCGACTGCCAGGTGACCCGAACCCGGCTCTGGCTGGACACCCTCCCGTGAAGACGGCGGACAAACCGGCGCAGGAGCTGGCGGTCTACCGCCGCCGCGACATGCTGTTCTGCGTTCTGCTCGAGGACGGTCAGCCAGCTGAAGTCGTTTTGGCAGCGCCGGGCCAGACCTTTTTCCGTCAGAACCTCTATCTGGGCAAAGTGCGTCAGGTCACACCGGCCCTGAACGGGGCATTCATCGATATCGGCGACAGCCACGACGCCCTGCTGCCCCTGAACGAGGCGCCGCCCGGGATCAAGGCCGGCCAGACGCTGTGCGTGCAGCTCAGGAAGCTGACCGCACCGGGCAAGGGGCACCGCGTCAGCACGCGCTTCGAATTGCCCGGGCTTTACGCCGTTTGGCTGTTGGATGGCCATCACCGGCGGCGCAGCAAGTTGCGCGAATTCGAGCCCGATGAACGGGAGCGGCTCTACCGCCAGGACCTGGAGCGGCTGGAGCGGTTCTGGCAGACCCTGGAGCAGGACATGGCCGGCGGACCGGTGCCGCGGCTGCTCTATCCGCTGGGTGAACCGTGCTATATCGCCCTGACCAGCTGGGTCGGGCCGAACCTGGCACGCATCCGCGTCGCGGAACCGGACTTGTACGAGCAGGTCCGCGCGCTGCTGGCAGCTCAGCTGCCGGCCGCTTTGCCGCTGCTTCATTTCCAGCCGGAAAGCGGCGGTTACGGTCTGGCGGATATCCTGGGGCTGGCCGACCTCGAGGAGCATCTGACCCGGCGCAAGGTATGGCTGGACAAGGGCGGTTTCATCGTGATCGACACGACCGAAGCCCTGACAGTCATCGACGTCAACAGCGGCAAGGACACGGGGGGCCGTTCCGGGCAGGACCTGCGCTTGCGCACCAATTTGCAGGCGGCCGCCGCCGTGGCGGCGGAACTGCGCTTGCGCAACACGGCCGGCATGATCGTGATCGATTTCCTGCGCCTGGCCAGCGACGATGACAACAACCAGGTCGACGCGGCACTGCGCCGCCACCTGGGCCGCGACCGGGCCCGGTGCAAGTGCCTGGGCTTTACGGCGATGGGCCTCTACGAACTGGTGCGCACCGCTCGCTAAGGGACGGGTAAGAAATGAGTGGCTCTTTTCTTCGAGAGCTTGACGAGTCTGGTCAATCTCTCGGAGAACCTATAGAGCTGCTTATTGATGAACGTCCCTAAACATTGCAAATCGGACCAGACCTGTTACCATAAGGTTATTTCACGGGAAAGGGCGTGATGGCATGACGGATATCCTGATCATGGCGGGGCGGTTGCTGCTCGCGGCACTTTTGGGCGGCGTCGTCGGCCTGGAGCGTGAGAGCAAGAAGCGCGCGGCCGGATTGCGCACGCATCTTCTGGTTTCGCTGGGCTCGGCGCTGGTCATGGTTACCTCTGAGTACATGGTCACGGTCTACCAGGGGAGCGGGGTCGACATCGACCCGACGCGGCTCGGCGCCCAGGTGATCAGCGGGATCGGCTTTCTGGGTGCCGGCACGATCATCAAGCAGGGCGTCAACGTGCGCGGCTTGACCACCGCGGCCAGCCTGTGGGCCGTCGCCTGCATCGGCCTTGCCGTCGGCGCCGGTTACTATGCCGCGGCCGCCATTGCCGTGGCCATCGTGTTCGGGGCGCTGGTCCTGCTGGAGAAATTTGAAAAAAGCCGGATCAGCCAGGCCAAGACCAATCCTGAGATCATCATCCGGGTGGAGAACACCCCGGGCAAGCTGGGCGAAGTCGCTTCGGCGATTGGCAAAGCCGGCGCCAACATCACCAACATTGAAATCGAGGGCGACGATGCCGAGTATACGCTGGTGCGCTTGTCGCTGCACCTGCCGAAAACCGTCAGCAAGGACCAGATCCTGGTGGTGCTCAAGACGATCGGGGGGCTTCTTCTGATCGAATAGCGGCCGGCGCCGGGACACTTGCCGCAGCGTGCCTGGTTTGCCAGACTGCCGGGTCTAAAGGTATAATATCCTTACGATGCGATCAGGAGTGCATAATGGCCGCTAATTTCTGCCTTCCATCTTATTTCCAGTCCGGCATGGTCCTGCAGCAGCAGGTGCCGATGATGCTGCGCGGCCGCGCCCTGTCCGGAGCCCAGGTCCGCTTCAGTTTGGAGCGGCGCCCGTTTGACGGCCGGGCCGTATCGCCGCTGGACAGCCAGTACGGCACGATCTTCCGCCAGCAGGTCCTGGCAGATAAGGCGGGCCGGTTTCAGATCGAAGGCCCGGCCTGCGAGGCATCGTTCGACCCGTACTGCCTGACACTCGAATCGGAAGGCGAGCGGATCGTGCTCGATGACGTGCGCTTCGGCGAGGTTTGGATCGCCGGCGGCCAGTCGAACATGCACATGCCGCTTTCGGCCGTGCTGGGCCACCAGGAAATCGAAGACATCGCGAACGTCCATTATGTGCGTATTCTCAGCCAGTCCGCGACCGGACTGGGGCGCGATCACCCCCATTACAGCTTCGGCCCGGCTGAGGATCTTTGCGAAGCCGTCTGGCTGCGCGGCGACCAGCCCCGCGATATGGCCGGCGTCTCGGCGATCGGGTTTGCCTGTGTCCGCCAACTGCATCTTGATCTTAAAATTCCGGTCGCCCTGATCGAGACCGCTCTGGGCGGCAGCTGCATCCATGCCTGGATCAGCCGTCCGTCGCTGGAGGCGGAAGATGCGATCCGGCAGCACGTCGTCGAGATGGGCTTTTACCGTGACGAACAGAACTGGGACACGAGCCGCAACTGGGAATCGGCCCAGTACCAGCCCGCCGCCCTGTTCAACAGCAAAATCGCGCCGCTCAAAGCATTTGGCGCCCGCGGGGTGCTCTGGTACCAGGGCGAGAGCGACGTCCATTCGCCGCAGGTCTACCGGATCGCGTTCCGCCAGCTGGTCACCGACTGGGGCGCTGTATTCACCCCGGCCCAGCCCCAGGGGCTGGCTTTCCTGATCGTGCAGCTGGCGCCCTACTGGTATGGCGATCCGGACGGTCAGCGCCTGAGCGTCTTCAACGAAATGCTGTCTGCCGTCCGGCACAGCCTCGCCAACCCGACGGCTGTCCTGCCAGTCTACGATCTGCCGCCGGATTACGAAGCGGCGCCGCTCGAGTGGCGTCATCCGCTCCATCCGCTGGCCAAGCTGCCGATCGGGCAGCGCCTGGCGAGGATCGCCCAGGGCCTGCTCTACAAGCGCAAGGCTCCCGCCTCGGCGCCTGAATGCGTGGACATCGAGGTCGTCGGCAACAAGATGCTGCTCTCGTTCAGCCAGATCGGGGAGGGGCTGCGCGTGACCGGCGGGGGCGAACGGCTGTGCGGCTTTACCATCTGCGGACCGGACCGATTGTTCCGGGAGGCCCAGGCGCGCATCCTGTACGGGGTGCGGGTGATGGTCTGGCACGACCAGATCCGGGAGCCGCAGGCGGTCACGTACGCGTTTCGGGACATGAACCAGGACGCCAACCTGATCAGCCGCGACCAGCTTCCGGTGGTGCCGTTCCGCTCGGACCGGTTCCAGTCCGTGTACAGCCCGTCGCTGGAATGGACGCACTGCGAATCGCTCCAGCTCTGGTGCACGCCGGACGCGTCCGACGCCATGACGACCGGCTATCACCCGCGCTGGCGCGTCGTTCGCGGCCAGTGCGACATCGATATCGAGCCGGTCAACAAGACGGAGGGGGACGGGGCTTTTCTGCTCCACTACCAGACAGACGAACAAAACGAGGTGGCGCTCGAACCGCTGCTGCACTATGCGTCGCTCAACCCGCCCCTGGATTTGAGCGCCTTTGACAAGATTACCCTGCAAGTCTTTAACGCCGCCCAGCATATGAAGCATGCCCGGCTGGCGCTCGCAACCGGCGAACCGGACGCGCCGCTGCACCTTTTGCCGGAGCGACAGGTGATCTTGTCTGCGCTGCGCTGGCAGACGGTTGGCTTCAAGCTTGGCGGGCTTGACCTGCCGCTGGACAAGGTGCGCCGGCTGGTCCTGATTTTTGAAGACAGGAAGAAACGCGGCGAGCTTTACGTCGACCAGATCAGCCTGATGCGGAAAGACTGATTTAGCATGACGACAAGACATCCTGATGGGAGTATGACATGCACGATTTGACCTACACGCTGCAGGATCTGCCTCGAAAGCTGCTCGCTGCCGTCCTGACGGTCAGTCTGGGCTGGGCTTTGTCAGGCTGTCTGCCGACACCGACCTCGGATGGCACCTTGCAGCCGACGGTGATCTCGGTGACCCCGACGCCCGGACCGCAACCGTCCGGTTCGACGGTCACGCCGAAGCCGACGCTGCCGGCCCACCAGGAACTTATACCGGTGGAAACGTATGGCGCGTTCGCGACGGGGCACACGCTGGAATTGCCGGACGGGATCTGGCTGGACGCGGAACAAGCCGGCCGGATCAGCGGCGTGAGCGACCTGACCGTGCGCGCGTCCGGGGACGGTCGGGCGATCCTGACCCGGAATGGCGCCGACCGTGCGATCTTGACGCTGAAGGCGTGTGACACTGTCGTGTTCCAACAGGTGAGGTTCGGCTACGACCAGCCGGACTGGCCGGATCAGACCGAACCGGGTTCTGTGCCGCTGATCGAGCTCGTCGATTGCGTCAACGTGCGCTTCGAGGACTGCGCATTCTTCGGCAGTGCCGGCGATGCCCTGCGCCTAAACGGCTCGGAGGGCGTCGTGCTGGACAACTGCACCTTCTACAACAACGCCGGCGCGCCGCTGGCGACGGGCGACAGCTGGCTGGCCAGCCAGGTCAGCGCCAGCGATTGCCTGTTCGAGAGCATCGGGAGCGGCATGCTGCCTCTAAATCTTACCGCTTCGACTTTTACGCGCTGTGAATGGGTCGGCCGCCAGGGCTACCTCGTACCGCTGGCCGCGGCCAATAGCCAGCAGGCCCAGGACCGCCTGCAGCGCGCGCTGCGTACGACGCTGGTGGGGCAGCTGGGGCATATCCTGGCCACGCGGGTCGCATCGTTTGCGGACAGCGACCAGGCGATCCGGATCCAGGACAACCTGTTTGCCAGCCAGGAGGTCTTTTCGCTGTTCGACGAGCTGGAGCAAAACCTGCCCGGCATCCTGCCGCCGTCGACCTTGTCCTGGTCGCTAAGCGGGGAGAAGGCCGAAGAGACCGAACCGGGCGCATCGCTCGACCCGACCCTCGGACTGCGCGTGTCCCTGAAAGCCGAAATTGCACCTCCGCCGACGCCGGCCCCAACCGTGACCGGCGGCGTATCCCCGACGGTGTCGCCGACCGATGCGCCCGCGCCGGAGCGGCTGTACGACATCGGGCGGCTGCTGGAAGCCCTCCAGCCCTTCAAGGAACTGGCCGGCCAGCTCGATCCCCTGATCACGGGCTCGGTCGATTTTGACCTGTTTGACCAGTTCGGCGCCGGTTTGCTGAGCCTTAGCATTCCGGTCGACCAGCTGGCATCGTGGATCGACCGCTCGCGGCCGGACACGATGCTGGTCGAAGGTCGTTTGCTGGTGCAAAACCCGGACCTGGTTCCGGCAGACTTTTGCCTGCGCGAGACCTGCGGCATCATCACCGCTCGTGGACAGCAGACGCTGCTGACGGCAGCGCTGGCCGGAGAACCGGCCCAGCAGATCGTCTATCCGGACGGCGAGGCCTGCCTGATCGAGCACCAGCTTGACTACGAAGGCACGACGCTGTCGGAAACATCGGCCTGGCATCGCTTCACGTTCGGCGTCGAGCGCAAAACCGCGGACGGCCTGCCCGAATGGACTCCGGTCGCAACACTGGAGAGCGAGTCGGTCGCAGGGGCAATCTGGCTGACGCTCGATGGCAAGGCGGACCGCCTGCCGTGCCAGGTGCCGGATGAAACACAGCGCGACCGGGTGCTGAGCTTGCTCCAGGAGCCTCTCCTTGTCATGGAGGCCGGGCAGGAGCTGTCTCTTCAGATGCTCTCGGCCTGGCTGGAAGAACCCGCCCTGGCCCTGCCGCTGTTGGTGCTGTCTGACGACCAGACGCGGATGACCGTTCTAACGGTCCTTTATGACGACGCCTGCCGGCCCAGAGCCGTCACGCTCGAGCTGGTCCTGGCGGACGACACTTGGACGATCGGGGCCGCCGAACTGCAGAAGGGAAGTTGATGAGATGAACGTTCTTTACCTGCACATGCACGACATGGGCCGCTACAACAGCCTTTACGGCCACGCCATCCGAACGCCGAACCTGGAAAGCGTGGCCCAGGACGGGACCGTGTTTACGCAGGCCTTCTGCGCCGGTCCGACCTGTTCGCCCAGCCGGGGCGCGCTGCTGACCGGATTGTACCCGCACAGCAACGGCCTGATCGGCCTGGCGCACCGCGGCTTCACCTTGGACGACCCCGGCCGCCATCTGGCCCACCTGATGCGCAAAAACGGCTATTACACGCTGCTGTGCGGCATCCAGCACGAGCACCGCGACCCGTTCGCGCTGGGCTACCAGGAGGTGCTGCCCCATCCGGACGATAAGGGCGGCAAGCCGGGTCCGCTCGAGCGGGACCAGGCGACCGCGCGCGCCGCGGCATCCTTCCTGCTCGACTGGGGCAACCGCCCGGACCGCCAGCCATTCTTCTTGTCGGTCGGCTTTTTCCTGCCGCACCGGCCCTACCTGCCGCACAAGACGGTCGACCCGGACCGGGTCTTGCCGCCGCACTGCCTGCCCAACAACCGGCAGACGCGCGAGGACTATGCGGACTACATCGAGAGCGTCCAGGCCATGGATCAGCAGGCCGGCGTCGTGCTGGACGCCCTCAAGCGGTCCGGCCGCTGGCAGGACACCGTGATCGTGCTGACGACCGACCACGGCATCGCCTTCCCGCACATGAAGTGCAACCTCTATGACACCGGCATCGGGATCACGCTGGTCCTGAGGATCCCCGGCCGGGAGCAGCCGCGCCTTTGCGACGCGCTGGTCTCGCAGGTCGATGTTTTCCCGACGCTGTGCGACCTGCTCTGCCTGGAGGCGCCCGATGACCTGCAGGGCCGTTCGCTGCTGCCGCTGCTGGGCGGGAGCGAGAGCGTCCGCTCCGAGGTATTTGCCGAAGTCACCTACCACGCGGCCTACGAGCCGATGCGCTGCATCCGGACCCAGCGCCACAAGCTGATCGTGCGCTATGACAGCGAGTTTCTCAAGTACGTGCTGCCCAACATCGACAACGGCCTGGCCAAACGGTTCTTGCTGGTCAGCGGCATCGGGGACGTGATCCGCAGCCGCTGCGAGCTCTACGACCTGTATCTCGATCCGGCTGAACGCAACAACCTGGTCGACCATCCGGACTACGCCGTTACGTATGAGCAGCTGCAGACGCGTCTGGGCGATTTCATGAAAGCGACCGATGACCCGATCCTCAAGGGCCCGGTGCCCAGGCCCAAGGGCGCGATCGTCAACCAGAAAACGGGCATCCATCCGGAAGACGAACAGTACGAGAAATAGGCTATACCGGCAGTGTCAGGCCGTCATAGGCGACCTGAAAACCAAGCTTGGCGGCGACCGGCACGAGTTCGTCGTGGATCAGGCCGCCGTTATGGGAGAAGTGGTTGATCACGAAGCTTGTCTGGCTGTCGGCCAGGTCGAGGTCGAACAGCCGCTGCCGGACCTCGGCACAGGCAGCCAGCCCCATGTGGCCGTGCCGCCAGTCCAGTTGCAGGGCCGTGCAGTCCAGCGACACCAGGTTCAGTTTTCGTCCCTCATCCACCAGGTACTGCCAGGTCGCTTCCGGGAAATAACCGGTATCGTGGCCGTAAAGCAAGCTTCGGCCCGCCCGGCTGATCGTGTAGATCACCGACTCGCATTCCGGCGCGTGGTCGGCCTGGAGCGGCACGACCTGGTAGGGTCCGGCTGAAAACGGCTCGAAAGCCTTGACCAGGTGGCAGACGGTGGGCCCTTCCGGCTCGTTGCATTGACTGAGAACGGCCTCGATCTTCGCGCAGGCCGGCCGAGTCGCATACAGGTTCAGGGCTCGTTTCTCCGTCCGGTGGGCGAACGCACCCGAGCGCATGGCCAAGTCGCGGGCATAGAGGTGGTCGCTGTGGTCGTGGGTGATCAGGCAAAAGGTCACGGCGGTCAGGTCCAGGCCCAGCTGCAGCACGTGAAGATAGGTGTCCGGGGGGAAATCGATCAGGAGCTGTCCGTCGACGATCGCCTGGGAGCGGGAGCGGAGGTTGCGTCCGCCGGCCTGGCGGGCTCGCCGGCAGTGGTCACATTGGCAAAACAGACCGGGCCAGCCTTCGGCAGCGGCGGTGCCTAGGTATCTAAGGTCCATGTGCGCCTCCTGGTGCGGGTCTTCCGCGTGTTCGTTGATCGTATTGTGGCATCCTGGCCGGGCACCGTCAAGGCGCGGCACTTGCATTTTGCCTGGTGACAGGCTAAGATAGGTTTATTCTTTCTGCGTCGAAGGGGAGGAGTACATCGCCTCAAGGCCGCCAGAGAGCAGGATTCACGGGCTGTAAGATCCTGCCGGCCAATGGGATGGAAGGTCGTCCTGGAGCGGAAACGTCTGGTCGCGTCAAGACCGAAGAGAGCCTGCCTGGCAGGAAAACTGGTGGTACCACGGAAGCTTGCTTTCGTCCAGTTGCTGGATGAAGGCTTTTTTATTGGCCGGAAACGGCGGGAGAGGTGACAGATGGACCCGACATTGGAGCTGATATTAAGGATCCTGGGCCTGGTGATCGCCGCGGGCGGCCTGGTCGTCGTCTATATGGCGCCGCGCATCGTCGACAAGAAAGGCCTGGCCGCCAAAAAGACGCTGCCGCCGGACATGGACGAGATGATGACCCCGGAAGAGAAAGACAAATACCGCCGCGACTCGGCGATTTTGGACATCAAGCTGCGCGGCCTGCTGCTGGCAGCGCCCGGCTTTGTCCTGATCCTGATCGCCTTCAGCTGAGGCGGATAGATAGGAGGACCCTATGGCCAGAATCGATGCCATTGCCAAGACCTTTGAACCGGCGGAACACGAAGAGGCGCTGTACCGCGCCTGGCAGGAAGGCGGCTTCTTCCAGCCGTCTTCGGACCCGTCCCGGCCGCCGTACACGATCGTGATCCCGCCGCCGAACATCACGGGGCAGCTGCACATGGGGCACGCCCTGGACAACTCGCTCCAGGACCTTTTGATCCGCTTCAAGCGCATGCAGGGCTACGCCGCACTCTGGCTGCCGGGCACCGACCACGCCTCGATCGCGACCGAGGCCAAGATCGTGGAGGCGATGCGTCAGGAGGGCCTGACCAAGGAAGGCATCGGGCGCGAGGCATTCCTCGAGCGGGCTTGGGCCTGGAAAAAAGAATACGGCGGGCGGATCATCGAGCAGCTCAAGCGACTCGGCTCGTCCTGCGACTGGTCGCGCGAGCGGTTCACGATGGACGAGGGCCTGTCCCGGGCCGTCACGCACGTTTTTGTCCGGCTCTATAAGAAGGGCCTGATCTACCGCGGCGAGCGGATCATCAACTGGTGCCCGCACTGCCTGACCTCGATCTCGGACGCCGAGGTCGAATACGAGGAGCAGCAGTCCCACTTCTGGCATATCCGCTACCCGCTGTCCGATGGCAGCGGCCACCTGGTCCTGGCGACCACCCGCCCGGAAACCCTGCTGGGCGACACGGCGGTCGCGGTGCACCCGGAGGACGAACGCTACCGGCACCTGATCGGCAAGACCGTCATCCTGCCGCTGGTCGGCCGCGAGATTCCGGTCATCGCCGATACGTACGTCGACCGCGAATTCGGCACCGGCGTGGTGAAGATCACGCCGGCCCACGACCCGAACGACTTCGAGGTCGGCAGCCGCCACAACCTGCCGATCCAAAACGTCCTGACCGAGGACGCACACATCAACGAGAACGGCGGCGTCTACGCCGGCCTGGACCGCTTCGAGGCGCGAAAGAAAATCGTCTCGGACCTGGAGGCGGCAAGGCTTTTGGAAAAGACCGAGCCGCACCGCCACAATGTCGGCGCCTGCTACCGCTGTTCCACGACGGTGGAGCCGCGCGTCTCGTTCCAGTGGTTTGTCGCGATGAAGCCGCTGGCCGAACCGGCGATTGATGCGGTCCGCAAGCAGCAGACGCGCTTCGTGCCGGAACGGTTTGAGAAGATCTATTTCAACTGGATGGAGAATATCCGCGACTGGTGCATCTCGCGCCAGCTCTGGTGGGGCCATCGCATCCCGGCCTGGTACTGCTCCGACTGCGGCGAGGTCACGGTGAGCGAAACCGAACCACAGCATTGTTCGAAATGCGGCGGGACAAACCTTGTGCAGGACAACGACACGCTGGACACCTGGTTCTCGTCGGCGCTCTGGCCCTTTTCCACGCTGGGCTGAGATCGGAAGAG
>ENA-UOUL01000848-UOUL01000848.1-bioreactor-metagenome-genome-assembly--contig:-NODE-848-length-48777-cov-13.270924_pt1 | contig 48777 bp, 46 predicted proteins | sample MGYA00249838_ERZ747220 | MGnify/ENA primary metagenome ERZ747220 (study PRJEB28778, sample SAMN05720191) | bioreactor metagenome | isolation source: Anaerobic biogas reactor | place: USA:Washington... | reverse complement strand
ACGCGCCCGTAGCTTAGCTGGTAGAGCAGGGGACTCTTAATCCCAAGGTCGAAGGTTCGAATCCTTCCGGGCGCATGTGACCGTACGGTGGCCTACGCAAGGTCCTCGGAGGGTACCGTACGGCACTCATCCACCCGCCCGGCGTTTCTCTAATGCGAGTTCATGGCACGGGCGATGGCTTCGATCCGCTCCCCGTATCCCACGCCGGGCACGGCCCAGCGTCCGTCCAGATCGGCAAGGACCGACGCGACACCCCGGGGAAAGACGCAGTCGAAACGCGGATCGACGGTCGTGTCGGCCCAATACACTGGGCTGGTCTCATACACATAGGCCACCATGTGGGCGGCGTGGGCCATTACTCCGGCCTCGGCCGTGGGGAATGAGAAGCCCGATTCTTGATGGCCTGTGGCGCCGATACCGGCGTAGTTGTTCTGATCGGGCCGTACGTCTCCGCCGTAGGAGCCATTGCCGGTCTCGTGCATCATCTGTGCCCAGAGTAAGTCCGCCCTCAACCCTGTTTCCTCAGCGTAGCGCACGTAGTAGTCGGCCAACACCGATGTGGGCACTGTGAAGCGAGGCGAGGGGCAGGTGGCAAGAAGGAAGGAAGCCAGTCTATCGGCATCTCCATCCCAAGAGCCCTGAAGCGGTGTCTGTCCGTCTGTGAGGATGATCTGGGTGGCGTTGTCGCTCCCTGTTCCCACGGACGGAGCGCCGGCTGGTGTCTCGATGGAAGCCGTGCCGACTGCAGTCAATTCGGTCTGAGGAGGTTTCTCGGGGGGCGTCGTGGTCGATCGGTCTGCCGCCGTGACGCCTTGCATACGGCCCTGCTCGGCCATGATCCTCTCATGCTGTGACCACGTAGACCGGGTTGTGGCGACGACCGGGATCGTCCGGCCGGTGATCGCGGACGCAGCATTCGCGGAAGGGGCGGGACCTGATGAGGCTTCTCCCCCGCATCCAGAGAGAAGAGCGGAGATGAGCAAGAACGCCACCAGGATCGCCGGTACCAAGCTCGATGCCCGGCGGCGGTCGATAGACGTCGTCATTTCTTCTCCAGCACTTCCCACAGATGTTCTATCGACATCGCCCGGCCCTGGATGAACGCCCGTAGTTCATGCGATCCCGGCAGCCCGAAATGCCTCCTTCGCCGACGAGAGCGAGCCGTTCACGGCCAGCTTGTACTTGTCCGCGGTTGTCTTGATGGTGACCTGGTCGGGTGTCGAGCGCTCATCGTCGACCATCCCCGTTTTGAACTTGACTTTCTTGATGTCGGCTCGGTCGACCGCGAAGTTGCTGGGCGACTCTGCCAGCGCTTCATCGGGCGTTAACTGCCAGTAGATCTCGTCATAACCGCCGAGGGCCCGGCGCTGTGCTCCCCACTGTCCCCACAGGCCTTTGCCATTGTCCTTGGCCTGGTCTCGCGCTTGACCCGTCAGAGCAGCGATCCTATCCTTGCTGAGTTCAGCGAAGATTAGGCGACGGTCGGTAAGGATGAGGGAGTAGACCTTCTGCCTGACGCCCATAAACCCGCTGACTCGGGTCAATCTGCCTATGACAGCAAGAGTACGCTCCCCTGCGGGGGAGGTGTAGATCGGTGTGTCCACAGTCGAGGGTCTCCTTGATACGTGAGTTCCATAAGGATCGAGCGGCTGCGCATCTGAGACCTGATGCTACCACAGGAGCCCAGCCGTTCTGCCGGCGCCGCAGCTATCCCTACTCCAGGGGGTCTTATGTGATAGAATTCCTTTGCATAGCGGGCCTTTTCTCTTCGAGGGTTGCTCGCCTGGTTGTACCCCATCTGCCAGTTAGGGTTGTTCCATGCGCTCATGTTCCAAACGAAGTCAAGTGCCGACTTCCCATCATCTAAAGACGATTGAGGCCGGTATCCCATCGGCTGTCCCGCCGGGCACTTCCGGCTGCGTAACATACAGGAGTCTGTGATGTACGAAGTCGGACAGTTGGTCGTTTATGGGAGCATCGGGGTCTGCAGGGTGGAGGCCGTCGGGGTGCCTGCTGTCTCGGGGATCGATGAGGCCCGGGATTACTACACGCTCGTTCCCCTGTACAAGGGTGGGCGGATCTATGTGCCCGTGGACACCGACGTGTTCATGCGCCCGGTCCTCTCGCGAGCCAAGGCGATGACCCTGATAAAGGATATCCCTGACATCGATGAGTCTGTTTACGAGACCCGTCACATGGGTCTACTCAAAGAACACTATCAGGCGTTGCTGCGTTCCCATGATTGTGTGGATCTGATTCACCTGATCAAGAGTGTCTATGTCAAGCGACGTTCTCTCGCCGAGAACGGTAAGAGTCTGGGACAAGTCGAGACTCAGTACATGAAGCAGGCGGAAGAGATGCTGTACGATGAGTTGGCTGTCGCCCTGGATGTCCCCAGGGGCGACGTGAAGTCGTATGTTGAGGATGCCGTGGAGCGAAACAAGGCTCGGATTCTGAAGGCCGTCGAAGGCGGACCGGCCTGCAGCGAAGCGGAGCCGGCCTGTTGAGCAATAGCCCCGGACTTGACCCGGCGGGGGACTGAGGCAAAGAGGTAAGTGTTCGTGGACCCGGGTGCCACAAGCACTGCGGCTCCAAGGCACTGCCGAGGTCAGATGCGACGAGGGGCGTGCGTGGGTCAGTCTGCTTTCTTGGCTTGCTTGACAGCGGCTTTGGCCGTCTTCTTGGCTACCTTGGCGTCGGCTTTGTCCCTCCTATCCTTCGTTTCCGCCATCTGCGCGGGCTCGGGCAGCGGGGGCGCGGACGCAGAGTCCAGTCGTTTGCGGCGGCGGGCGATCAGATAATCGGCGAGACGCTTACCGAACTGTCCGATGAAGCCTGCCGCCAAGACCAGAAGCACCCATCTGCCGATCTCTTGCCAGTCTATTTCGTGGCCTCCAAATTTCTCTTGTCCTTACGCCCATCGGCAGCGGCGCTGCGTCCGGTAGCGGACCTGCCCCTCCGTCGTCGGAGCCTCTTCCATCCATGATAGTGCGTCTATGATAGTGGCAGGGACCGTGTGTAGAAAGGTGATCCGTCTGGTGGAAGGCCCTGCGACGACCCCTGGAGCGGTGTGATAGCGGTTGCCGTCTTCATAGAGATGAAGCAGACGCCCGCGTCCGGACGGATCAACAGAGGAGGTCGGTCGACCTGCCTGCGCTGATGGTCTACCCGTATCGTCAGACGACATGGGTCAGGTGCGCGAAGAGGGCCGCGACCCAGGTCTTGGGTCGCGGCCCTCTTGGTGGACCGATATCAGAGGGCTTCTACCAGGCTCTGCAGTTCGGCGGGTAGAGCATCCGGAGCGTCGCACTTGATCGGGTCCAGCAGCGGCTGGCCGTTGTCGACCTCCATGACCTGCTTGCCTTCGGCCGAGAGCAGCAGTCTGATGAACTCAGTCGCTGCAGCGGCATTCGGGCCGTCGATCGGCATGGTGATGCCGTAGACGACCGCGGCGCCCGCGGTCGTCTTGTACTCACCCGATTCGGTCTTCAGTTCCACCGACGCCGTACCGTAGAAATCGGCGTAGGTCATCCCTGATTCGCCCATGTTGCCCACCTGCGCCAAATTGACCGCGTCGTCCAGTTCGATGTAGTTGAGCCCGTGCTGGACGGCGACAGACCGGTACTCGAACGCGTAGTCGAGTTCACCGGCCTGCAGCAGTGCTACCAGGTCGACCGACTTGGTCCTCACAACCTCGTTCCCCTGGTTCGTTCTGCCGCGCTCCTGATCGGTCCCGGCGATACAGGCGTCATAGAGACCGTTCGCATTCTCATCGGGCGTATTGCCGAAGGTCTCGGCGTCGTCGTAGTAGTACTTCTGTGCCAACTGGAAGACCATCATCGACCGGTACCCGCAGGGATCGGCGTCCGGATCGCTGTGGCCCCACTTGACGTCCTCGTTGCGCAACACGTCATACCAAGTTCGGCTTCCGTTCACGATGTCTTCGGCAAACGGAGCATCCTCGGCGTAGCAGAGGACCATAGTGTTACGGGCGAAGATGATGGTCCAGTCGGCGTATTCGCCTTCATACATGCGATCCGGGATGAGCACGTAGTCTGCGGAAGCCAGGATGTCCGGCGGGTTCTCGCCGGCGTCCTTCTCTGTGATGGCTTTGCTTATCATTGCGGCGCTACCACCCGACTCTCTGAGCACATCCACCTTGGGATGGTCTTCCTCGAACAGAGCCTCCAGTTGCTCGAAGGGCACAGCAAGGCTTCCGGCGTGGTAGATGGTAAGAGTGCCTTCCAACTCGGGCGCTGCCGTGGTGGTCGTCTCAGCTACAGTCGTCGTGGTCTCTGGTGCTGCCGTTGTCTCCGTCGTCGCAACAGTCGTTTCTGTCTGCGCGGTCGTGGTTGTCTCCGCTGTCTCCTCTCCACAGCCTACTGCTCCGAAAGCCAGAGCGAGCATCAACAGCAGAATGGGCAAAGCCGTCACCCAGGATGCCTTGTTTCTCATAGATCGATCCTCCACTTGTTCTCAACGCTGAACATATCCTATAGAACCTAAAAAGCGTGTATCGCTGTGGCTTTAAAATGTAGCCAGACTCTCACTCCTTCCTGGAGCCCGAGCTCTTCTCGCGCATGGCTTGTGATGAGGCATACGAAATCGGGCGGCACGGTGACGGTGACATAAAGGACTGATCCTCTCTCCAAGATTTCGGAGACGGTGCCCTGAAACGCATTCCTGGCTGAGGAATGCAGGGGTTCCAGTGATAGGAGGATATCCTCGGGTCGGACCGTCAAATGGACGGGACCGCGGATATCGGTGGCGACCATGAGTGTCAGTCCGCCGATGTCCGCCGAGGCGTAGCCCTCGCTCACGTGCTCGGCGTTCGCGGTGAAGACATTGCGGCTCAGCGCGAAGTCGGCGACGAAGGCCGAGGCGGGATGTCGCAGCACATCCTGGGGTGTGCCCACTTGGGCGATCTCGCCTTGATTTAGGACCGCCACTCTGTCTCCGAGGGCCACCGCCTCCTCGAAGTCGTGGGTGACGTGGATGATGGTGACGTCGAGTTGGCGGTGGATCTCGGCAAGCTCCTGCTGCATGGTCTCTCGAGTGTGGGGGTCGAGAGCGCTGAGCGGCTCGTCCAGCAAGAGGACCGCCGGTTCGGTGACCAAGGCTCTGGCCAGGGCCACCTTCTGTTTCTCACCACCGCTGAGAGTGGTCGGTCTTCTCTGAAGCAGGTGATCGATCCGCAGCAATTCCGAGATCTCGGTGATCCGTCTCCCGATCTCCTGCTTGGCGCACTTGGCGGCTCGGAGCCCGAAGGCGATGTTGTCCTTGACGGTCAGATGGGGGAAGAGCATCTGGTCCTGATAGACGATGCTTATGCCCCGCTTCTCCGGAACGGATCTGGTGATGTCTTTGTGATTGACGGAGATGGATCCTCTCATCAGGGGATATAGGCCGGCTATGGCTTCGAGTAAGACCGTCTTGCCCGCGCCGGTGGGACCGAGCAGGATGAAGTACTCTCCGTCGATGATGTCCAGATCGACATCTTTGAGGACGAACTCACCTAGATCGACCTTCAGATCGCGCAGACTGATCAGGTGCCCTCCTCCTTGTTGGTGAGCATCCTGAGCGCTACGAATGCTATGAGTGAGATCACTATCACCAGCACGGCAATGGGCCGGGCCGCATCCAATCCGAAGTTGTTGAATCGCTCGAAAATCAGGACGGGTGCCACTGCGGGGTGTTCGCCGAAGAACGGTACGTGGTAGGCGAGGATGAGGATCGCACCGAACTCGCTGATCGCCCGGGCCCACATCATGATGGAACCGGACACCACGCTGCGCCAGGTGAGGGGCAGTGAGACCCGCCAGAAAGTCCGCCACGGAGATGCTCCCAGACTGCGTGCCACCTTCTCCAGACGCACGTCCACGGATTTGAAGCCGTCACGAGTGGAATCGATGAGGAAGGGAACGCTGACGAACATCATGGCCACGACCACTCCCGCCATGGTGTCCACGAAACGGAGACCTATCTCGTAGAAGAACTGTCCGAAGATCTGCTGTTTGCCGAACACGAAGAGCAGGGCGATACCCGCGGCTGAATGAGGGATGACGATCGGTACGTCGATCAGGGACTCGAGCAGGCGCTTACCACAGAAGTCGTGCCGGGCCAGGAGGTAGGCGAGCGGCACACCGAGGACGAGCCCGACCATAGTGGCCAGCAGGCCGCAGAACGCGGTCATCAAGATGGAGAGGTACACGTCGTCGTCCAGCAGAGTCTTCCAGATGGTGCCCGGCGAAGAGGAGAAACAGGTCTTGATGATCGGGGTGAGGATGAAGACCAGCATGGCCAGGGCCAGGATCAGAAAGACGAAGCCGAATGTGTTGAATCTTACCCAGGTGCGTGTTCTGCGCATGCCCGTATTCCATTCAATTCGAACCAGGGTGACCGCGCCAACGGCGCGTTTAGGCGGCTACCACGTCCAGCTGCGGTCCCCGGCAGAGACTGTAGATGCGGTGGCCATCTAGGCGTACGCGATACTGTCGCATATGAGGCGTAGATGTACAAGTTGTATGAGTGCTAATTGATTAAGTGAACCGGCTCAGCGCTGTTGTGTATGGGACAGTTTACGTTTCCGCCTGTTCCGGGCATGGTGTTATTAGGACTCTGTGCATATGGTGTTGCTGTGAGCCCCGTTTCTGTTTGAGGAACTACCGACAAGGAGGACTCGTGGGAACCATCGTGGTTGGTACGGATGGGTCGGAGTCTGCGGAAGTCGCGCTTGATTTCGCCGCTGAGGAAGCGGCTCTACGCGGCGCCAAACTCAGGGTGGTGCTGGCCCGGGAAGTCTCCGAGCGTACGCAGGAGCACGGCAGCCCTGTCCCCGAGGTTCTCGACAATCTGCAGCGGGTGGCAGAGCAGATCGTGAACGAAGCCGTCGCCCGGGCCAAGGAGTTGCAGCCCGGCCTCACATGCAAGGGTGAAGTGCTTTACGGGCGGCCGCAGACGGTGCTCATGGACGTGGCCAAGGACGCCATCCTGGTGGTAGTAGGACGGCGCGGGCAAAGCGGGTTGGCCTCGCTTCTACTGGGCTCGGTCAGCCGGCACATGGTGAACAACGCCCCTTGCCCGGTGGTAGTGGTCCCGCCGGCTCAGTAGGTTCCCATTTGGCATTCGACCGGCGTCGCATCCTACGGTTTCAGGTGGTCCGGAGCCTTCTAGAGGAGGTTTGGAAGTGTCCAAAAAGATCCTGCAGATCAACTCGCGCTCGAATATCCCGGCAGCCGACCTGGTGAAGGAGTTCGCGGGTGCCGCCGTCCCGATCTCGATGGTCGCCGGGCTGGAGTGGAAGATCTTCGCCATGAACGAGGAACGCTCGGAGGCTGCCGGCATCTATCTATTCACCGATGAAGAGTCTTTGCAGGCCTATGTTGACGGCCCCATCATGGCGGCAATGAGAAGCAAGCCCGCGTTCAGCGACATCACGACCAAAGTGTTCGACGTGGCCGAACAGCCGACTCTTGTGACCCGCGGCCCTATCTGATCGCCCGGAAGGTCGGCCGGGCCGAGCGACCGGCCGGCCGCGCGGCGTCGGCGGTTGGGCACTGCATACGACGTCCGCCGCTTCGCCGTCTTGCGGTGTCGCGGGTCCTCCTGCCAGGTTACCCGGCCTGCTGAGGGTGACTCCGCTAGGTGGTGACTCGCTCGGCGATCTGCGATGCATCCACCTCTGGGATGCCCTCGACCACCGGCCCAGGCTCTACGGGCGTCTTCGGTTGTTCGTCGATAGTCGGGATGTCGGGCAGTGGTGCGAAGAGCTCGCCCTTGGCCGCTTCGCGGTGCAGGTAGTGTGTCTCCCAGATTCCATCCGTGAGTGCCTCGAATCTGCGGTTGTAGGCCACCAGCCCGCGAGTGTACTCGGGGTCTATCAGCGTCTCCGCCGCGTTTGAATCGGTCGCGATGGGCTTGTACTGCAACAGGAGCTTCTCTAGTTCATCGTGATGATCACGGTTGGGACAGGGGGAGATCATGCTGCGTCCGTCGTCGATGTAGTCATACTGCCACTGGCGGACGGCTTGGAAGAACGGGTCCTGCCAGACATCGTTAAGAGTCTTCCCTTGAGAGTACGCGTCTCGGATGTTCACCGGGGAATAGGGCATGAAGACGCATGGCGTGACTGCGCCGTTCCAGTCGATGTAGAAGTAGCCCCCTTGGCCGTGCCCTCCGGCGGCCAGGCAGCCGTCAACGCAGGTGCCGTGGTTCCAGAAGTCGGGCATGAAGAGCTTCTTTTCCCGCACGAGCTCCCACGAACGTCTCCACATGAAGGCACGCTGCTCGGGTGTTGGCATCAGATCGAGACTGAACGAGCGCCCGATGGGCATGTAATGGAAGATGAAGGCGAGAAGGGCGCCCTTGGCCATGATGAAGTCGACGAACTCTTCGGAGAGGATCTCTTCAGCGTTGTGGCATGTGGCCGTGAGCGAGACGCCGAAAGGTATCCTGTCCCGACGCAGGCGATCCATGGTATCAAGGATCCCATCGAATGCGCCTGTGCCGCGGCGAGCGTCCGTATGCTCTCTGAAGCCCTCGATAGAAACGCACAGAAGAGCGTTACCGGACTTGGACAGCCGTCTGCTTGTCTCGTCGTCTATCAGGGTGCCGTTTGTGAAGACCATGAAGAAGGAGTCCTGGTGTTTCTCGAACAGCTCGACGATGCCCTTGCCTTCGGATCGGTAGGCGAAGGGCTCGCCCCCGCTGATCACGAAGAATCGCTCACCCCAAAGATCCTTGGCCTCATCCAGGATGCGGTCGACGAGGCTCCACTCGAGGTGGTTCCTCTTGTCGTCGGAGTCGGAATAACAGCCGGGACAGCGAAGATTGCACGCCTTCCCTGGAGCCAGGAGCAGGAAGCTCGGGGCCAGCTTGCCGAATGCCTCCTGGAACTGCTTCCGCTGTTCCGGGTTCCCCCGATCGATGAAGAGGTTCTTGATGAAGACCTGCAGCAATCCTCGCAGGTACTCGTCGGAGAATTGCCTGTTCCTCAGTCCGCGGTGGATGGATTCTGTGATGGCTATCCCCATGGCTGTGCGGTCATCCTGGACGCTCGGAAGATAGCTGGAGTCGGCGCGGGAGTTCTTGAGGTAGTTCAGCAGATACTTCTTGATCTCTCTGGCGACTATGTCCTGGACGAGACGGTTCTTTGAGAGTCTGGCCAACCCGTTCGCGGAGATCGTCGACAATCGGTGGGTCATGAACCGGAGTGTCTTGGATGCTGACTCGCTGTCCGGCATGATGTCCTCCCTCCTCTTCGATGAGCAAGAAAAGCTGAGGTATCCGTTTGCGATTCGTACTGCCGCCAGGATTCTGGGCTATATCCATGGCTTTCAGCACGCAACAGAACCAGTCTAACACCGGGTCCTGGGTTTTAGTTAGGACCTCGTCTCTCGGACGGTGTGTCCGATGCGGCCGTCTGCTGCGGGAACACCTGACAGGTTCCATTGTGCGACACGGCGAGCAGGGGATAGTCGAAGAGGGCCGAGAGTCTCTCCGAGGTGAGCACTTCCTCCCTGCTGCCGTCCGCCAGGATCCTCCCTGCTTTGAGCAAGACCACCCGCCGGACTTCGGAAGGGATCTCGTGGATGTGGTGCGTGACGAGAAGGACGGTGGTGCCGTTGCGCATCAACTCCGTGAGGAGTTCGCGGTAGAGGAACGAAGTCTTGAGATCGAGGCCGGAGGTGGGCTCGTCCAGGAGCAGGGCACTGGGTTCAGTAACCAAGGCTCTACCCAGCAGAAAGCGGCGCTGTTCGCCTGTGGACATACCGCCAAAAGCGCGGTGTTGGAGGGCAGTCACCCCCAGCATCTCGATGACGTCCTCCGCTTTGCCCCGCTGCGCGTCGCTGAACACCTGGTGCTGCCAGGTGTCGATGCTGGAGTAGAACCCGGAGAGGACGACGTTGATGCCGAGGGCGCCGGCGAGATAGTCGTGCTGCATGTCATGGGAGATGATGCCGAGCCGCGAGCGGAGATCCCACACATTCCAGCGCTCTCGATCGAGGACTCTAACGTGGCTTCCCTCCCCAGAGAACACTGGGTGCAGTTCACCTGCAACCAGCTTCAGCAATGTCGATTTGCCTGCTCCGTTGGGGCCAAGTATCGCGGTGTGGCAACCCTGGTCGATCTGCAGAGAGAAGTCGGTGAATACCTTGGTTTCGCCGCGAAACAAAGTTATGTCCCTAATGTCAAGGAGCATTCCCACCGGTTGTCACGCCTCCTCAAAGAGGTAGATCTCTCCGCTTGAATACCCTGATGGCAAGTACGTAGAGAATCATCCCTATCACACCGAGCGCGACGAATTGAGGTGCGTAAGTATCACCGCGCATGATGGACTCTGTATCGAAGAGAGTCATCAGAGAGAAGTACCTGAGCGGCTCCAAGGTCTCGTTGACCGTGCTCAGCAGGTTGAGGATCAGGAATGCGAAGGGCAGGCCCGCTCCCAAAGCCAAAGAGAACTTGGATAGGCTGAAGATGCACGAGGCCAGGAACGATATCCCGCTGACGGCGAACATGAGTAGGAGGAAACCTAGGTTCATCATGAGATAGTCGAAGGCGTCGAAACCCACCTGCACGTCGGCGGATATCTCGTTCGCGGCCATGGCTTGAGTCACCGCGTAGTTGAGCGTCAACAGGTCCAGTCCGGAGGCTTCAGCGGCTCTGGCCATTGCTATCGGATTGTCTCTGAGGATGCCAAGGTCGGCGGCCAAGGCCGTCTTGGTCATACCCAAGTACTCGGCGGCGGCAGCCAACCCTTCCGCCAGGGCACCCTCCGCCGCCGCTTGTTGTCCGGCCGACGCCTCCGATTGGGATATCATCTGATCGAGGTACACCGTGTAGGCTTCTGGAGTCATGCCCATGACGGCTGCCGCCGCCGCCGCGGCTGCCGAGTCCGTTTGGATGAGCGAAGGATCCCGTCTCACCTCTGCGGCATTGACAGAGAGGATCTCCGCAGCCGCCGCGTAGGCGTCACGTTGCATGGCCTGGGCCAGATACGCGGAGTACACGTCCCCATCGACCTGCCTGGCCGCCGCGCCGACCGCGAAGGCATCCGGGTCGTCGCGAATGAGGAAGAGGCTGTCCGCCACCGCCGCCTCGTCGAGATCGAGGACTGCGGCCGCCGCCTTGACGTCGTCAGTGTAGTTGGCGCCCCAGATGGCGTGATGTTTCAGCTGGACCGTCAGGGCACCCACGCCCCCTATGATCACGAACATCAACACGATGGAGACGACCAGGTAGAGGGCTTTGGTGAAGACCACCGTGGTCCGCTTGATGGGTGTCGACAGCGTATAGGCCATGGAGCCGCGATCTATCTCCGATGCCACAAGGCCGTTGGCCGTAACCACGACGTAGACCATCGCGATCATCATCCCCGAGAAGCCGAAGATGGTCTGAGTCAGTATGCCTAGGAGCGTACCCAGTATGTCAAGCTGTTCCCCCGCCTCCTCAGCCATGGGGGTGTCTTCAATCAGCTCCATGAAGCTGGACAAAGCCGAGGGATCGTGGAAGGCTGCGATGAGGCTCAGCATGGCGGTGAGCACCACTGTGCAGATGACCCACAGCACATAGTGAGACCTCACCGATTGCCAGAAGATCGGTCTACTGAACATCGGCCGGTTCCCTCTTGTAGATGTTGTTGAAGTACTGCTCGAGCGAGTACTTGATCTCGGTGAAGAACTTGATCCGGTAGCCGGTGAGCCGCCGGACCAAGAGATCTATCTCGTCGTCGTGGACGTTCACGAATACCTGGTTGGTGGAGTCGCGTCTTTCGCTTACCTGGAAGGGCTCGGATAAGAAGCGCCTGTAATCCTCGCCGGCCAGGAACTCGATCTTGTAGGTCTTGTCCTCGTGGTGGCGTATGGCCGCCGTCGAGGCGACGTCTACGATGGCGCCGTCCTTGATCATTGCTACCCGGTCGCAGGTGGTCTCCAGCTCGTCGAACATGTGGGACGACATGAAGATGGTCTTGCCGCGGCTGCGTTCCTCCTCTAGCAGGTCGACGAAGGAAGCGCGCATGAGCGGGTCGAGCCCGGTACTCGGTTCATCCATGATCAGAATGGGTGGATCATGCATGAAAGCGGCTACGATGGCGGTCTTCTGCTTCATGCCCTTGGACATCCTCTTGAGGTTCGCCGACGCGTCCAGCTGGAGCTTGTCCAAGATGTAGTCGCGGTATCTGCGATTCGTGCGACCGGTCATTGTGGCCTGTCTGTCCAGGAAGGCGAAGCCGCTGGATGCATCGGGGAAGGCGATCTCGCCGGGCACGTAGCCCACGTGTTTCTTCACCTCCGCCGCCTGGTGCCAACAGTCCAAGCCCCTTATCTTGCACGAGCCCTCGTGAGGATCGAGGAACCCCATCAGGTGGCGGATAGTGGTGGTCTTGCCCGCGCCGTTCGTTCCCACGAACCCGAACGACTCCCCCTCTTCCACTTCGAGGTGGATATCGAAGATGCCCCGTCCGCGCCCGTAGTCTTTTGTCAGCCCATGGATCTCAATTAACGACATGAGCCAACCCTTCCGCCACGGTCTTCTCTCTATCGTAGAAATCGAGGAAGTACTCCTCCAACGTGAACTTCTCCTCCTTCAGATACTTCAGTGAGTAGCGGGAGAGCGTGGAGAAGAACTCGTTGATGTCGTTGTCGTGGATGCCCACCGTGAGCTGCCGCTTCTCCCTATGAGCGGCGATGATCTGCACATGCTCTTCTTGAGCGAAGCGCTCGAAGTCCTCGTCGCCCAGGAACTCGAACCTGTAGACCTTGTCCTGTCTGTGACGCAGCTCGTCCGCCACGATCTCGGAGACGATCCTGCCCTCTTTGATGATGGCTATACGGTCGCAGGTCGCTTCCACCTCGCTGAATATGTGAGAGGAGAGAAGGATAGTCTTCCCTTGTCGTTTCTCTTCCAGCACGAGATCGATGAAGGTCTCCTGCATGATCGGGTCCAGACCGCTGGTAGGTTCGTCCAGGGCCAATATCCTGGGATTGTGCATGAAGGCGGTGACGATGGCGAGCTTGCGTCTCATCCCCAGAGACATGCGCTTGAGCCTGCCTGAGGGGTCGAGCTCGAACTTGTCGAGGAGGTGTCGGGTCTTGGACATATCGGTCACGCCACGCAGCTCGGCCATATACTTGATGAACTGAGTGCCGGTCAGATTGGAGGGGAGCGCTATCTCACCGGGTAGATAGCCCAGCTCCCTTTGGATCTGATCGGCCATCTCCCAACCATCCATCCCGTCGACGCTCGTTGAGCCTTTCTGCGGCTTGGAGAAGCCCATTATGTGGCGGATGGTAGTGGTCTTGCCTGCGCCGTTGGGGCCGAGGAAGCCGAAGACCTCGCCCTCTTCGATGCCGAAGGAGACGTCAAAGACCCCGCGGCCACAACCGTAGTCCTTCGTGAGGTTATTGACTTCGAGCAGAGCCATGGGACCGGCGCTCTCCTATCCGCTCAATATGCCTTTCGCCACAGAAGTACATAGCTTAGCAACTGCTCTGTCGGGGAACACTGCCCGCAGAGAATGTCACTCGACAAGTGTGAGGATCAAGATGGATGCAGCAAAGTCTGCCGATGAGTCGCTCGACTGCATCGGTCTCTTCTGTCCGGAGCCGCTCTTTCAGACCCGCGAGGCCGTAGACGGCTTGGACGTGGGCCAGGTGCTCGAGGTCTTGGCTGATGATCCGGCTGCGGAGGAAGACCTGACCAGGTTTGCCAAACGTGCCGGCCACGAAGTGGTCTCCGTGGAAGATCGAGGCGACCACAAGCGATTCTTGATTCGCAAGGGCAACTAGGAAGCCTAGGAGGCGATCACCGTGAAGGACTCAAACGCGATCCTCTACGTACAGACCAGCGACGACCCGACCCGCCAGTATTCTCCGTTGGTTCTGGCGCAGGCCGCGAAGGCCATGGATCTAGATCCGACTGTCTACTACCTGGGCATGGGCTTGGTGGTGCTGCGTCCGGGTGAAGCCGAGAAGATGCAGCTGGGCTCCTTCCCGTCCGTGCGTGAGATGCTCGACAAGACTCTGGCGATGGGCATTCCCGTACTCGTCTGCGAAGCGTCGAAGCAGATGCTCGGCTGGGATAAGGTGGATCTCATCGAGGGGGTGAAGATCGTGGGTGCGGCTACTCTCAACGATCTGGCGCTCGACGCGGGCGCGACCATGTGGTTCTAGGTAGGCGTGTGATGGTTTCTTCACAGACTGACGAGGTCTACCTGGACTACCAATCTGCCCGGCCTGTCGATCACCGGGTCGTAGAGGCGATGCAGCCCTATTTCACAGAGCGCTTCGGCAACCCGGCTTCTCTGCATGGCGTGGGGGATCGGGCCACCGAGGCCTTGGAGGACAGCCGGGCTAAGGTGGCCGCCTTTCTCAACGCGACGCCCAGGGAGATCATCTTCACGTCGGGAGCCACGGAGTCGAACAACCTGGCCCTCATAGGCTTTGCGCGCCGCAACAAACGGTCGGGGAATCACGTGGTCATCACGGAGATGGAGCACATCTCCATACTCAACATCGCCAAGTATCTGGAGCAAGAGGGCTTTCGGGTCGCTAGGGTTCCACCGGATCAGTACGGCCGGATCAGTCCCGAGAGACTCCGTGCCCGGGTCACGGACGAGACCATCCTGGTCTCCGTGGGGTGGGCCAGCAACGAGATCGGCACCGTACAGGCCATCCCCGCTATCGCAGAGATGTTGCGGGGCACCGGCGTCGCGCTTCACGTCGACGCAGTTGCGGCTGAGGGTCAGCTGCCTGTCGACATGGCCGCTGTGCCCGTCGACCTGTTGTCCATTTCGAGCAATGATATCTACGGTCCCCAGGGGGTCGGAGCTCTTTACGTGCGTAAGGGTGTCCGGCTTGCCGCTGTCACCATGGGCGGCGGACAAGAGCGCGGGTTGCGGTCGGGTACCGAAAATCTGCCGGGCGTCGTGGGGATGGCCGCGGCGGCCGGCATTGCCGCGGGGGAGATGTCTGCCGAGAGTGTGAGGCTGGCCGCCATGCGTGACCGGCTGATACGTGAGGTGCTGTCCAATGTACCGGACTCCCACCTGAACGGCCATCCGACCGAGCGGCTTCCGAATAACGCGCACTTCCGTTTCGAAGGCATCGAAGGCGAGTCACTGTTGTTGTCCTTGCGCGACGAGGGAATCGCGGTCTCCACCGGTTCGGCCTGCTCGTCGAAGACTCTGGAACCATCCCATACCCTCATATCCTGCGGGCTGCTGCACGAAGAAGCGCACGGGTCGTTGGAGCTCACTCTTGGACGCTTCAGCCGTGAGTCGGATGTTGATCGCGTTATGCAGGTTCTACCAGGTGTCGTCAAGCGACTCCGCGGACTCTCGCCCCTTTACCGGGCTAAATAGGAGGATCCTATGAAATCCACACAATATTCTGAGAAGACGCTGGATCACTTCCGGAACCCTCGCAACGTTGGTGTGCTCGAGGGGGACGATGTCGCCGTGGGTCGGGTCGGGAACCCGGTCTGCGGTGATCTCATGGAGATGTACGTTCGTGTGAAAGACGACCGCATCGACGACATCAAGTTCCAGACGTTCGGCTGCGGTTCGGCCATTGCCACCTCGAGCATGATAACCGAGCTGGTGATGGGCAAGACGCTTGATGAGGCGCTGGAGGTCACCCGGGCGGATGTAGCCGATGCCCTCGATGGGCTGCCGCCGGTCAAGATGCATTGCTCCAACCTAGCGGCGGATGCTTTGCACGACGCCATCAAGAATTGGCGGTCCGGCAAGCGATTGGAGCCCCTCGGTGCCGACGAGATCGCCGCGGCCGCGAAGGGCTGCAGTAGCGGCGCGACAGGAGAGACGACCGTCATCCAGGGAACTGAGGACTATGCGGGCAAGGGCGTTTACGCCTCTGTCGCCGACGTAACGGCGTTGGCCGATAAGCGGGTGCTTGTGCTCGACAAGGGAGTCGCGTCCGCGCGCCTGGCCCTGGAGCTGACTCGGGTGACTCCCCGGGTCATATTCCTCACGGAGCTTGATGCCCTTGCCCTCCCCGATGAGTTGGCGAGCGAGATCAAGCGTTCCGACGTCAAGATGCTGTTCCAGTCCCGGCTGCTGGCCGTGCGCGGCGAGGGTGAGGTGGAGAAGGTGCTGGTACACGATCTGGATGAGGACAGCGATTACGAGTTGTTCGTGGACGCGGTGGTGCTGTTGGAGGACTGACCTGGTGGAAAGCTCGGGGGTCTCTCCCGTGGTGAACTGAGGCTTGTTCTAAGTGGCCCGGCAGATGGGGTAGTCTAAGAGGAACAAGTCCCGGAACCCACAAGGAGAGAGCATGGTCACGACTGAAGCTGGGAATCCTTTGCGCCGCGAGATCGAAGTCATGATCCGCGAGGGAGATCTGCGAGGTCTCCTCTTCCAAGCCGGCGCACTGCATGGGCACTTCTGCAATTACTTGGCTTATGGGGTCAAGGGTGCGGCGGCTGCCGTGCGGGAGCTGGATGTGCAGAACACCGGCATGGAAGAAGTGGTGGCCATTGTCGAAACCAACAACTGTCTGTCCGACGGGGTTCAACTCGTCTCGGGATGCACTTTCGGCAACAATGCCTTGATCTATAAGGATCTGGGCAAGACGGCGTTCACTCTGGCAAAAAGAAGCGGCGAGGGCGTGCGCTACGTTCTGAATCCAGACTTTGAGAGTAGTCGTCAGGCCGCGTACCCGCAAGCCTATGATCTCTGGGACCGACTGGTGGCGCAGAAGCAGGCTGGGACGCCTGAGGAATTCCAGCGCATGATGGGCCTCTTCCACCAGATGGCGCTTCAAGAGATCGAGGTCCCGCTCGAGGATATGTTCGTAGTCGAGGAGCACCGGGTTCCTATGCCGCCGTCCTCCGTGATGTTTTCGTCGTTGCGTTGCGCCAAGTGTCGTGAGAACGTCACCGAGAACCGGACGCGCCGGGTGGGGGAAGAGCTGCTCTGCCTGAGCTGCGCCGAAGATCACGTCTGCACAGTGGATAGCCGCGGGATCAGCGTAGACTGAGTCGCCTGGCAGGTCCGCTCTATTCCGGCAGGCTTGCGCCTACGTACTACTTGCACTAGTATAACGTCCTGTTCAGATCCTTGGGAGCTTGCCCGTGGCGAACCCTAGTAGGCTCGCACGACGCAAGGGGAAGCATTTGGAGGAAGTGCGCGAAATGAGAGGACGGGTGGTGCCATCAGGGCGGTCACCGGACAGGCGGTTTTGGGTCTCCACCGACATGGGGCATTTTGGCTTCAAGTCATTCGGTTCAGCGTTACCCGTGCGTGCGCTGCTCTGCAGGGTGAGCCTGGTCTTGACTCTCTTGGCCACCGTACTGGTGGCTGCCTGTGGAAATGAAGCGGTCTCGTCGATGGCTTCCTCCTCCGGGGTCATTGTTGAAACCTCAGAAGCTGGGAGCGGCGCCGTTATCGTAACTCCACCCGCCGCCCCCTTCCCTCTCGGCGTGGCAGTGGAGTTCACAGACCACGCTGCCTCGGCCATGGTTGCTCTGGAAAAGGGTTGGTTCGCGGATGAGGGTCTTGAGATCACCAGCTATGAGAATTACGTGACCGGAGTGGATCTGGCGGCAGCTCTCGCGCGAGGGGATATCCAGGCAGCCTATCTATGCCTGGTTCCGACACTCAACGTCGTCGCAAACGCAGGGATACCCATCAGGGTGGTGGCTGGGACCCACAAGTACGGGTATGGGTTGGTGGTCGATCCAGGTGCTGTCTACGAGGTCGGAGACCTCGGGAGACCGGAGGTGAAGATCGGTTGCACACAGCCCGGCACGGTAGTGGATGTACTTCTTCATCGGCTGTGTGATGACAACGGTCTGTCCAGTGCGGATCTGGAGTCGCGCATACAACGGATGAATCCTCCCGCCCAAGTGTTGGCTCTTCAGGGAGGCGGCATCCATGCCTGTTTCGTCCCCGAACATTGGGCGACCCTGGCCGAGGGCCTCGGATACAGGATGCTTATGACGGCGCAGGACATCTGGCCCGGACTGGAGGGGAGCGTTCTGGTTGTCAAAGAGGACCTCATCCGCGACCATCCGGAGGTGGTAAGGAGTCTGGTGCGGGTGACACAGAGGGCCACCGACTGGATCAACCAGAACCCAGACGAGGCGGCGTCGGTTGTGGCATCGAGTCTGAGCGCGACCGGCCAGGAGATCCTCCCGGAGAAGGCGGCAGCGGCAGCTGCGAAGCTCCAAGTGACTCCCGAGGTCGTGGCACGCTCTATGGGTCGGCTCGAGTACACGGCTTCGCTTGATCACGACGAGATCCAGGGTGTCATCGACTACGTTCACCGGTTAGGCTATCTGAAGCAGGAGATCGATGCAGCCGAGCTTCTCGACACAAGCTTCCTGGAAGACTAGTCTCTCTTCGCCGGAAGCCGGATGAGGAGTCTGCCGGTCAGGTGCCTGCGCCCCGGTTGGGGGGTAGTGCCCATCATCTTGTTGTTGGCGCTCTGGGAGGTCGTTCCCAGAGTCTCCGACGGCTCAGGTGGTGGACTTCTGCCGCCCTTCTCCGAGGTCATGGTCGAGGGATGGCGCCTGCTTGGCAGCGGTGTGCTGGCCGACAACTTCCTGAGCAGCCTTGTCCGGGTTCTCGCCGGTTTCGTCGCGGGAGCGATCACGGGCGTCGGCCTAGGCGTGATCATGGGGTGGCGAGAAAATGTGAGGAAAACCTTGCGCCCACTGATAAGCCTCTTCTATCCTATTCCGGCGGTGGGGTGGATCCCTCTCCTCATGCTCTGGATCGGTATCAACGATCTCTTGCCTATCGTTATCATCTATATCTGCTCCTTCTTCCCCGTTCTCTATACGACCATCAGCGGAGTACGCAGCGTCGACAGGGATTTCATCCGTGTGGCCCGCAGTCTCGGGGCATCCGAACGTCACGTGTTGTTAACGGTGGTCATCCCGCTGGCTCTACCGTATATCTTCACAGGTCTCAGACTGGAGGCGGGCATGGCCTGGCGGGTTCTCGCGGCGGCGGAGATGATCGCCGTCCCCACAGGACTCGGAGCTCTGATGATGAGAGCCCAGAGCCTCATCCGGATCGATATCATCATCGTATGTTTGATCGTTCTCTCCGTGATGTGCCTGCTCTTCGAGAAGCTTTTTGCCGTACTCGAGAGCAGACTCACCCGAGATTGGTGCTAGAAAAGCGGATAGCGTCTTCGTATGCCTGTCATTCACCTGGAATCCATCTGTATGCATATCTGCCGAGGGCTGGATCTCACCATTGAAGATCGGGAGTTCTTCGTGCTTCTGGGCCCAAACGGAGCGGGCAAGACGACCGTCTTGTCCGTCATCGCCGGTCTCACTGCCTACCAGGGCTCGGTGTTCTTCAACGGATCGTGCATGGACACGGTTCCCGCTGAGAAGCGCAGAGTGAGCTACCTTCCACAGAATCTGGTGCTCTTTCCGCACATGACGGTCGTCCAGAACATCTCTTACGGACTCAAGGCGCGCAAGTGGGAACCCGACCGCGTAGACGAAAGGGTGAGGGAGCTTCTCGGCCTAATGCATCTGGAGCAGCTTGGGGACCGTTATCCCAGGCAATTGAGTGGAGGCGAGAAGCAGCGGACCGCTCTCGCCAGAGCTCTGGCGCCTTCTCCGGAAATACTGTTACTGGATGAGCCTCTTGCGAGCGTTGATCTGCAGACCGCCAAGCGCATCCGCGGGCTGATCCGAGAAGTACACAACGCTACGGGCATCACCACCGTGTACGTGACCCACAACCTGGAGGAGGCTCAGGAGCTTGGAGACCGGGTGGCCTTCCTGCACAAGGGAAGCGTACAGCAGGTGGGTTCTCCGTCGGCGGTTTACTTCTTCCCAGAAAACGAGAACGTGGCCGAATTCATTGGAACACCCAACATCCTTGAGTGTTGTGAATGCCGGCCGGTGGGACACGGGGTGGCTGAAGTCAGCTGTGCAGGTCTCACCGTCCTGGTTCCCCATGAGGGCAACTCGATCAGGCGGATCGCCTTTCTTCCCGGTGATGTCTACTTGAGCACATCCAAGCCTCCCGGCCCAGAATTCAACAGGTTCGTAGGAGAGGTGGTCAGCATAACTCCCAGCCGTTCGACGGTTCATGTGGGCGTGGCCGCCGGGGACACGGTGATAATCGCTGAGATATCTCCGTCGCTTCATACCGAACTGGGCTTGGCGGTGGGGGATCAGGTCCATGTGATCCTGAAGCTGCGACGGGTGCGGACCTACGAGGAGTGACGGCTTCTGACTTCCTTGCACGGAGCGACAGCGGTCCAGGGCAGGGTCACCTCACCCAGGCGCCAGCGCGCCCGGCCTCCGGCGGGCGGATGAGTGATGACCGGCCAGGACAGGCAGAGATGCTCGACCGCGGCGATCCAGCGCTGTCGCGGTCCGAACACCGACTGTGGAGCCGTGATCGCCCAGGCCCGGTCGAAGTCGACAAGGAACTGATGGATGCGCTTGCCGGGGATGTTGTTGTGGATCAAGGTTTTCGGGAGCCGCTCGGCAAGCTCTGAGGGGCAGGGCAGAGCGGAGACCCGAGCGGCGAAGGTGATGGTGCGAGCTTCGGCGGTCAGGGAAGGGCCCGGGCGCCCGGCCTTCTTGCCGGCGGACAAGGGGGCATCCGTCTCATCTATGCGGCTCAGGGTGACCCACACCGCTCGGCGGCCCATCTCGTCGGACGTGCCTTCGACCAGTACCCCTCCCGGTGCAAGGCGGCTGCACAACTTGTCCCATGCCCGCCAAGCCTCCTCCTCGTCGTATTGGCGGAGCACGTTGAAGGCTCGAACCAGCAGAGGCGGTCTCGGCACCGGCAGTTCAAAGCCACCCAGCGCGAAGCTCAATCCTCCGTAGTCCCCGGGCAGGTCCAGCGCGGCGAGAAATCTCGTGCCTACCTCGACACGGGCAGCATCGATCTCTAGGCCGATCACCTTCACGTCCGGTCGTACTTGCCGCAATCGCTCGTACAACTCGACCGCGGTGACCGGCGATGCGCCAAAGCCGAGGTCGACCACCAGAGGGGGTCGCTCACTGGAACGCAGCATATGAGCCATGTTGGCGACTATCCAACGGTCCACGCGGCGCAGACGGTTGGGAGCCGTCGTTCCTCGGGTTGCGAGACCCTCTGGGCGGTGTCTTGGATTCTTGACCACGGAAGAGGTCCCTACCGGCGCTGCCGGTGGCCGGGCCTGCTGACGCTACGTCGCGTGGTCTCGGAGCGATCACAGCGTTGGGTAGCCGCTGGACCCGACGTCTGTCGGCGTAGCCGCCTCAGGTCTCCTCCACCGGGACCGGTATCGTGTTCACGATGTCGGTGATGATTCGCCCGGCGGTGTGCTCGCGCAGACGAGCTTCTGTCTTCACTATGAGTCTGTGGCCAAGTGCGGGCATAGCGAGGAGCTTGACATCATCGGGCAGGACGTGCGTGCGGCCTCGGACGCCTGCCAGCGCTTGGACGGCTCGGTGTAGGCTCAGAGAGGCACGGGGGCTTGCCCCCAGTCGCACGTCGTCGTGTTCTCTGGTGGCGCGGACAAGATCTACGATGTAGTCGCGCACCGAGGGGTCCACGTACACTCGTCGACAGAGCTTCTGCAGATTGAGCAACTCATCGGCATCGGTGACGGCCTCCAGAGCATCAAGGGGGTTGACCTCTCGAAAGCGGGTCAGCACTGCTCCCTCCTCTTCCTGCGACGGATAGCCGATCTCCAGGCGGAGCATGAACCGGTCGAGTTGGGCCTCAGGTAGGGGGAAGGTTCCTTGTAGCTCGACGGGGTTCTGAGTGGCCATAAGCATGAAAGGCCGGGGAAGAGGCACCGTCCGCCGGTCGACCGTTATCTGCTGTTCCTGCATGGCCTCCAGCAGGGCCGACTGCGTGCGCGGTGTGGCTCTGTTGATTTCGTCGACAAGAACGATGTTCGCCATGATCGGTCCGGGCCTGAACTCGAACCCTCCCGTCCCTTGATCATAGATCTCCACCCCGGTGACATCGGAAGGGAGGAGGTCGGGTGTGCACTGGATGCGGCGGAAATCACAGCCCAGCGACTTCGCGAGCGTTCGTGCGAGGACCGTTTTGCCTACTCCGGGGACATCCTCCACAAGGACATTGCCTTCGCAAAGGAGTGCCACCAACATGAGTTCGGTGACCGTCTTCTTGCCCACCATCACTTCGCCTACGTTGGCGACGATCCGGTCTGCGGCCGTCTTGATCCTGAGCACCTGCTCCTCAGAAAGCTTGACGTTAGGTGTGCCCATTGCCCCTTGTCCTGTTCTTACGGGACCCAGCGGGCCCGTTGCCGGTCGTTGGGGTCACTCCGCGCTTCAGTCTGCGCCGGATCTCCTTCAGCTCGCGCAATTCCGTCTCGCTGGGCGGTTCCGCACCGTACTTCGCCCTTACGTAGCTCTCAGTGACGAAGCTCACATCTGCCTGGTGGGCGGGAAGCGCCCCAACGAGCACTTGCTGGTACTCAAAAGGAGTCTGGGACAGCCCGCGCGGGAATCCAGACTTCGCTCCCCAGCGTAGCATGTCGATGTAGAGTCGGCGTACGGAACTGTTCTCGTCGGAGTCGTCTGGCCGATGCCGACCTGATCCGGCCATCGTCAGCAGCCTGGCCATCCAGGCCAGCAGGCGGCGGAACAGCTTGGCAAGGTCCAGCCGCAACGCGCCTGCCAGAGGCTCTATCTCTGCTCTGCCTCTGCCTGCCTTCCGCTGCAGCCAACGGAACAGCTCGGAGACCACCCGCCAGATGGCCAGTAGGGCTAGGCCCCCCACGAAGATGCCGTAGACGATACGCGACGGCCGCACCCATCCTTCCGGCAGGCCCCAGGAGAAGCCTTCTCCTTCATCCGGTGTGGGGATCGCCTCGGGCAGGAGGGGGGGTTGTGGGTCTGGAGGCGAGGACGGGAACAGTCCGGCCAGCGCATCAAGAAGACGTTCGACGAGACCCCAGAGAGCCCTAATGCCCTGAGCGACGAAATGCATCAACTCGGGGGTGAAAAGGACACCGGCAAAGAGTCCCAGCATCAACACCAGCCCCACACTAACGAGAAGCATGCCCCACCAACTGCCGCTCTGCTGAGAGAACATGTAGCCGCCCGCATCGTTGACTCGGGTTGCGGCCGCTCCCATGAGGCCCAGACCTACATAGAAGACGGCGATGGGGGCTGCAGCGGGCTGGTTCACGTGGGCCAGGTAGCCGATCAGCACTGATCCCGCCAATGCGCCAAGACCTAGTTGGAACTCGGTCACAACCAACTCGTACGTCATGCGGCTGGTCGCCAGCCGGCATCCGAGCCACCAGAGGAACGTGGCGGCTGCGGTGATGAACATCGCGGCCTCGACTTCCGCAGCGATACCGTCGAAGGCTCGAAGCAAGGTCGCTCCCAAGGAGCCGTCCGCAGAGCCCGCGCCGGGGTAGAGCAATACCATCAGTAGGAGCAGTGTTGCGAGCGGCCATACCGCCCAAGAAGCCACTTTGATGGTGAGGGGAGAGCGACCCGCTGCACGCAATCCCAGACCTAAGCCGAACGAGATCGCATAGACCAAGAGGACTGAAGGTATGGGCACCGGCACCTGCAGACCTCGGCCGGCCGCATAGAGGAACGTGTAGACCCAGGCGAGTTCCAGCCCTGCTACGGCGACGGTCCCGATGGCGACGCGGCTTCGGTTCAGGGAGACGGCTTGGGCCATCAGGCGACAGCGCCTTCCCGACGGGTGGCCTCTTCCGTTGGGATGGCCGAGTCAGCGAGTCCGGATGCCTGCTCCGGGGTCCCGGAAGACCGCACGTGATGCCAGTGCACGCCGGCCGTGCGGGCGCTCAGGCCGTTCGCGCCGACGCAGAATCCCAGAACGCGTTTGTCCGCCCTAGCCAAGTCGGACATCAGCACCTCCAGCGCCGGAAACACCTCTCCGGCTACGAAGACAAGGGTGCCGCCGAATCCCAGTTCACCCCGCTCTCGTTCGAAGAAGTCGATGAAGGACCCGTCTGGGTCGGCAGTGGTTTTGGCCAGTGCCTCCAGGATGATAGTGAGGTGGGCGGTGCCGGTCCCCGCCGCGATGCAGGCCGACCCACCTGTATCGGCTAATCTGGTGTTCGCGGAAAACCCGGTCTGCACGTCTCTCTCGAGCAGATGCCGCGCTACGGAAGCAGCCGTGCTGATACCGAGTTCAAGGTCGTCTTCAGACTGGTTGGCGAACGAGTCAAGAGCCAGGAAGATGGTCACCTTGAGGTCGGTGGTGAACTCGAAGAGTTTCACTTGGAGCGCCGAACTGCGCGCGCTGACCTTCCAGTGGATGCGGCGTGGATTGTCGCCGGGTGCGTATTCGCGAATCCCCATGAGACGCGAAGGGTCGTCAAATACCGGCACCTCTGATTGGGTGTCGCCCAGATGGAAGAGCGAGGGGATGCCGAGTTCGGCCAGCTCGTACGTGCGCGGATAGACGATCAGGTGGTCGATCTCAGACTGCGTGCGGCTGCGGGGGTGGATTCCGAAGATATCACCGGACGTCACCGAGAGGGGACCCAAAGGATAGTAGCCTCGGGTGGAACAATTCAGCCGATGTGTGAATGTGGCGGCCGAGTACCAGGGTAGCGGAGTCGACCGCGAGAGAGCCACGAAGCCGGGACGTTCCGCTGCTTCAACCGGCGAACCAAGAACGGTCGGACGGGCCGCATTACCGGCTGGTTCGGCCGGGTCGACCGGTCCGGTAGTGGGGTCAGCCAGCCGGGCGGGCATCTCGTCCCGCACCTCGATCCAGGGAAGCGGAAGTATCTTGCGGTTGACCACGCGCAGGGTGAGTAGTGCTTCGTCCCCCGGGAACACCCGGTGTTCGCTGAGCCGGCGCTCGCAGGTCACGCCTTTGAGGCACAGACGGCTCCACGTCTTTGTCACGAGAGCCACCGCCAGCGCCAACCCGACCACCACCACCAAGGCCGAGTAGCCGACCCAAGCAGCCCCGATCAGCGCCCCAAAACCGATGACCAGGACGATGTTGTTCAGAAACGCGCTGGTGGACTTTTCCATATGGTTTCTCGCACTGGTAGTGCCACGATCGCCGATGCAGCAATGGTGGCGAGTGTGAGGCGAAAGGCCATAGACTGACGATACCACCGCTTGGGCAGGTTCGTGGAGTGGCGTTATGCTGGCGGGGATGGGTGGGCCGCTCAGTTTGGGCGGTGGTCCTTCGACCCCATGGGCGCTGAGGAGTCTGTAGAGAAGATTGCCGAGACGCAGCGCCCGGTGGAGGGATGAGCTTCTGTTACCATGATTCGGCTGAGACCTGCCCTGGCCGAAATCCCGATTCAGGAGTTCAAGATGGCCGAGAAGAAGACAGCATTGTGGTTCGGTGCTTCGATCGGGGTCGTCCTTTTGGGCGCCCTTGTGGCCTGGGCAGGCTCGCAAAACGGAGTCGCCGTTGGGAACCTGCCGGTCCTGGCTCTCATCGTCTGTTACATCTTCGTTGTGCAGTGGCTGGCGTTCATCCCGTCGTATCTGGGACGGAGTGAGCGCTACTATGACCTCACAGGCAGCTTCACCTATGTCTCGGCCATCGTACTTGCTGTGGCGTTGAGCGGGGCCACTAATGGTCGCTCTATCATGCTCCTCGTGCTTGTGCTCATATGGGCCGGGCGATTGGGGCCGTTTCTCTTTCGCCGGGTGCGTCGGGCCGGTAAGGATGATCGCTTCGACGAGATCAAGCGCTCATTTTCCCGCCTGTTCCTGACTTGGACGCTGCAGGGGCTTTGGGTGAGCTTGACGCTCGGTGCCGCCTTGGCCGCCGTGACGTCCACGCGAACCAAGGGGTTGGATGTGTTCGCGTTCGTGGGCCTTGTAGTCTGGGTGGTAGGCTTCGCGTTGGAAGCCATCGCCGATCTCCAGAAGAGCCGTTTCCGGACGGACCCGGCGAACAAGGGCTCCTTCATAACCTCCGGTCTGTGGGCCATCTCGCGACACCCGAACTACTTCGGTGAGATCACGCTGTGGGTCGGGATCGCTATCATCGCCCTGCCCGCGCTCCGGGGCTGGCAGTATGCCACTCTCATCTCGCCGGTCTTTGTCTACCTGCTCATCACCAGGGTGAGCGGTGTGCCGCTTCTGGAGAAGAAAGCCGACGCCACGTGGGGCGGTCAGGAAGACTATGAGGCATACAAGCGGCGGACGCCGGTCCTGGTGCCCTTCCTCGGGCGCAAGCAGTGCTGACCTCGTTTCGGGTGCTTCCAGCCGTGTAAACCAGGTGTTCAGGACTGATTCAGGCAGTTAGTGGCAGCATATGCTCATGGAGTCACCCCCTCCTGAGCTGTGACCCCCCGCTCCGACCGGTGGCGTCTGACCCCGAATCGGGGTCAGACGCCACCGAGTCAAACTCCATGACGAGACTCCATGACGAGACTCCGCCGACATCTCGGCAAGACTTGGGAGCGGTACGTTGCCGGCCCTCAGTAAGCCGGGTCGGTCCGCTCACAGCCCCCAGGCAGGACTGCCTGTCTAGCCGTGGTAGCTGCCGGGTAGGATCTCGTCCCCGTACTTGTCTCGGGCGGCCTCTATCTTCGCGATGGCTTCGTCCCAGTAGGCGAAGAGCTCTGCGGGAGTGTTCTCATCCATCTTCGCGTAGAAGGCCTTGGTCCGCACGAGCTTCTTGATCCATTTGCTACAGCGGAACGTGAACAGGTAGTCGTAGTCCGCCTTCGTGAAGTCTTCGCCCAGATGCTTCGTGAAAAGGGCATTCACGTCGTCGTAGCGCGGGATCTTACCCGTAGGAGTGTCGTAGGCTTCGTACTCGCCGTGGATCCTACCCTCGGCCCAGTGCAGCCACACCTTCTTGGCCAGCTTGCTGGTCATGAACTCGCCGTCGGGAGCGCGCATGAAGTAATTGTTGCCGAAGATCTTGGGTGGGTTCTTCACGCTCTCGCCGAAACGGATGTTGTTCATGGTGTAGTCGCCCAGCGGGTAGGACACGAAGTCCATGTTGGCCATGGGATCGCTGGTGCGCTCACCCTCGGAGCCGAGCGTGGCGCTGGTGGTCTCCGATTCCAGTGTCGCCGCCTTGAGTAGGATGCCGTCCCTCCAGGTGGGAGACTCTTCTACCGGCACCGTGGTGTCGCTGTCCCGGCCGCCGTACAGGATCCCCTCTACCTTGACGCCGTTCTTCGCCTCGAAGCCTTCTCTGTCGATGTTGTCCAGGTAGTCAAGACGCATGGTGTAGCGGGCATTGGGGTGGGCCAGGGGCACCTCTTTGCCCTTGGCATCCTTGACCCCTTGGTGCCACTCGCCGAAATGATTACGTCCCTCGGTGGGAGTATCTACCCCCATGCCCAACCAGTACGGACGGTTGTCGGGTCCCCTGAGGACGTTGGAGAAGATGATCTCCTGGTCTTTCATCAGGTTCTCGAAAATGACCGGATCGTCCTTGGCGTTGACGTCCTTGATGATGCCGAACATACCGAATTCCACGTTGACGGCCCGGAATTCTCCGTTCAGGTTGCGGAAGTAGGCAATGTCGTCACCCACGATCTTCTCACCCGGGATCATCGCGGTGGATGTCTTGCCACAGGCGGAAGGGTAGGCCCCGCAGAAGTAGGTCTTGCGTTGTTTCCCGCTATCCATAGCCGCCATGACGAACATGTGCTCGCAGAGCCAGCCTTCCTTGCCTGCCTTGTTTATGGCCAAACGCATGGAATGCTTCTTGAGGCCAATAGAGTTGCCGGCATACTGGTCGTTCATCGAGTAGACGATGTTGTTCTGCGTATCCATGTAGATGCGACGTTTGTCGAGGTTGACGGTGCATCCGTGTTCGTCCAATTCGCCGGCCGAATGTATGAACCGGAAGAACTCGTCCTTCTCCGCGCCTCTCAGATTGAGGAAGTGCGCGTAGGCCGAGCGATACAGGATGAACTCGGAGTGGGCCACATACCAGCTGTCGGTGAACTGGATGCACGGTATGGTGAAGGGGCTCTCCGTTGGACCTTCTGAGAAGAACTGCACCACAGCGTCCTTGCCCCGCATGATGCCTTCGGAGATGGCCATGATCTCGGCGTGCCCCTCATCGTACTCGACGATATTGAGGCCTTTCATGCTCTCCAGGTTCTCTTTGTAGACCATGAACCTGGTGTTGGCCTTGTCGCGCCCCTGATCCCCATACCCGTCCCAGTGGATAGTCTGTTTGGGAAGGGCCATTGTGTGCTCTTCGCTCTTGGTCAAAGCCTGGTCGCGCACGTACTGGATATCCTGCTCGCTATCGTTGCACACGTAGATTGAAGCCGGATCACAATGCTCGGCGAAGAAGCCGACGAATTCCATGACTTTGGGATTATCGAGCGCTACGAGCTTTCCGTAGCAATCGTCGCTCATCTTGCTCTTCAGCAGGGCACTGTACTCCACGGTCATGTTGACTCCTCAGGAAAAAACGATGGTTCGGGACTTCGAGAGACCAGTATGCTGCTCGACAGGGCGCTTCGTTCAGACGCGCCCTGTCGGCTGCGTAGAGAATGCCGTCTGTTTATCGTACTGTCAAGCGCTTGCCCGAGCCGAAGCGAATCAGGCTTTCCACATGCCGTGGAGGTTGCAGTACTCGCGGGCCGTCACCTCGTTGGCATCGACCTTGAAGACCGCCTCCGGCGCTTGGCCGGGCTCCAGAAACTGACGGTAGGCCTTGCCGTCGGCGATCAGCTCGATCCACTCGATGTAGTGCTTCTCCTCCATGGGGTGGGCCACGCTTCCCACCATGACCTTGTAGCCGCCCTCGATCTCTTCGATCACCGGCACATGCTTCTCCTTGGCTGCGTCCACTGTGTTCTCATGCATCAGTACCATAGGCTCGTTACAGCAGACCAGCTCGCCTACGCCGCCGTGCAGCACCTCGACGATGTTCCCGCAGATCTCGCACTTGTAGACTTCCAGTTTCTCAGCCATTTCATCCTTCCTAACATATAGGGAGACAATCGGCAGTATTATTGCCCAAAGCGATATGTCTGAAACTGACGGTCGAGCCCGGTAGGCATCCAATGGCCCCCAACCCCCTACTCAGCGAATACAGCTATCTTCTCGAAGACGAGGCCCTGGAAGGACCCATTCTTGATCTGGCATGCGGGCGGGGCGAGAACGGGCTCTACCTGGCCGGCTTGGGTTTGCCGGTGATCCTTGCCGATCGGTCGCTGGAAGCGCTGCGGACGGCCCGTAGGTCTGCGGCCGAGCGGGGGCTGACGGCGCGCTTCTGGGAGGTCGACCTTGAAACCGGCGCCAACCCGCTTGAAGAAGACCACTACCGGGCGATCTTGGTGTTTCGGTATCTCCATAGGCCGCTTATCCCTCGTTTGCGGAACGCGGTTCGTGAGGGCGGGATCCTCATCTACGAGACCTTCACCAACGAGCAGCCCAAGTACGGTCGCCCTCATAATCCAGAGTATCTACTGCAGCCAGGAGAACTGGCCGGATGGTTCGAAGACTGGCAAACCGTCCACTACTTCGAAGGTGTCCTGGAAGCCCCCTTGAGGGCCATGGCTCAGATCGTCTGCCGGAAGCCCGCGAAAACATAGGGTGGCGGGACACCATGGGGTGGTGGCTGCTCTCGTATGGGGAGCTTCGTGGCGAACTAGATTAGTTTTATACTAGTTATGACTGCACTATTCTATGAACAAGAGGTCGGGCCATGGCAATCGAATACGCGATCTTGGGACTGTTGAGTTGGCGGCCGTTTTCCGGGTACGAGCTTCGAAAGTTCTTCTCAGAATCTGTGGCCCTCTATTGGTCGGGCAACAGCAACCAGGTCTATCCGACGCTGGTGCGGCTGCACAAGGAGGGGCTGGTGGAGAACGAGGTGAGACAACGCGGCAACTACCCGCCGAGCAAGGTCTACAGTCTGACTATGGCCGGGGAAGAGGCGCTCACGGGTTGGGTGACCGCGGCCCCTGCGGTTTCACAGATTCGGAGCACCTTCCTCACCCAATTGGCTTGGGCCGACAGGCTTACCAGTGAGGAGTTGGATTCGCTTCTGAACCATTACCAGCATGAGCTTCAGTTGAAGCTGCTCATGCAGCGGGAACTGATCCGCCGGAAACCGGCGGAGCCCGCCCGTACGTCGCGCGAGGTGCTGCTCTGGAAGATGATTGCTGATCACGACTGTGCGCTGTACGAAGCTGAAGTGGATTGGCTGGGGCGGCTTCGGCAGGCTCTAGTGAAGGAGGAATGAGGTGAAGCAGAAGTCCATTTACAGGACCCCGGCGGGAGAGCAGGCGGTCGCGGCTTACTACAACCGGATCTTGGCGGAATGGCCTGAGTCTACCGAGAGCCTGCAGCTCAAGACCCGTCACGGCCGCACGCATGTGCTCGCGCGGGGGGAGAAGGACGCCTGCCCGTTGGTACTCCTGCACGGAGCCGGCGCGAACGCGTTGGCTTGGGGTGGTGACGTCGCGGAGTTCGCCCGTCGTTTCCGGGTCTATGCTGTGGAGACTACCGGGGATCCGGGCCGGAGCTGCCAGGCGCGTATTTCCTGGCATGGGGAGGGGATCATCGAGTGGCTGGAAGACGTGCTGGATGGACTCGACGTCAAACGGGCATTACTGGCCGGTATCTCCCAAGGTGGCTATATCTCCCTGCGCTTCGCAGTTGCCCGGCCCGATAGAGTGAGGGCGTTGGCGGTTCTTGCTCCTGCGGGAGTATCTCCTGTCAAACCTGGGTTCTTGGTCCGGGGTTTGACTTACAGGATGTTCGGTCGCCGGGGCTCCGACTCGATCGTGCGACACGTCATGAACGGTTCCGAGGTGCCAGCGGTGGCTGCGGAATTTATGAATCTCACATACAAGCACTTCCGTTCCCGTCTGGATGCGCAGCCGTTGCTCGCAGACGCGGAATTGCGAACCTTGACCATGCCGGTATTGCTCATGGCAGGAGCGAAGGATGCCATCTTCGACTCCACCAGGACCGCGGCCCGGTTCGAGCGGTTGGTAAAGGGAGCCGATATACGCCTGCTCCCGCAGGCGGGACATGCGCTCATCGACGTAGCGGAGGAGATCATGCCGTTCCTCGTCAAGGCGGCAACCGAGCGGGGTCCGAGTCTGCACTTGTGATTGGCCGCATATCGATAAAAGAGCAGGAGCATGATTATCCATGCTCCTGCTCTTAATCATTCCTTATAGTTGCCGCCTAGTGTTAGTTGGACAGCAGACTATTGTAAAGAGATATTAGTTCAAGCGCTCAAACACATACTTCACGGCCATATCACCATAGCCCATCTCGCCTTCCTCGGAAGGCAGTATATCCTCCATCCCGGGCATGACCATCTTGTCGTATTGCGGTTCCAGAATGAGCGTGTCGTCATCTTCCATATAACAGGTGAATGTCATGGATCCCAGGACGGGAAAGGCCGAGATCAGATGATCAACGATCATTTCAGTACCGGTAAATTCATATGTTCCGGCGTCAGCTGCGAATGAACGGGTAACCGTGGGATCGGGCTCACTGCCCGGTTCCGGATCGGGTGTGAAATCACGGATGGCGCTGTAATAGCCGTCCATGATGTACATCATGAACTGCGCGTCCTGCCTGGTCCTTCTGTTCTCACCCAGTCCGACATCCATCTCCTTCAGGTTCCAGACGCCCTGAATGTTGTCTTCAGTCAGTAGCGCCGGAAGCCGGCCCGCTTCTACGTTCTCATCGATATGACGCATGATGAAGAGAGCCATCTGGGCGCGCGTCACCGAATCGAACGGCCCAAAGGTGCCGTCACCGTATCCAACCGAGATACCCTGGGCCGCAAGAGCATTGATGTCTGCCGCTCGGGACAACGTATCGGGCACGTCGGTGAAGAAGGTCTCCGCTGTGGTGTAACTATCAGGCTCGAGGACATTCTGGAGACGTACCATGAACGAAGCCATGTCGCGGCGGGTCACATCGGCGTAGGGAGAGAAGGTCGTCGGCGTAGTACCCTGCGTGATCCCCAGTGTGTAGAGAAGGGCGATGGCGTCCTTCGCCTCTTGGCTCAGAGCTGAGGTATCGGTGAAGCCGGGATCGGTGATCGTGGCCGGTGCCTCCAGCTCGGTGGTATCGACTGCGTACTGAACGACTCGGGCCAGGAAGAGCGCCATGTGCGAACGTGTCACCGGCGAGAAGGGTTGATAAGTCCCGTCGGCCTTGCCCAGCGTGATCCCGTAGAAGGCGAGGGCGTTGATGGCCTGCTGGGCTTCGAGAGAGAGATTCCCGATGTCCGTTAGACCGGAGTCGAAATCACCGATGAACTCAGCGGCTCGCTCTATGCCACGGGCGGTCAGCGGGGCTTGGCCAAGGGCTATCTCGATCCCCGCGATAGTGTTCTCGCCGTCGTAGAGCAGGGTTTCCGAGGAGGCTGATTCGTAACCCAGTGTGTCGGCCTCGGCCCACACCGTGAAGTCCCGGTCGGGTTCGATTCCCCAGATGGAGAACGTGCCGTCTGCTTCCACTGCCTGCCCCGGCAAGCCGTGATCTGAGCCGTACATGACCCATACAGTAGCTTGCGGGATGGGGAGTCCGCTGTCGGCGTCAACGACCACACCGGTCACGACCGGGTCCCCTGCCTCCGCATCGAGAGCCATATCCATCTGGAGAGGCGCGCTGCCATCGTAGATGAATAAGTTGCTTGGACCCGTCTGGTACCCCTCGGCCTCGACGATCAGGCTATAGTCGCGGTCTGGATAGTCCGCCACCTGAGTGAAGGCGTAGGCGCCGTTCTCGTCGGTCGTGGTTTGACCGGCTGGGCTGGGAGGACCAGGCTCGTTCGGGGGATGGCCCAACAGGAGGGTGACAAGCGCTCCTGCGACGGGCTCACCGGTGTCGGCGTCGGTTATCGCTCCGGATATGGGAGGATCAACGCCGTTGTCCTGGGCGAGGGCGGGTCCGGCCACGGCGAAGAATAAGACCAGCACCAGCGCGAGGACGGAAGTCATCAGAGTTTTCGGATTGACCATCTGGGACGCGAATGGATTCGAATGCATCTACTCCTCCTGAAGGTCGATATTGGGCAACTAAGGAGGTGAATCTTTCCTCTACCTCTGCCGCATAGTCCGCCCCTGACTGTTAGAGGATTATGACCCGGCTATAGAGTGTCAGAATCAGCCCGATGGGCATGTCGGGTAATCCTTTCGGGTAGGCCGGAGTCAGCCGCTGGAGCGATGCGCCGCAAGATGTCTCCCGTTTGTGCGGGAGTCAGGCTTCGCCCAGAACCCTCCGATTCGTCAGCGTCCCGTCTTCAGCGGGGAGAAGGCGGATCATGGCCATCGACGCCGACCCTCCTTGGGATGAAGAGGCGCCACTCATCGATCAACATCGGTCCCTCTCAGGGGAACCGTTCCCGTGAGGTTAACGACCCCGGAGTCCAAGAACGGATTCACGTCATCGCCGGCGTCTGAAGGAACTGACCCGTCTGAGAGAGGCACTTCCGGACTACTTCTTCGGCCCTAACGAATTCCGCTCTTCCGACCGCGCCCGGTAGAAGTACTTCGACGCGTTCAGGGTGGCGGCGGCTCTTGAGCGGGAGCGAGCTCGAGCGAAGGGAGCACGTCGAGTCGCGCCGACGAGTGAGGAGTGAACCGGCTCCCGTGCAATCGAGCTACCTACGGAGCTCTCGCAGCTTCTGCACGAGCAGGAACAGCGCTAAGCCGGCGAGTACAGCCACGATCACCCACAGCCAGAAGTGGACGAGCACAAGGACCGCCGAGATCATGGCGAGCACCGCAGCGATGGCTGTGATGGTGCGGGAGTAGTGACCGCGCAGGATCGACTCCACGAGAAGCAACGTGCCGACCATTATCAGCAGGCCGATCCACATGTAGTGCCGGGCAAAGACAAGCAGCCCGACGAAGATCAGCAAGATGAGGCTCAAGCTCACGGCGGCCCACGCCTCGGCAACGCGGTTGAATCGCATCTCCCCGCACGTGACCGGTTGGGCGGCTCGGAGTAGATGGGCCCTGGGACTGCATTTCTGACCCTGCTGCAAGGCGACTCGCCTTCTCTCAAGGGCGCCCAGGAGGGCAATGTTCTCCCAAGACTCCTTCCGCAGATTCGTAATCTGCTCACGCAGTTGATCGATCTCTACGACTAGGATGTCATGGCGGTCGCGAAGGTGGGGGCCGGACTCGATCGCGCCCAGTTCTACTCCCATGGCCTGGAGCTCACCGACCTTGGTCTCGATCACCTGGTCGATTTCTGCCTGGCGACGCTCGATGCGAGAAAGATCTTGCTCGAGGAACTCGGCCGTCGCAGGCGGCGGCGGCTCTTTGTCGAGCCCTGCAAAACCCAGCGGATCGTACCAGGAGCGCCGGGGATGCCCATCAGGATCGTACATGGGACCGGCGGGAGCGTTCTCACCCGACAGAGGGTCGTTGGCGTAAAGACCCCAAAGCCCGTGGTAATCGCCCACCCAGGGCGTGTCGTCGCCGATAAGCGAAGGGCTCCATTCGGCATCCTCTCCCGGGCCGATGATCTTGCCGTCACCCCGGGCATAGTCGACGAAGGGAATCCGCCTCGGGTCTCTCCGTCCTCCCGCCTGCCCTAGGATCTGGGTCCAGAAGTAGTCGGACGATCGGATCAAGAACCGGATCCAATTAGGCACGGGCAAGGTGATGACGGCCTGATACTCACCCGGCTGGAAATAGGAGGCGTGCGAACCTGCGCCCACCCACACTATCGGATGCCCATCGACCAGGCGGAACTCCTCCGCGTCGTCGCAACGCCGTCGCAACTCATCACCGTGGAAGTCGTGAGATGCATACGCGGCCCACTCGGGATACAGACTCCCATCCTCTTCGTAGAGGTAGAGCAGTACGTTCTCCCAGTCGGCTTCGTGGTCGTTTGCCCCACTGAAACCCGATCGCCAGTCGTTGTAGGTGTAAAGGAACCAGTACTGAAGCACCGTCCAGCCGGCATGGCGGGCCACTCTGCCGTAATACGCGTATCTCTGGTCTTTGAGCAGAGTCTCCCGGTATGCAATCTTGGCGGCTGCGGCACTGATGCGAGGCACCTGCCCGCGCAGGAAGAGTGACAGTGAGAAGACGGCATCGAAGATCCGCGGTATGAACCCCCCGCGTGCCAAGCGGCCGATTCCGGGATGGAACTTCTCCCCGGCTTCACGTCGCAAGCGGGCCGCCTCGGTAAGGACGCGAGCACTGTCAGCCACGCTGAGCGGCTCGGTAAGGCGCAAGAACTCCCTTGAGCCCGCTGGGTGATCACGGTGCTGCGCAAGCGTCTCGACGTCGACCTTCCCGCTCTTCACGAGAAGCTTATTAGTACCGTCGGGAAGACGCACCCAAAGGCCGGCACGGGCGACGTAACTCTCCACATCGGTGGGGAAGAAGCTCTCACCCTTGGTGAAGCGAAGAATCGGCTCGAACGTTCGCAGTAACTCCAGGTCGGAGGCCGCAGCCGGGGCCGATGGAGGCTTGCTCGAGGGGGGATTCTTCGGGGGGCTCATGTCAGGACTCTGCCTCATAGAAGGCCTGTTTGACCACGGCTGCATTGAGAGCGAGCATCAGCGCTATCCCCGTCACCATGCTCAGGTACTGCGGTTCCCCTCGGAAGTAGTTGAGAAGCCCGAGAGCAAGAGAGACGGCGGCCCAGGTCATGCCGGCCGTCCAAGCCCATCTCCGTCTGAGAAGGAACCCGACGAGTATGCCCAACGCGGCTACTCCGAAGACCAGCATGAAGCTCGAGACCACCACCTCGCGTCCCGCCGCAGTGAGTGTGCCACTCGCGATGAACCGCGCAACGATACCGCTCCCGACCACGCCCAAGCTGAAGAAGGAACTGATTGCGGTGAAGAAATACGAGACCACCTGGATAACGAGGATCAGGGTGACGACGATCATCGCCACCGGGAAGCGCCGGAACCCCTTTTCCAGCCGTCGTCTCACGCCGCCGGCCACCTGCCTGGACAGCGTATGAAGACCGAATTGTCGACACGAGAACCCGGTGAGTCCGCACCGCTGCAGCCGGAGCCTGCTCGGAAAGGGAGGATGGAGGTCATCAGTTTCATACAGTATAGGTTACCAACCCAGACCTCTTTGCAGCCACGCGCGCTGCGTGCGCCTGGGACGTCTCCATAACCATTGGCCGGTCGTCGATGTCTGTCTTGGGCCCCCGCGGAGCGGCCACCCCGACCTGGGCGGTCCCACGAGCATTGGGCAGGACCATGACCGTCAGGACCACCGGGAGGGCGAGACCAGGTCGTCGAATCGATCGCCCTGGGAGGTCTGTAAGGGTGTTAGAGTGATCTCCGAGCCGACTCGCGAGCCAAAGGAGCCCCCAGTTGAGAAGACTGACATCCAGGTGGACCAAGGTCCTCAAGATGTTCCACGTGCTCTTCTTCGCGGTCTGGCTGGGCGGAGGAGTGGCATTGTTGGTGCTGGCATCGGCTGTCAGCCCCGACACGGCGACTGAGGCGCATCTGCATGCCCGTGCGCTCCACGCCATCGATAACTATATGGTCATTGTCTTTGCCTTTGGCTTGTTGTTCACCGGAATGATCTATAGCCTGTTCACTCGCTGGGGCTTCGTGAAGCACTGGTGGGTGGTCGCGAAATGGGTGGTCCTCATCTTCCAGATCCTGTTCGGAGCTCTCGTTCTTGGTCCCTATGTCACCGACAATGTGGCCATGGCACGAACCATGACAGGACGGCTGTCAGACTATCCTGAGTACTTTGCCAACCTGGATAGAGTCGCGGTTCTGGGCGCCATCCAATTGGCTCTCTTGGTCTTCCTCGTCTTCGTCTCGGTATGGAAGCCCTGGGGTCCAACGAAGCGTGCCCGGGCGGCGATGACCGGCTTGGAGACAGAGACCGAGGCTACGCCGGCGCCTTGAGGTGTGGGGTACAGCGCGTGTCTTCCAGGCGGGCAATTCCTCAGTCGCTAACGGTGACCGACGTGCAGGGATCATTGAGAATCCTCATCGGACAATCTCGCCTTGTTGTGGCTGTCCTTGTCATCTCTGCCTTCGCCATCTGGATGTGCGGGACCCTGGTGGCGGGCTGTGAGAGTGAGTCGGCCGCTGTCTCAGGGGTGGAGGACTCGTACTTCGGGAAGTCCGGCAACGGCGGGTACGACGTGCTCGAGTATCGTCTGGCCCTGACCATAGATCCTACGTCCGGTTCACTGGCCGGTGAGTGTGGCATCGATGCGCAGGCCACGCAGACTCTGGAGTCGTTACATCTCGACTATGCCGGCCCCGACATCGCGAGCGTGGAGGTTGATAACGTACCCGCCGATTTCAAGCATAGAGGCGGAGAGCTCATCATCTTCCCCGCCACGCCTCATAGTGAGGGACAGATCTTCGAGGTCTTGGTGAGCTACTCGGGAGTTCCCAAGCCTTTGGAGACCTGCTACGGTCCTCACGGCTGGTTGCGAGAGGGCGACACTATCTACACGCTGGGGGAGCCGCAGGGCGCATTGGCCTGGTATCCGGTCAACGATCACCCCTCCGACAAGGCCACCTACCGGTTCGAGCTTACCGTGCCCGACCCGTATGTAGCAGTAGCGTCCGGAATGTTGGTCGAGACCAGAAGCGACGAGGTCGACCGTACCTATGTCTGGGAGATGGACCGGCCGCTCGCCAGCTACGTGGCGGCAGTGAGTGTGGGTAGGTACGAACTCGAGGAGACGCAGGTGCGCGAAGGGCTCACCATCCGCAACTACTTCCCGCCGGACCTTGACGCCGAGGCACGAAGCGTGTTCGCATCGACCGAGGAGATACTCAGGTTCTACGAGGCGACCTTCGGCCCCTATCCGTTCGACGCCTACGGGGTGGTGGTGCCGAACGCCACCTGCTACGTGGGCATGGAGAATCAGACCCTCTCCCTGTTCGGTCGTGAGGCGGTACGGCTGATGGTGGAGAATGACGACGGCCGGGATATCATGGTGCCGCATGAGCTTGCTCATCAATGGTTCGGCAACAGTGTCACGCTCTCCAGTTGGCAGGACATCTGGTTGAACGAAGGCTTCGCCACCTATGCCAGCTGGCTGTGGCTGGAGCACAAGTATGGGGAGGAGGCGCTCTTGGCCGAGATCCAGGAGAACCGTGACTGGTTGAACGGTCAAGACCAGGTTCTCTGCGGAGATCCGGGAGCCGACCATCTCTTCAGCTCCACCGTCTACTACCGGGGTGCCCTTACCTTGCATGCTCTGCGACTGAAGTTGGGGGATGACGTGTTCTTCGATATCCTGCGCCAGTGGAACGAGCGCTATAAGCTTTCCAACGCCTGTACCGAGGATTTCATTGCGCTGGCCGAAGAGATGGGCGGGGTTGAGCTCTCGCCGTTCTTCAACGAATGGCTCTGCGAGGACGGAGAACTGCCCGAACTGCAGTAAGCTTTTCGAAGTCGTGGAGGTATCGGATATCTCGGGGCACCAGGCGGCTTGTGGCTATCAGCTTAGGGGGTTCTGCATGGACACAGCGGCGCTGAGGGACTTTGGCTCTTCTCGTCCAGTGGCCCTCGTGACCGGCGCCAGCCGCGGCGTCGGCATCGGGGCTTCGATAGCGGCAGCACTTGCCCAGTCCGGCTGGGATCTGGCCGTGACTTTCTGGCGCCCGTACGACGCCTCCATGCCCTGGGGGAGCGACTCTGACGATATCCGGCTGTTGGGCGAAAGACTGAAGGCCTGCGGGGCGCGTGCGACCGCTCTGGAGGTCGACCTGTCGCTGGTTGAGTCCCCCCAGCAGATCTTCGACGCCGTGGAGAACGAGCTGGGCCCGGTCACGGCGTTGATCTTGTCCCATTGCCACAGCGTCGCAACCGACATCCTGACTACGAACGTCGAGAGTTTCGATCTTCACTTCGCCGTCAATGCGAGGGCGACGTGGCTCCTGGTGCGAGAGTTCGGAAGGAGGTTCTGTAGCGGGCCGGGAACGGGGCGGATCGTCGCCGTCACCAGCGATCATACGGCCGGCAACCTGCCCTACGGAGCCAGTAAAGGGGCGATGGAGCGCATCGTGCTTGCGGCCGCCCGGGAGTTCAGAGGTGAGGGCATCACCGCGAATGTCGTCAATCCGGGTGCCACCGACACAGGCTGGATGACGGGGGAGCTCATGGATCAGGTTAGACGGATCACCCTATCAGGCCGGGTCGGGACGGCTGAGGACTGCGCCAATATCGTCAGATTCCTCTGCTCGAAGGAAGGGGGATGGATCAACGGTCAGCTGCTCTACAGCAACGGCGGTCTGGAGTGACAAGGTGAGCGAGCCGTCGCTGCGCATGACGGGGCGTGACTACCCGCCCGGCGCCGGCCGGCCTGTCGACTACTCGAAGATGCCGACTGATCCAAGAACCGGCTACTCGAAGACTTCCAACTCGCCGTGTCGGTCCGCCTCCGCGATCAAGGGGCCTCGCGATAGGAAGCTGGGGCCTACGTAGCTCCCTCTTACTACCAGGAGCAAGTCGCCGACGTGAAGATCGTAGGTGAATCCGGTGCCTTCGATAGCCGGAAGGTCGAACGATCCGCGGTGGAGCGCAACGCGCGTGTAGAGCCGTTTGTTCCAGACCGTGAGCGTCCCCTCGCTCCCCGCGTCGGAGAGAATAGGGTGTTCGCGCAGCACTGCAGCCAGGGGTGATACTTCAACCAGATTCGGTCTCATGAGCACGAAGCCGCCGGAGGTCCGGCTTGCCGACACGAGAATGACGGCAAGATCGCCCAACAGACCGTACTCATCCGCGGCTTCCGGAGGAATACGGATATGCCCCGCGGCTCCGACCTTCGACCAACCGAATACATGCTTCCCGCCCTTGGCAAGTTGCGGCATGTCGTCACTCCGTTCCGGGTTTTCGAGACTTCTCCAAGCGGAATCCCATGCCGCGCACACTTGTGATGACGCCGAGGCCGAGCTTCTTGCGGAGGTAGCCGATGTAGACGTCGACCACGTTGGAGAGCGGATCGAAGTCATAGCCCCAGATGCTGCTCAAGATCTGTTCACGACTGAGCACCTCTCCGGGATGGCGAAAGAAGTACTCGGCCAGAGCGAACTCCCGTGCGCTCAGTTCCACCCATCGCTCTCCTACTCTGGCCCGCCGGGTCCGCAGGTCGAGCGCCAGGTCTCCGACCTCAAGAGTGGTTATGTCGGCCGGCAAGCCACTGTCACGCAGTCTCGCTCGGATGCGAGCCAACAGTTCGTCGAATCTAAAGGGCTTGGTGACGTAGTCGTTTGCCCCCTCCTCGAAACCGGTGACAGTGTCGTAGACGTCGTCCCGCGCGGTCAGTATCAAGACAGGCAGCCGCCGATCATGGGCGCGAAGTTCGCGAAGAACGGAGAATCCGTCACGGTCGGGGAGTCCGAGGTCGAGGATCACGAGGTCGAAAGAGCCGGACCGCGCCAGAGCGAGACCTTCTCCACCCGTGGTCGCCACATCGGTCGCATATCCCTGCGCGCGCAAGCCCTTGACGAGGAAAGACACTATCCTCTCTTCATCCTCGACAATCAGTAATCGCGTCACGTCGCACCTCTCTCCAGGTTCTGTGGTGACAGTGGCAGCACCACGGTGAACAGCGTACTCTCTCCGGGGGTGCTCTCCACCTCTACACGGCCCCCGTGTGCTTGGGCGATCGCACGGACGATGGAAAGGCCCAGACCGGCGCCGTCCGAACGTCGATTGGCGCCTCGGCGTTCGAAACGCTCAAAGATCGCCTCCTGATCCGCCGGCGCGATCCCGACACCTTGGTTGCGGACCCAGAACCGAGCCTCTTCACCCTTCAGCGCTGCCCCCAGGGCGATGGTGTCGTCTTGCTCTGTGTGGCGGACGGCATTTGCCGCAAGCTCCATGAGCGCCTCGGTCAGTCGGTGGCGGTCCGCGCGGAGTAAGCCCTGTCTTTCACCCTCCAGGATCCAGGAACGGGGGGCCAGCACTCCGGCCTTGGCCAATAGCTCTTGAAGAAGGCCGGCGACATCCACCGTTTCCGGGTGAAGGAAGTCGGGACGTTGAGCTTTGGCAAGAAGCAGTAGCTCGTTGACCATGCGACTCATCCGGTCGAGTTCGTCGGTGACCAGTGCGACAGTCTCTTTGCGCTCCTCAGGGTCCTCCCCGAGCAGTTCCAGATGGCCCCGCACGATGGTGATGGGCGTCTTCAACTCATGTCCTGCGTCATCGAGAAAGCGCTGTTGACTCGCGAAGGCGCTCTCCAGCCGGTCAAGCATGGAGTTGAAGGTCTTGGCCAGTTCGGCCAACTCGTCATGACCACTCAACTCGATCCGCCGGGTCAGATCGGACTCCGAGATGGCGCGCGCAGTGCCTGTCACTCTTTTCACCCGCCGTAGGATCCTGTCGGCCACGAACCAGGCGAGCACGGAGCCGAGCAGAAGGACGGCGATTCCGACCGTGCCGGCCGCGACGACCGCATCGCGAAAGGGCCCCGTCTGCAGGTCACGAAACTGCGCCACCACGAAGACGCCTAGAACCTCGCCCCCTCCCTCCAAAGGTACTGCTAAGTACTCCACCTTGCCCGCCGGGGTATCGACCGAGCCTCTCTCAGGTTCGGTGATGCTCCCCCACCGTGAGATCAGCCCGGTGTCCTGTTCAAGTTGATATTCCTGCACCTGCCCACTACGGAGAAAGGGGACACCGTCTGTGAAGGTAAGCATGACTTCACCACGAGAAGGAGCGTTTCGCTCAAGGAAGGTCGAGAAGACGGCGGGCGCGTCATTGGCGAAGGCCAGTCCGGTGGCCGGATCCACGCTCTCCGCCAACCGACGGAGTTCAGCCACTTCCTGTTGGAGTTCGTCATCTATCCGTTCGTCCAGCCGCAGATAGATTACTTCACCGGCAACGAAGACCGATGCCGCAGTACCGAGTACCAGTGCACCGATGAAGACGAAGAGGATCTTGATCCGGATGCTACTGAAGACCGAAAGGGAGAACAGCCTCCATGGGCGTCGCCATCTCGAGGCTCTCGGCGGGTTGGGCTCTTCTAGAGTAGTCGTCGTATCGCCTCTCAGTCCTCTTCGTCGGGTGACCGGCTCATGCCGGGTGTCGTGATCTGCAGGCCCTCAGGTTTGATCAGGGTCTGAACCAGTACATACCCATGAGGGGAGAGTTGGTCACGCAGAAGGGGCGCTAATGCGCCCCTTCTGCGTGGTCCCGCTGGCGGAAGGCGATCAACGACTGTCGTTGCTGACCGAATCGACACTGACGGAGTCGTCCGAATACTGGCTGACGGAGTCGTCGTGGTACGGCTGCCGGGTCTCGGAGGGCGAGTTGTTGCTGACCGTGGTGGTCGGGGCAGGCTTGACGACCGACGTGGGCGTGGGGGCCGCCTTGAAAGTACTGCGATCGCTACTGACCGAGTCGACGTCGGTCGATAGGCCGGCATCCCGGGAAGCCGTGCTGAGGTCTCTGCTATCGTCCACGCTGGCAGCAGCATCAAGACCGTCGACGCTGTCGTTACTGTCCGCGCTATCAAGACCGTCGGTGGTGTCGATACTGTCGTCGTTGGGATCGTCGGTTTCGTCATCGTCGGGTTCGAGGCTGGCCTCAGTGTCCTCCTGCCGCACGTCGGGAAGCTGTATGGAGTCACCCGGATCTGAGTCACGGGACCCGGTCCAGGCCAACGCGACCCCGGTAGCGGCGAGAATGATTGCGACGGCGATGATGCTGATACGGATCATATTGGTCCTCCTTCGTGTAGGTCAGATCGAGGTCTTGCGAGGCAGCCGAAGTCGTCCGAGCTTCGGCCGTGGTAGCGCGGCGGTCAGAAATTCGAGAACATCGAGCGTTTCGCCGGCGGTGGGACGTTCAGACGGCTCCAGGGAGAGCATGTTGCTGATCAACTCACGGAGCGCGGGTGGGATGCTGTTGGGCAGAGGCAGGGGCCGGTGGGCGAGTTGCGGGAACCGTTCTTCTGGACGCGCCTCCGCGTCGTAATCGGGCAGGGGGAAGGGGGAGCGGTGTGCCAGTGCCCAGTAGAGGGTGACACCGATTCCCCAGATATCAGTGGCAGGGCCCAGATCGGAGAAGCGCCGGGGGTCGCATTGCTCGGGAGCCATGTACTTGACCGTTCCTACCGGCGAAGACACGGCGGCCAATTGCCCTGTTCTCCTTGCCAGGCTGAGGTCGATCAGCCGAGCGGGCGCCGACATGATGACGTTCTGCGGCTTGATGTCGAGGTGCACCGTGTCGCAAGTGGTCATGTAGTGGGAAGCAGAGGCGAGTTGCACGCCGAGGGAGAGGACCTGCTCGATCGCCATCTCGTAGGTACGTATGAGCGTCGACAGCCGAGGCCCATCCACATACTCGAGCGCGAGGTGAGGGTGGTCACCGTCGAGTCTGCGGTCGAACAGCCGCACTATCACGGGGTGATGGAGATAACGAAGGATGTCGGCCTCGGCGGCGATGGCAGCCCGGACACGGTCGTTCTCCACCAGCGATGGACGGAGGATCTTGGTCACAACCAGGGTGGCGAGCCGCTCGTCCCTGGCCAGGTAGACCTCGTACCGTTCGCCCCCACCGAGATGCTGAACCACGTAACGTCCGCGCGCTATCTCGTCACCCTTGCGAAAGGCCCAAGAGCTTCTGCCGCCGCCGGAAGGGAACGCGCCGGAAGGGATCGCCGCCATTCTCAGGTCGGTGGACTGCGCTCGAGTCCGCTTTACTGCCGTTGTCGTCATTCGTGGACCGTCCTGTTGTCTCTCAACGTTACAGAACGATCCTAGCCCGGCAGATTAAGGTGACCTTGAGGTCTTCATGAGAATGTTCTTATCCGGACCCACCGCCTAATGGATGGGCTCGCGTACGCCCGATCGGCGCTCCCCGCCGCAGTCTCACGACACCTGCGCGGTGACCGCAAGCCGTCGGAACGCGTGGCGCGGACTAATGCGGGGCGCGGGCGCGGGGGCCGCTAGAGTTCGAACGCGGGCAACTCCTTCTCCACCGATTCGTTCTTGAGCGTCACATAGTCGGGCAGACCGTTGCTGTAGGGCGGGTAGTCCTCACCCTGGATCAGAGGCGTCAGGTACTCGCGGCAGGCCTCGGATATCCCAAAGCCGTCTTCGGTTATGAAGTCGCCCGGCATCATCTTCTCTACGTTCGCCACCTCGGACAGTGCCACCGAGCCCACTTCCCACACATATGGCTGAGACGATTTGCGGACGACAGTGGGCATGATGGAGTTCTTGCCGGCGAGCGCCAGTTCCACCGCCGCCGTGCCCATCGCGTAGGCCTGGTCGACGTCGGTCTTAGACGCGATGTGGCGCGCAGACCGCTGTAGATAGTCCGCGACAGCCCAGTGGTACTTGAGACCCAGGCCCTCGCGCACGATGTCCGCCACCACCGGGGCTACGCCCCCAAGCTGCGCATGGCCGAAGGCGTCCTTCAATCCTTGGTCGGCCAAAAACCTACCGTCCGGGTTTCTGACGCCCTCCGAGACCACCACCGTGCAGTATCCGTGTTCCTCCACTAACGAGCCGACCTTGGCCAGGAAGCGCTCTCTGTCAAAGGTCACCTCGGGGAACAGGATCACGATGGGGATCGGGGTGGTCGCATCCGAGGCCAGGCCCCCGGCCGCGGCTATCCAACCCGCGTGCCGCCCCATGACCTCGAGTACGAACACCTTGGTCGAGGTCTTGGCCATGGAACGGACATCGAAGCTGGCTTCCCGGGTTGAGACGGCGATGTACTTGGCAACAGAACCAAATCCCGGGCTGTTGTCGGTCACCGGCAGGTCGTTGTCCACGGTCTTGGGCACGTGGATGGCCTGGATAGGAGCACCGGCGGTCTCAGAAAGCTGCGATACCTTGAGACACGTGTCGGCCGAGTCGCCTCCGCCGTTGTAGAAGAAGTAGCCGATGCGATGGGCCTCGAAGACCTTCATGAGCCGCTCGTACTCGCTGCGGTTCTGGTCGGGGCTTCTGAGCTTGTAGCGGCAGGAACCGAAGGCGCCCGATGGCGTGTGGCGGAGCGCGGCGATAGCTGCGTCGGACTCTCTGCCTGTGTCGATGAGGTCCTCGGTGAGCGCCCCTAGGATGCCGTTGCGACCGGCGAACACAGTACCGATGGCGTCGGGGTGTCTGCGGGCGGTCTCGATGACGCCGCACGCGGAGGCATTGATGACAGCGCTGACGCCACCCGATTGTGCGTAGAAGGCGTTCTTGGTGGCCATGGTCGTGTCCCACTCCTTCCTGGTCGCTCTGCGGGTGAGTCTCACAGCTTCATGATAGCAACGTGCCGGCGCGGGGAGGCTCAGCCACGCTCGGCGGAGGGTCCACAGGCTGGGACGGAAGGCCCATCGTGGCGCGCAGGAAGACGTCTTCCATGGTCGGTGGTCGTTCGTCCACACGAACGATCCGCACGTCCCTACGGGCAAGTAGGGCCTTCACGTCGGCGGCTGTCGCGGCTAGGCCGTCGACATGCGACGCGGTGCCGAAGAGCGATGCCCCGTATGCTTCTCGCAGGGCGGTGAAGCCCGCCTCCCACGGGTCGCACGATACTGCCAAGACGGGTCCCGCATAGCGGACCTTGAGTTCCATGGGGCTGCCCTGGAAGCGCACTTCACCGTCCAGCATGAGAGCGAGGTCGTCGCATCCCTCGGCCTCCTCCAGATGGTGCGTAGTGATGACGATGGTCGTCCCTCCTGCCGTCAGTTCACCCAGGAACGTCCAGAAATTGCGCCTGCCCAGCGAGTCCATGCCGCTGGTGGGCTCGTCGAGGATGAGGAGCTCCGGCCGGTGGATGAGCGCGCAGGCCAGTGCGGCTCGTCTCTGCACGCCGGTGCCGAGACCGGCGACGGGACCCCGATGCTCCTCCAGCCTGAAGCGCGCCTTCTGCTCGGCGATGCAGTCATCGAGTTCCCGCCCTCCGATCCCATACAGACGGCCGAAGAAGCGCAGGTTCTCGTCGATGGCGAGGTCGCCGTACACGGAGTGCAGTTGAGACACGTAGCCGGTCCGCAGGCGCACCTCGCGTGGTTGTTTCGCGGGATCGAGCCCCAGTACGCGGACGTCGCCGGCGTCGGCCTTCAAGAGCCCGAGAACCAGTCGCAGAGCGGTCGTTTTGCCGGCGCCGTTCGGCCCGAGGAAGCCGAAGACGCAACCGCGCGACACGCTGAAGGTCGCGTTCTTAACTGCATGCTTGCGGGCAAAGTGCTTGTCGAGACCCACGGCCGACAGCGCGACGCTGCAGGGATGCGAATGAGCCGGGGCGGCCCCTGAGTGTTGCCGTGCGAGCGGGGCGGCTCCGGATGGGGCGCTGCTCACGAGCCGCCTCCCCTCTGTGCGGCGAGTCCCGTCTGCACGAGCACGAAGAGGTCGTCGAGATTGAGCGACACCGGCTCGAGCGAGGCCGGCTCGAACCCGGCCGGTCGGATGTCACAACGGCCTTTTTGGGTACCCGGCGCGAGCGAGAGCACCCGGCCGGCCAATTCCTCCGCCTCCACCAGGTCGTGGGTGAGAAGGGCCAGCCCCTCCTGCCGCAGATACACCCGGGGGCCCAGGCCGGCGCGGGCGAGAGCCACGCGGAGCTCCTTCTTCTGCGCTCCTTGCGGCAAGACCCAGGCGCGCCAGCCTTCGGTCATATCCGCCGTCATCTCCGGCGAGAATTCGGTGACCTGTCCCGCCGACAGCAGCACGACCCGTCGGGCGCGCTCTGCCTCGTCAAGGTAGGTGGTTGCGAAGACCACGGTGGTGCCGGCTGCGCAGGCTTCGGCGACGATTCCCCACAGTTCGCGGCGGGAGGTGGGATCCACGCCGATGGTGGGCTCGTCGAGGATCAGCAGCCTCGGCTCGTAGATGAGAGCCGCCGCGAGGCCCAGCTTCTTCTTCATGCCGCCGGATAGGTGGGCGGCCGGTCTGTCCGCTGCCTCGGTCAGCCCCACCATCTCGAGGATCCGCTCTGCAGCCCGGCGGAACCGGGCGTCGCGCAGCCCGCGTACCGAGGCAAAGAAACGCAGGTTCTCCATGACAGTCAGATCGCCGTACAGGTCGAACTCCGATCCCGAGAAGCCCACCTCTTCCTTGGGCACCGAGCGGGTGACGCCGCCCGAGGTGGGCCGACGCAGACCGGCGAGCACTCGAACCAACGTCGACTTGCCCGCGCCGTCGGCACCGATGACCGCCACGAACGCGCCATCCTCCACCTTCAGATCGACGTCCCGGAGGGCGTCCTTGCGGCCGAACCTCACTCCCACCCCATTCAGTTCCACGAGCGACGGGGCGACCGGTTCTGTGGCGAGACCTGCAGCGCCTGCGGCTCTTGCCCCGCACTTGTCGGCGGGACCCCTGCGGCTTCCCGCCGCGGCCGTATTGGCTTCGTCAGATGGGCTCACACCAACCTCCTTCGGAAGCGCCAGGCGGCGAGCATGATCACGGCGCCCTTTTCCACCGCCGCCCGGACGAGAAACGCCTCGCCGTCGTCCAGGCGGGCGAGCACCTTGGCGGCGGCGGCCGCGACGGTGTCGATTCTCAGGTGCTTGTAGATCAGCACCGACTGGTAGAGCGACGCCGGTTCGGCGAGCTGGCTCATTGCCGGGTCGGTTTCGTCGAGCGAGGCGATGTGCCAACTGTCGCGGCCTTCCGACGGATTGGGCAGGCGGACCTCGGCCAGCGGAGCCGGCAGGAGCTGGCCTCCCGCCTGCTCGTTCATGGCGTTGTAGGCGGCCGGATCGACGCGGTCGCCGGCGATCCAGACGAGGTTGCCGCCGCCGGCGACGTAGGCGCGGAGCCGCTGGGCCGTGCCCGCTTCGGGGGCTTCGAGGTTGACGCAGAAGATCACCTTGTAGTTCGACAGCGGCTCGCTCTGCAATTCGCCGGCCGTCAACGAGGTCGTGCGAAGCGCCCATGCCCCGGACCGCGCCGGCGCGAGCGCCTGCTCCAGGTAGAACGTGTCTTCGAGGTAGGGGATCTCGTGTTCCCGCGACTTGACGATGGCCACCGGGATCCCCTGATCGACCTCGAGGGAGAAATAGCGCTGGTCGTCGTAGCGCGAACCGTCGTCGCCGACGATCCGGACCTCCCCGCGGTGCGTGCCACCCTGCTCGAGAACGAACTGGAAGCCGTGCGTGAGCCGCTCTCCGGGCGGGATTTCCAGTTCGGGGCTGGTCGCCGTCTTGGCCCCGTCGACGTAGAGTTCCGCGTGGCGCTTCTGCGGCGCCGAGGCGGCGTTGAACAGCTCCACCATGGCGGTGATCGGCAGACCGGCCACCGGCACCACGGCTTTCAATTCCAGGCGGGTGACGGCCACGTTGGGTTTCGGGTTCCGGTTGCAATCGACGACGATCACCGGAACCTGCTCGCCGGGGCCGTCCGCCGGCTCGGCGTCTTGTGGTTTCTGGGCGCGCTCCTTGAGACCCTCCCAACTGAGTTGCTGCATGTCGGTGAGAACGTAAATCTGTTTGTTCTGCGTCTCGGTCCGGGCGAGCAGGTGCTCGGCGTCGCGGAGCTTCTCGGCCAGCTCGGCGCGCTGATAGCTGACGGCCGCCTGGTCGATCGCCTGGAGCACCTTGTCGTGGGCGGTTTGCAGCCGCTCCTGGTTGTCCAGCTTGGGGCCCCCGGTGAGCATCAGCACGACCTGGTCGCCGTCCCCCAGTTCGCCGAGGATTTGCCGCGCGGCGTCGCGGGCGGTCTCGAAGCGGGGGCGCCCCTCGTCGATCACCCCCATGCTGGCCGAGTTGTCGAGAAGGATCGCCACGGCCGTGGAGCCATTGCCCCAGAAATGGCTCAAGCTCGTCAGCGTCGGCTCGGCCAGCCCGAACGCCAGGAGAATCAGCACCGCCACGCGCAGAAGCATCAGCAGGAGATCGTGAATCCGTTTCCGCCGCCGCGTCTTCTCCGCGCTGATCCGCAGGAAGCGGAGCGTGCTGAAGGGCAGATTCTTC
>ENA-UOUL01000841-UOUL01000841.1-bioreactor-metagenome-genome-assembly--contig:-NODE-841-length-49068-cov-7.445837_pt1 | contig 49068 bp, 37 predicted proteins | sample MGYA00249838_ERZ747220 | MGnify/ENA primary metagenome ERZ747220 (study PRJEB28778, sample SAMN05720191) | bioreactor metagenome | isolation source: Anaerobic biogas reactor | place: USA:Washington... | reverse complement strand
GGGCTGTGGCGCAGCTTGGTAGCGCACTTGACTGGGGGTCAAGTGGTCGCAGGTTCAAATCCTGTCAGCCCGACCGAAAACCCCGGAGAATCAATGATTCTCCGGGGTTTTTCGTTGTCCGGAGCCGGTCGGACCGCGCCTCGTGCACTCGCCGCGACCCACCAGCTCGGTTCCGTGAATTAGATTAGCCTAATCTAATCCCGTGGAACGGATGCGGTTCAGAGATTCGGTGGTGCCATGACGACGATCGATGCTCCTGCGGTGGGTGTGCCCGAGAAGGACACCGCTACCGATGCGCGAGCCCAACAGAAGGCCGATGCGCGGGCGCTCGACGACCTGTTGCGCCCGGTTGCCCCGAGCCTGGCCGTCGGCCGGGTCCTGGCGGTGGTCTCGGCAATCCTGGCCGTCGTGCCGTACATCGCGCTGGTGCACATCGGCGAGATCCTGCTCGACGCCGGCCACTCCGACGGCGCAGTCGACGCGGACGCAGTATTCCGATGGCTGCGGATCCTGCTGGCCGCGTTCACCCTGCGACTCGCCGTGTACTTCGTCGCGTTGCTCATCACGCACCTGGCGGACATCAGGCTCGGTCACCTCCTCCGCCGCCGGATGATCCACCGGTTCGCCGAGGTGCCCCTCAACTGGTTCACCGCCACCAACTCCGGTCGCGTACGCAAGGCCCTGCAGGACGACATCGGAACCATCCACCACCTGATCGCGCACCGGCCCGTCGACGGCACCGTCGCGATCGTCATGCCGCTGACCCTGACGGTCTACGCGTTCGTCATCGACTGGCGTCTCGGGCTGCTCGCCGTGGCCACCGTGCCGCTGTACGGCGCGGCGATGGCATTGAGCATTCGCGGGATGGGCGAGAAGACCGTCCTGATGGACACGAAGCTGGCCGTCGTGTCGGCACGCATGGTGGAGTTCGTCACCGGCATCACGGTGGTCAAGGCATTCGGTCGGGTGGGTCACGCCCACCGCGCCTACCGCGAATCCGCCGAGGAGTTCCAGGTCTTCTACCACGACTGGGTACGTCCCCTCGTGCGGGTGAGCTCGCTGGGAACATCACTGCTGGCCGTGCCGCTGATCCTGCTCGTCAACATCGGCGGTGGCGCGTGGCTCGTCCACCACGGCGCAGTCACGGTCGCCGACGTCCTCGCCACCTCCCTGATCGCGCTCCTGATCCCGTACGGCATCGAGGTGCTGATGAACGCGATGTGGTCCGCGCAGATCGCCGGTGCCGCCGCCCGACGACTCACCGATCTCCTCGAGACCCCGGTCCTGGCCGACGACGGAGTGCGCGCCGAACCGCGCGGCCACGACGTCGTCTTCGATCACGTCGGATACACCTACGGAACGGGCGAGAGCGCCGAACTCGCGCTCGACGACGTCTCGTTCACGCTGCGGGAAGGCACCGTGACCGCCCTCGTCGGACCGTCCGGATCCGGCAAGTCGACGATCGCCGCACTGCTGGCGCGGTTCGACGACCCGCAGTCCGGCGAGATCCGGCTCGGTGGGGTACCCGTCTCGGAGATCGACCACCTCTACCGGCACGTCGGCTTCGTCCTGCAGGACCCCCAACTGCCCGCGATCTCCCTCCGCGACAACATCGCGCTCGGCCGTCCGGACGCCACCGAGGAACAGATCCGGGAGGCGGCCCGGGCCGCCCGGATCCTCGACGAGATCGAGGCGTTACCGAACGGCTTCGACACGGTCTACGGTGCCGACAGCGGACTGTCCGGCGGCCAGGCCCAGCGCATCGCGATCGCCCGCGCCATCCTGGTCGACGCCCCCGTCCTGATCCTCGACGAGGCGACCGCACTGACCGACCCCGAGTCGCAGTTCCGGATCCAGCAGGCACTGTCGGATCTGGTACGCGACAAGACGGTGCTGCTCGTCGCGCACCGACCCGAAGTGATCACCGGCGTCGACCGGATCGTCCTCGTACGCAACGGCCGCGTCGTCGCGGTGGGAACCCACGACGACCTCGCGTCCGAACCGGGATACACCCAGCTCTGGAAATCGACCACCGCCACGTTCGGACGTGAGAACCGATGACCCTTCCACTGATCGACATCGTGCCGCGCATGAAACGCATGGTGTCCGAGCCCGACGCACTACGCCCGGTCATGGTGATCGCCGCGCTGTGCGGTGTCGTCGAAGGTCTCGCCCTCGCCGCGATGCTGCCGGCGATCACCTCCCTGGCCTCCGGGGAACCGGAATGGGGTCTGGGAATCGGTGCCTGGCTCGCCGTCTTCGCCGCACTGGCCGCCGTCGGCTTCGCCCTCAACTACCGGCAGAACCAGCGTGCCTACGCCGTCGCCCTCGACTTCCTCCACAGCATCCACCGTCTGGTCGGCGACCGGGTCTCCCGACAACCACTGGGCTGGTTCGCGAAGCCGGTCGCCGGTCGACTGTCGCGGATGGTCTCCACCGAACTGATGCAGGCCGGAGAGATCTACGCCCACATGTTCGGTCCGATGATCGCGCGGATGTCCTCCGCGACCGTGGTCGTGATCGCGGCCTGGTTCTGGGACCCCCTGCTCGGTCTGATCCTGACGATCGCCGCGCCCGTGTTCGTGGCGATCACGCTGCTGTCCACGGCGCTCACGCGCCGCGGCCGTGACCTCCACGAACCACACGAGGTGGAACTCGCGAACCGCATCGTCGAGTACGCACGGTGCCAGGGTGCCGTGCGCTCGTGTGGGCGCAGCACAGACTTCGCCCCGTTGCGCGACGCACTCGACCACACCTACCGGGCGAAGACCCGGGCACAGTGGATCGAGACGGTCGGCCTGCTGCTCAGCGGAATGGTGACCCAGGGGGTGGTCGTCGCGCTGATCGCCGTCACCGGATCACTCGCGGTATCCGGCTCGTTGGAGCCCGTTCCGGCGTTGGCGTTCGCCGGCCTCGCGCTGCGCTTCACCTCGACCCTGTCCGCCATCACCGAGACCGCCATGGCCCTGGAGTCACGCCGACCGCTGCTCGACACGATCGACGAGGTCCTCACCGCAGCGCCGCTCCCCGAGCCGTCGGCGGCCGCGATACTGTCGCGCCCCGGCACCATCGAACTCGACGACGTCACCTTCGCGTACACGCCCGGCGCCGAGCCCGTCCTCGACGGCGTGTCGCTGACCGTCCCGGCCGGCTCGATGGTCGCGCTCGTCGGGCCGTCGGGCAGCGGCAAGACCACGATCGCGCGACTGATCAGCCGCTTCTACGATGCCGACTCCGGCACCGTGCGCGTCGGCGGCGTGCCGGTCATCGAGCAACCCACCGAGCAGCTGATGGCGCAACTGTCGATGGTCTTCCAGGACGCCTACCTGTTCGACGACACCCTGGAGGCCAACGTCGCGGTCGGACGCGCCGACGCGAGCCGGGAAGAGATCCGGGAGGCGGCCGACCTCGCCGGTGTCACCGAGATCGTCGAGCGTCTACCCGGCGGGTGGCAGGCGCGGGTCGGCGAGGGTGGCCGCGCACTCTCCGGCGGTGAACGTCAACGCGTCGCGATCGCCCGGGCCCTGCTGAAACGATCACCGATCGTGCTGTTCGACGAGGCCACCTCCGCGCTCGACGTGGAGAACGAAGCGAATATCGTCGCGGCGGTCGAGGCGCTGCGCACCCGGGCCACGATCCTGATCATCGCGCACCGTCTGGACACCATCGCCGCCGCCGACCGGATCATCGCGCTCGACGACGCCGGAGGAGTGGAAGCGCAGGGCACCCACGAGCAACTGCTCGCCGCCGGAGGAACCTACGCCCGGTTCTGGGACCGGTTGCACAGAGCGCAAGGCTGGACGCTCACCCGATCGTGACGCGCCGACCCACCGGACCCCGGCCGTTCAGTGCCGGGGACCGGGTCTGGGAGACCGACCACCGACGCCTCTCCGCGTTGACGCGGCTCGCCGCAAAGCCGGCCGCGCCCGACCGCTCACTCGCCGCGGCGTCGGGCGGGGGAGGAGTCGAGCGCACGCACCAGTCCCGCCGGCGCCGTCACCCGGAACGACATGTCGAGCAGTTCCGCGATCTCCACCCAATCCACCGCCTCCTCGCTCCCGCCGGAAGCCACGTTCCCGGACACGGTCAGATCGACCCCCACCCACCCCGCCGGCCCCAGATAGGCCGGAACGAAACAACGTGGCTCGGACAACAGCGCGCGGCGTTCCTCGGCATCGGGCTTGACCAGAAGCGACCGCGGGTACGCCACCCGGGTGTCCTTCTCGGCTCCGCCGTACACGGCGAACGCGGTCTTCGTGTGGAAGAAGGGCCGGCCGTGCGAGACCTTCTCGGCGGCGCCGGGGAAGGCGAGCGCGAGCGTGCGGACCCGGGCGAGCAGGGGATCGGCCTCATCGAACATGACCGGATGCGGCATGCCGCGAGCCTACTCCGGACGAGTGCGGCCACGCGGAAAGGCCGGACGGATCGAACGACACTCACCGGAGCATCCCGCCGCGCACCATCTCGAATTTCGGACTATACGGAAAGCGAGAATAAACCGAACGCTCCGGCGGAGCCCACGAACCGCCGCCGCGCGCTCTACTGTCGGAGCCATGCCCGCCGCCCCCACACCGGACGCTCTCGCATCGGACTCCCTCACAAGCGCCCTCTCCGCCTTCGATTCGACGCGCATCCCACTCGACGGCCGACGCCACGCCGCCGTCGTCATCGCCATCCTCGACGACGATGCCGGAAACCCGGTCATGCCACTGACCCGCCGACCCTCCCGGCTCCGCGCACATCCCGGACAATTCGCGCTCCCCGGTGGCGGTATCGACCCGGGGGAGACCCCCGAGGAGGCCGCGCTGCGCGAACTCCACGAAGAACTCGGACTCCGCGAGACCTCCGACAGCATCGTCGGACGGCTCGACGACTACGTCACCCGATCCGGATACGTCATGTCTCCCTTCGTCGTCAGATCGACCGCGACCATCGACACCCTGCGTCCCAGCCCCGACGAAGTGGACGTCCTGTTCGCCGTCACCGAGAACGAACTCGATGCCGAACCCCGATTCGTCGACATCCCCGAATCGGACAAGCCCGTGATCCAATGGCCCTTCCGCGGTCATCTCATCCACGCCCCGACCGCCGCCGTCGTCTACCAATTCCGTGAGGTGGCCCTCCACCACCGCCACACTCGCATCGACGGACTCGAACAACCCGTCTTCGCCTGGCGTTGACGCGATCCCCCCGACGATATGGAAGGCTGGACCGGCCGACGTCCGGTACCGGCCGCATCCGGAAGGACGACACGCACCGCAGACGAACGGATGACAGGACGATGACCGACGTGACGGACCAGGACGCCACCGACACCGGTGCCGACCGCATCGTCACCGTCCCCAACGCACTCAGCATCCTGCGTCTGCTCGGCGTCCCACTGTTCCTCTACCTACTCCTCGGCCCCCACGCCGACGTCTGGGCCCTCCTCGTCCTCGTCGCCAGCGGCGTCACCGACTGGGCCGACGGCAAACTCGCCCGCCTCCTCGACCAGAGCTCACGACTCGGCGCCCTGCTCGACCCCTTCGTCGACCGCCTCTCCATCGTCGCCACCCTGATCGGCCTCGTCGCCCGCGGCATCCTCCCGTGGTGGATCGCCGCCGTCCTGATCGGCCGCGAACTGGTCCTCGCACCCACCCTCGTCGTCTACCGCCGTCGCGGACTACCCCCACCACAAGTCCTCTACCTCGGAAAAGGCGCCACATTCCTCCTCATGTGCGCCCTCCCGTTGCTGCTACTCGACCTCGCCGTCCCCGCCACCTCCGTCGTCGCCCACCCCCTCGGCTGGGCCGCACTGATCTGGGGCACGACCCTGTACGTGTGGACCGCCCTGCTCTACCTCCTGCAGTGTTACCGCACCGCCCGCGCCGTACCACCACACCCGGGCACACCCGGCCACGGCAAGGCCACCGGATGAGTCGACGCTGGGAACGCACACCCCGCAACCCCGTCCCGTCCCTGCTCAAATCCCTCCTCGAGGACCACCTCGACCCCGGCTATGCCGCCGCAGCGGCCGAGCACACCACCGACCGGCCGGCCACCGCCCGCGCCTGGCTCACCGCCGGCCTGGTCGTCACCGGCGTCGTCCTCGGAGTCGCCTTCGCGCACAACCGCGCCGACGACCCCGGAACCGACGGCGCCCGCGCCGAGATCCTCGCGTCCCTCGACGCCACCGACACCCGCGTCGACACCGTCGCCGCACAACGCGATCGACTCACCGACGCCGTCGCCGCACAACGCGCCGAACTCGTCGACGACGATGCCCGCGGCGCAGCCGCACTCGACGCGTTGACCGCGGCCGAGGACGCCGCCGCGACGAGTCCCGTGCACGGCCCCGGCGTGACCGTCACACTCACCGACCCCGCGGCCCGCCCCAACCTCTCCGACTCCTCCCAGCGACCGAGTACCCGTTCGGCCACGATCCTCGACCGCGACCTGCAATCCGTCGTCAACGCCCTGTGGGCGGGCGGTGCCGAAGCCGTCGCCGTCGGCGGAGTCCGCATCGGACCCGGTGTGACCATCCGCCAGGCCGGCGGCGCCATGCTCGTCGACAACCAGCCGGTCTTCTCCCCGTACACCGTCGACGCCATCGGGCCCACCACGCGGATGCACACCGACTTCGTCGTCAGCGACGCCTACCTGAGGCTCGCAGGCATCCACCAGCTCTACGGGGTAGGTTTCACCATCACCGAGGACGCCGAACTCGAGCTACCGGCAGCCCCGGCCCGCACCGTCGAATCAGCTCGGGAAAAGGAGACCCGGTGAGACAACTCCGACACGGACACGCCCTCTACGCGGTGGCTGCTCTCGCGCTCGGCATCGTCATCGGGATCGTGTTCTCTCCCCAGGTACCCGCCGCCGTCCAGCCCTACCTGCCGATCGCCGTCGTCGCGGCCCTCGACACCGTCTTCGGCGGCCTACGCGCCTACCTCGACGACATCTTCGACGCGAAGGTCTTCGTCGTCTCCTTCATGTTCAACGTCCTCGTCGCCGCACTGATCGTCTGGCTCGGCGACCAGCTCGGTGTCGGTACCCAGCTGTCCACCGCCGTCATCGTCGTCCTCGGCATCCGCATCTTCGGCAACGCCGCCGCACTGCGCAGGCGACTGTTCGGAGCGTGACCCTCCGTGAGTGACGACACACCCACCGGCCGCCCGACCGGCAGCGAGCCGCCGAGCGAGGCGCGAACCACCCCACCGGGCACAGCACGGAACCGGTTGCTGTTCCCGGTGCTGGCCGGGGTGCTCATCGTGCTGCTCGGCATCGCCATCGCCACCCAGGTCCGCAGCACGGGAACCGGCGATGCCCTCGACTCCGCGCGACCCGCCGACCTCCTCGTGCTCCTCGACAACCTCAACCGCCGCGAAGCCGCGCTGCGCCAGGAGGTCAACACACTCGAACGCACCCTCGACAGCCTCCGCACGAACGGTTCCGATGCGGCGCTCGCCGAAGCGAACAGCAGGCTGCAGAACCTGTCCATCCAGCTGGGCACGGTCGCGGCCACCGGCCCGGGCGTCGTCCTCACCCTCGCCGACCCGCACCACGGCATCGGCGCGGAGATCGTCCTCGACACCATCCAGGAACTGCGCGCGGCGGGCGCCGACACCATGCAGATCGCCGGGGCGGACGGGACCGCGGTGCGGATCGGAGTCGATTCGTGGGTCACCGGCGTCGGCGGGAACATCACCGTCGACGATCGGGAACTGACGGCCCCGTACACCGTGACGGCGATCGGTGACGGTCCCACTCTCGCGGCGGCGCTGAACATTCCCGGTGGTGTTGTCGACACGGTGTCCCGGGTCGGTGGGACACTGACCATCGAGCAGTTCGCCCAGGTCGATGTACCCGCCTTGCGGGAGATCGAACCGCGCCAATACTCTCAGCCCGGAAATTGACACAGACGTTCGTACCGAATCGTCGTTGCCCCGAAAGGATCTTCGAGTGAGCGAGTTCGACACTCCCGCCGACCTGCGTTACACGGCGGAACACGAATGGGTGCTGCGAACCGGCGTGACCACCGCGCGGATCGGAATCACCGACTACGCGCAGAAGCAGCTCGGCGACGTCGTGTTCGTCCAGCTTCCCGACACCGGTGCCGGAATCACCGCCGGTGACTCGTTCGGTGAGGTCGAGTCGACGAAGAGCGTGTCCGACGTGTACGCGCCGCTGACCGCAACGGTCGTCGCTGTCAACGGCGATCTCGAGGCGAGCCCCGAACTCGTCAACAGTGCCCCGTATGCGGGTGGCTGGCTGATCGACATCGAAGTGGCCGCGCAGGCAGATCTCGATGCGGCGTTGGAACAGGCTCTCGACGCAGCCGGATATCGCGCGATCACCGAGGGCTGACGCAGCGACCGGTAACGTACGACAACCTGCACCGGGAGCTGCACACAGGGTACCGTCGAAGTGAACGTGTGCCGTGTCGGCGCGTGGCCCCCGGCGAACGAGATCGACGATCCCCCGGGCCGCCCGGGGGATCGAACGGAGAAGGAGAAACGGTGAGCGAGAACGGCAACGCGGGCTACGAAGAGACTCCGGCGGAGACCACATCGGTGTTCCGCGCGGACTTCCTCAGCGAACTGGAGAATGCGGGATCCGCGTCGACGACCGACGCACCGGTGTCGGGTGTGGAGGGGCTTCCCGCCGGATCCGCGTTGCTCGTCGTGAAGCGTGGCCCCAACGCCGGATCGCGGTTCCTGCTCGACCAGCCGACGACGTCGGCGGGTCGCCACCCGGACAGCGACATCTTCCTCGACGACGTGACGGTCAGCCGTCGTCACGCCGAGTTCCGCCAGGACGAGGGCGATTTCCAGGTCGTCGACGTGGGCAGCCTCAACGGAACCTACGTCAATCGCGAACCCGTCGACTCCGCGGTCCTGGCGAACGGCGACGAGGTGCAGATCGGAAAGTTCCGCCTGGTGTTCCTCACCGGTCCGCGGAGCACTCAGGGCGCGGGTAGCTGATGACGGCTGCCCACCAGCCGGCACCGGCAGGCATGTCGATCGGGTCCGTGCTCGATCGGCTGCGCCCCGAGTTCCCGGACGTGACGATCTCGAAGATCAGATTTCTGGAATCGGAAGGACTGATCAGCCCGGAACGGACACCGTCGGGGTATCGTCGCTTCTCCGTTGCGGACTGCGAGCGGTTGCGCTATGTGCTGACCGCGCAGCGCGACCAGTACCTTCCGTTGAAGGTGATCAAGGAGCAACTCGAGGCGATCGATCGCGGTGCGGCCACGGTGGGTTCCGTCGACACTCGCCCGCGGCGGCCGCGTCCCCTCGCGGTGGCCCCCGGGGAGGTCTCACCCGAGGACCTGCGCTCGGATCATCAGGTCCGCGTCGCTCGTGACGATCTGTGTGCACGCGCAGGAATCGACGTCGCGTTTCTCAACGAATTGGTCGGATCCGGACTGCTCGTACCCGGTCCCGCAGGGTATTTCGACGATGATGCGGTGCTGATGGCCCGCACGGCCAAGTCGATGTCGGAGTTCGGTCTGGAGGTTCGCCACCTGCGTGCCTTCAAGCTTGCTGCCGATCGGGAGGCGGGGCTGGTCGCGCAGATTGCGGGGCCGGTCGCGAAGGGACGCGATGCGGGGGCACGTGAACGGGCCGAGGAGATGGTGCGTGAACTCGCGGCACTGTCGTTGACCCTCCACACCTGCCTGGTGAAGGCCGCGGTTCGGGGCGCACTCGATCGGTGAGGGCCGATCCGCCGGTCCCTTCCGGGACCGGCCGATCGGCACCTGACGGACCCTGCGCGAGCACACTAGACTTCAGGCAGAACGTGTCAGGGTGGTTCGCCACTGACGGTCAGCGGACGGAGGCACCGCGATGAGCGAGATGCGGATAGTGGGAATTCGGGTCGAGCAGCCACAGAATCAGCCCGTCCTGCTGTTGCGGGAGGTCGACGGCGAACGCTACCTGCCGATCTGGATCGGCCAGATGGAGGCCACGGCGATCGCCCTCGAACAGCAGGGGGTGGAACCTGTCCGGCCGCTGACCCACGACCTGATCAAGAACCTGCTCGACACTTTCGGCCACGCGCTACGCGAGGTGCGGATCGTCGATCTGCAGGAAGGCACGTTCTACGCCGACCTGGTGTTCGACGGCAACGTGCGTGTGTCCTGCCGGCCGTCCGATGCAGTCGCCGTGGCGCTGCGCAGCGGCGCGACCGTGTACGCGGAGGAACCCGTGTTGGCAGAGGCCGGTCTGGTCATGCCCGACGAACGCGAGGACGAGGTCGAGAAGTTCAAGGAATTCCTCGAATCCGTTTCGCCGGACGACTTCAAGGCAACCGACGGCTGACCGTTGCCTCGCTCTCCGTCGTCGACCGGGACTCGAGGGTGGTCGGCGGGGTGTAGAGTCGATCGTCGGCTTCGCGCCCGGCGTGTTGCGGCTCATTGTGCGCTGGGGGGCGTACGCTGGGTGAATCCGTGAGGGATCACTCGGTGAAGCCGGCGGTGCTCGGTGATCGGAACCCGTGGGGAGTCCGCTCACCGGTCGCGACGAGGCACATCGGGGCGCGCGAGAGGGAGTCACTACAGTGCGAGATCGGCCGCAAGGACAGCAGTTCGGTGCCGACGCCGGGCACCGCTCCGAGCAGTCGGTGGATCCGACCGTCACCGACGACGCACAGCCGGGCTTGTTCCCCGATGATTCGGTGCCCGACGAACTCGTCGGCTATCGCGTACCCATCGCCTGTCAGATCGCCGGCATCAGCTACCGCCAGCTCGACTACTGGGCCAGGACCAACCTGGTCGTGCCGTCGATCCGTGGCGCAGCAGGGTCCGGCAGCCAGCGCCTGTACTCCTTCAAGGACATCCTCGTTCTCAAGATCGTCAAACGGCTCCTCGACACCGGGGTGTCGCTGCAGAACATTCGTGTCGCCGTCGACCACCTCCGGAGCAGAGGCGTCCGGGATCTCGCGAAGATCACACTCTTCTCCGACGGCACCACCGTGTACGAATGCACCTCACCGGAGGAGGTCGTCGACCTGTTGCAGGGCGGCCAGGGCGTGTTCGGTATCGCAGTGAGCGGCGCGATGCGCGAACTGACCGGCAGCATCGCCGATTTCCCCGCAGAACGCGCCGACGGATACGAAGTCGAGGAACGTCCCGAGGACGAACTCGCATCCCGCCGCCGCAATCGGATCCACCGCCGCATCGGCTGAGTACACCGCACCGGAACCATCGCCCTCCGGTGTTCTAGAATCGACACTGCGTCGCCGTCACGCGGGAGAGCCCCGGAAATGCTGTATCCCCGGGCGCCGAAGGAGCAGCACCTCCCCGTCAATCTCTCAGGCACAAGGACCGCGTGGGCTCCGACGTCTCTGGAAAGTGGTGGGAGCACCCACCCGCCCACGGGGAAAGGTTCCGCGCCGGAACCGAATCTCTCAGGCGCTCGCAGTGGAGCATCCGACAGAGGGGGAGGAACCCACCGTGCGCCCGCACGGAGCTGGGCCTCGCCGATCAGCCGGGAGCTGCGATGACAGACGCCGTCACCTCGACCTTCACCGACCGACATCTCGGTCCGGACCCCACCGCGCTCCGTCGCATCCTCGACGTGGTCGGCGTCGGTTCGCTCGACGAACTCGCGGCGAAGGCACTCCCCGCCGGAATTCTCGACGCGCGCCTCGAGGGCGTCGCCGAAGGACTCGACGTGCTCGATGCACCTCGCGAAGAACACGAGGTTCTCGACCGACTCCGCGAGATCGCCGCCGGTAACGCCGTGCTCACGTCGATGATCGGTCAGGGATACTACGACACGTTCACCCCGCCGGTGCTGCAGCGCGGCATCGTCGAGAACCCCGCCTGGTACACCGCGTACACCCCCTACCAGCCCGAGATCAGCCAGGGCCGGCTCGAAGCGCTGCTGAACTTCCAGACCATGGTCGCCGACCTCACCGGAATGGAGGTCGCCAATTCGTCGATGCTGGACGAGGCCACCGCGGCCGCCGAGGCGATGACCCTGCTGCGGCGCGCCAACCGCCGATCGAAGAGCCCCCGCATCGCCGTCGATCGCGACCTGTTCACACAGTCGGCCGCCGTCCTGACGACCCGCGCCGAACCGCTCGGTATCGAGATCGTCACCGCGAATCTCGTCGACGACGGACTTCCCGAGGGGGACTTCTTCGGTGTGATCGTGCAGATTCCGGGTGCATCGGGCCGGGTCTTCGACGTCGCGCCACTGATCGCCGCGGCCCACGAGCGGGGTGCGCTGGTGGCTGTCGGTGCGGATCTGCTCGCACTCACCCTGCTCACCCCGCCGGGTGAACAGGGTGCCGATGCGTGCTTCGGCACCACCCAGCGTTTCGGTGTCCCGATGGGATTCGGCGGTCCGCACGCCGGCTACCTCGCCGTGAACTCGGTGCACACCCGCAACCTGCCCGGCAGGCTCGTCGGGCTGTCCGTCGACGCCGACGGTGCTCCCGCCTATCGTCTCGCTCTGCAGACTCGGGAACAGCACATCCGCAGGGAGAAGGCCACCAGCAACATCTGCACCGCGCAGGTGCTCCTGGCGGTGCTCGCCGCGATGTACGCGTCCTATCACGGTGCGGAAGGCCTGATCCGAATCGCCCGGCGCGTCGCCGGGCACGCCACCGCCCTCGCTGCGGGTCTGCGTGCGGGTGGCATCGAGGTCGTGCACCGGCACTTCTTCGACACCGTGCTCGTGCGGGTTCCGGGTCGCGCCGACGACATCGTCGCGGCGGCACTGGACCGGTCGATCAACCTGTACCGGGTGGACGGAGACCACGTCGTGGTCGCCTGCGACGAGGCCACCACCGATGCCCACGTGAGTGCGGTACTCGCTGCGTTCGCTGTCGACGGCAGCCCCGTCGATGAAGTCCCCGCGGACGCGGAGTCCGCGATCCCCGACGGCCTGGTCCGCACGAGCGGTTTCCTCGAGCACGAGGTATTCGCGCGCTACCGCACCGAGACGTCGATGATGCGCTACCTGCGGCGGCTGTCGGACAAGGATCTCGCTCTCGACCGCACGATGATTCCGCTCGGTTCCTGCACGATGAAACTGAACGCGGCCGTGGAGATGGAAGCCATCACGTGGCCGGAATTCGCCCGATTGCATCCGTTCGCTCCGGCCGATCAGACCGCGGGGATCCGCCGTTTGATCGCGGACCTCGAACGGTGGCTCGCCGCCGTCACCGGGTACGACACGGTGAGCCTGCAACCGAATGCCGGGAGCCAGGGCGAGTACGCGGGCCTGCTGGCGATCCGCCGTTATCATCTCGATCGGGGTGACGAGCACCGTGACACGTGCCTGATCCCGTCGAGCGCGCACGGAACGAACGCCGCGTCCGCGGTGATGGCCGGCATGCGCGTCGAAGTCGTGGCGTGCCGCCCGAACGGTGACGTCGACCTCGGTGATCTGCGTGCGAAGATCGCCGACCACGCGGAGCGTCTCGCCGCGATCATGATCACGTACCCGTCCACGCACGGCGTGTACGAGCACGAGATCGAAGACATCTGTGCGGCCGTCCACGACGCGGGCGGCCAGGTGTACATCGACGGCGCGAACCTCAACGCCCTCGTCGGACTGGCCCGGCCGGGTCGGTTCGGTGGCGATGTGAGCCACCTGAATCTGCACAAGACGTTCTGCATTCCCCACGGTGGTGGTGGGCCCGGTGTCGGACCCGTGGCGGTACGCGCGCACCTGGCCGAGTACCTGCCGGGGCATCCCTTCGAACCCGGACTCGGTGCCGGAGGCCCGGTGTCGGCGGCGCCCTACGGTTCCGCCTCGATCCTGCCGATCACGTGGGCGTACATCGAGTTGATGGGGGCGGAGGGACTGCGGCGGGCCACGCTCACGGCCATCGCGTCGGCGAACTACCTCGCGCGCCGACTCGACGAGTACTTCCCCGTCCTGTACACGGGCGCAGACGGGATGGTGGCGCACGAGTGCATCCTGGATCTGCGCGGGTTGACGAAGGACACGGGCGTGACCGTCGACGACGTGGCGAAGCGTCTCGCCGACTTCGGGTTCCACGCTCCGACGATGAGCTTCCCGGTGGCCGGCACGCTGATGGTCGAACCGACGGAGAGCGAGGATCTCGCGGAGCTCGACACGTTCGTGGATGCGATGGTCGCGATCCGCGGTGAGATCGACCGTGTCGGGGCAGGGGAGTGGCCTGTCGACGACAATCCGCTCCGGAATGCGCCGCACACCGCGGAGTGCCTGGTGGAGGAGTGGGACCACCCGTATTCACGGGAGACCGCGGTGTATCCGCTGGGGAAGGGGAGGCGCGCGAAGGTGTGGCCGCCGGTGCGCCGGATCGACGGTGCCCACGGTGATCGGAACCTCGTGTGCTCGTGCCCGCCGCTCGAGGCGTACGGAGACTGATCGGTCGCTTCGGGGTCGTGGTCCGGGAACCACGACCCCGAACGTTTACCCGCCACTCTTCTGCATGAGACGGAATGCATAGAAAAACCGAATAACCCTCCGACCGCACCGTCTCTCACCCATCCCGAACGGGAGGGCTCAGCCGCCGGTCGAGGTGAGTTCCAGCACGGAGATCTCGGGGGGAGCTGCGATCCGCACCGGTGGCCCCCAGGCGCCGGCGCCGAACGAGGTGTAGATCGTGGTGTCGCCGAACCTGTCGAGTCCGGTCACGGTCGGATTCGCCAATGAGACGAGGTATCCGAGCGGCCACATCTGACCGCCGTGGGTGTGGCCGGAGACCTGCAGGTCGACACCGAGTTCGCGGGCTTCGAGGACATGCTTCGGTTGGTGGGCGGCGAGCAGCACGAAGCTGTCGTGGGGGATTCCGTCGAGCGCGGCGGGGACGTCGGCGGCATCGGGCTCGGGCGCGGTGTAGTCGTGGACGCCGGCGAGCGCTATCCGGTCGTCGCCACGGGTCAGGACGACGTGTTCATTGCGCAGGGTGCGGACGCCGAGGGACTCCCAGTGGTCGAGCCAGTTCGCGGCATCGTCGGAGTAGTACTCGTGGTTTCCGCTGACGCCGTACACGCCGAGTGGGGCCTCCAGATCGGTGAGGGGAGCGAGATCCTCCCCGACGAACGCGACGGTGCCGTCTGCCAGGTCGCCGCCGAGCACGATCAGGTCGGGTTTCGTGGCGTTGACGGCATCGACGACCTCGCGCACGAACGCAGCGCCGCGGGCGGGGCCGACGTGCAGGTCGGTCACGAGTGCGACTCGGAGTCCGTCGAATCCGGTGGGCAGGGCGGCGAGGGGCACGGTGGTCCGGACGATGCGGGGGTGGGCGGCTGCGACTGCGCCGTATGCGACCGCCGAGACCGCGGCGACGACCACTGCTGCGGTGGCGACCCGGAGTGCTCGCCGCGATACCGGGGCGTCGGACGGGATGTCCGCTCGCGCACGTACCCGCCGGGTCACCCACCCGATTCCACGTCCGATCGCGACGACGGCGAGTCCGAGGATCAGGTAGAGGCCGACGGCGATCCACGACCATCCGAGGTAACCGAGTGGACGGGCCCAGGCGGGATCGAGGACCGTGCCGGTGACCGACGCGGCCAGGGCGAGTACCGCGAGGGTGCCGAGCGCGATGTCCGCGGCGCGCGCCGGTGTCCGGCCCAGGCCGGTGGCTCGGACGAGCCTGCGGTGGAACCAGTAGGTGATGAGGGCGAGGACGGCGCCCACGACGACGAGACGGAGCGCTGTCAGGACGGGCACGATCACGAAAGGAGCCTTCGGAGTGTGTCGGCGAGATCGGACCCGCCGGTGGTGACGGTGCGGAACGAGCCACCGGTCAGTTCGGTGATTTCTTCGAGGACGGTCGTGTCGTCGAGGTCGTCGGTGACGGCCAGGACGTCGATTCGTACGGGTGTGGCGGGGTCTGTCAGGGCGGTGACCTGTCGCAGGAGCCCGGCCGGGCCGAGGGCGCCGCTGTCGTTGCCTCCGACGATGACGAGCAGCGAGTTCGGTCGAGTCGGATCGTAGTTCTCCACGGCGTCGGTGTACGCCGCGAGAATCGCGGGGTGCACGGGTGCGGTGGAGGTCGGTGCGATGTCGTCGAGTGCGGTGGACAGGGCGGTGCGTTGGTTGGCGGTCAGTCCGTCGCGGGCCACGAGTGTACGCAGCGGTGAGCCGGAGTCCGCCGGGGTGTAGAGGCCCAGGACCGATGTGCTGCGCGAGCGCGCGACCGTGTCGGCGAGCGCGGACGACAGGCCGTCCCCGGTCGTGGTGGTCGTCGTCGATGTGTCGACGAGGATCGTCGCCTTGCGCGGGGACATCGGGGCGAGGCGGATGTCGCGGAGGAGTGCGGCGACGTCCGCCGTGACCGGCGCCAGGATCTCGTCGCCCGCGGCCTGATCCGGTGTGCGGAAGCCTGCGGCGAGCAGGACTTCGGAGTGATCGGGTTGCCGGATGTAGTCGACGATCTCGTCGGCGGCGCGCGCGAGGGTCTCGTTCGTCCAGGGAGCGTCGACGACGACGGCAGGGAAGTCCGCGACCGGGGTGGCGCCGGCCGGCTGTACTGCAGACAGTGCCGGTTCGTGACCGTCGGAGGCGATGTCGTGGAGTTGCTTCTCGATGACGGGGACGGAGTGGACCGGGGCGGCCGGGTCGGGGGCGGCGGCGAGGGCTGTGAGCACGTCGGAGGTGGTGGGGCCTGCGCTGGATGCGAGCGCATTCGCGCCGAGCGCGAGTTCGGAGACGGCGTCGACCGCGGCGGGGGAACCGGCATGGCTCACGGTGAGGGGGTCGGTGCCCACTCCGGATGCGGCTGCGGCCACGGCGGCGAGAGCGAGTGTGCTGGCGTCGGTGCGGGCGCCGGTCGGCAGTGCCGCGCGCAGGGTGCCCCAGCGGGGCAGGCCGAGGGCGGCGAGTTCGGCCGGGTCGGTTTGGAGGGCGGGGAGGTCCGACCAGGTGATCCGTGCGGCGGTGAGTGTGTTCGCGAGTTCGGTCGGGGCGGCGAGGACGATCGGGGACCGGGCGAGGGAGCGCGGGGTGGCGCCGGTTCCGGTGTCGGCGCGCAGTGCGGCGGCGGTGTCGAGGGGAATCCACAGTGACGGTTGGGGGCCGAGGTCGGTGTTCCATCCCGCTTCGCCGGTGAGTGCGGTGATGGCGGCGGTGGTGTCGACGCTGGTGATCTCGGCGGTGATGCAGTGGTCGCGGACGATGCGGGGGCCGTCTGCGGTCCAGTTCTGTGCGAGTTCGGTGAGGGCGGGGGCGATGAGGGGATCGGCGGCGATGTGGAGGACGAGGTCGCCTTCGACGCATGTTCCGGCGGCGGCGGTGGCTTGTTCGTCGATGCGGTCGCGGAGTTGGAACCAGCCGAGCACGGCCAGGACGAGCAGTGCGACGGTGGCGACGGCGATGATCGGTCCCTTGCTGATGCCTCGTGTGCCGCTGGCACCGCGATGTCGGCCGCTCACGTCGTTGTTCGCCTCGCTTCTGTCGGTGTCGTCCGGTTTTCGAGTCTAGTGGTGTGGCAGGAGTGGGGCGTGTGCGCTGGGAGTTGTGTGTGGTGGAGGGGGTGTGGACGGGGTGGGGCCCCGATCCGGTCGGATCGGGGCCCCACTGTCGGTCCGGTGTCGAGGGTCAGGCGTTGGCGGCCTTGTACTCGCGGCGGGCGCGGTGCAGGATCGGCTCGGTGTAGCCGCTGGGCTGCGTGGTGCCTTCGAGGATGAGTTCCTTGGCGGCCTGGAAGGCGATGTTGGTGTCGAAGTTCGGTGCCATCGGCTTGTACGCGGCGTCGCCTTCGTTCTGGCGGTCGACGACCGGTGCCATGCGTTCGAGGGAGGCGACGACGTCGGCTTCGGTGACGACGCCGTGGCGGATCCAGTTCGCGAGGAGCTGGCTCGAGATGCGCAGGGTGGCGCGGTCTTCCATGAGTGCGACGTCGTGGATGTCGGGGACCTTGGAGCATCCGACGCCCTGGTCGATCCAGCGGACGACGTAGCCGAGGATCGACTGGCAGTTGTTGTCGAGTTCCTCGCGCTTCTCGGCGTCGGACCAGTCGGTGTTCTCGGCGAGCGGGATCGTGAGGATGTCGTCGACGGTGGCGCGGCGACCACCCTTCTTCAGTTCGTCCTGGACGGCGAAGACGTCGACCTCGTGGTAGTGGGTGGCGTGCAGGGTGGCGCCGGTGGGGGACGGGACCCACGCGGTGTTGGCGCCGGCCTTCGGCTGGCCGATCTTCTGGACGAGCATGTCGTGCATGAGGTCGGTCATGGCCCACATGCCCTTGCCGATCTGTGCCTTGCCCTGCAGTCCGGCGGCGAGGCCGGTGTCGACGTTCCAGTCCTCGTAGGCGGCGATCCAACGCTGCTTCTTCATGTCGGCCTTGCGGACGACGGCGCCGGCTTCCATGGAGGTGTGGATCTCGTCGCCGGTGCGGTCGAGGAAGCCGGTGTTGATGAACGCGACACGTGCGGATGCGGCTTCGATGGATGCGGCGAGGTTGACGGTCGTGCGACGCTCCTCGTCCATGATGCCGACCTTGAGGGTGTTGCGGGGCAGGCCGAGGACGTCTTCGACGCGGACGGCTCCGGGACCGGCGCGGCGAAGCTGCTGATCGTCAGGTAGCCGGGCCCGAACAAGCCGTCTTCCGTCTCGACGGTGAACCCGAAGATGTCGGTCACGTGATGAACCACGAACCCGCCGCAGCCGTAATGGACGCGGGCGGTGCGGCGTCCCGACGGGCGGCGCTATTACCGCCCCGAGGATGTGCAGCTGGCCGCCGGGCTGTGCGTGGTCATGCGCGAAGAGGGGCTGACCATCCGCGGCGCCCGCCGGCTGATCGCGATGGACCGTGGCGAAGGGCTGCGTGCCCGCGGTCGCGAGCGGCTGGCCATGGCCGCCTCCGGCGAGAAGGGTGACGGCGAGGACGGCGAGGAGGGCGGCGGCGAGCTTCATGGCGAAGCCGTTCCTCGACCGGGCCGGGAACGGCTTCCACGTCCACTTCAGCCTGCTCGACCGCGACGGCGTCAACATGCTCGCCGGCGACGAATTCAAGGCAGGCCTGCTTCAGCCGCAGGACCCGACCGCCACGCAGGTTTCACTTGCCCTTGATCCCAGGCCGGGAATGAATGTGCTGGATTTCTGCGCTGCGCCTGGCACGAAAACCACGCACATCGCCGAGCTCATGGCCGACAAGGGCTCGATCACCGCGCTGGACGTAAGCGAAGACAAGCGGCTGCGGATCACCGAAAACGCCCGGAGAATGGGCATTGGCATCATTAACGTAATGCCATCTGAGGCGGCGGGCGGGCTTGAAATCGGCTCGTTCGACCGCGTGCTGGTGGACGTTCCGTGCAGCAACACCGGCGTGCTGGCGCGCAGGCCCGAGGCCCGGTGGCGGTTCGATCTTCGCTCGCTCAACCAGGTTGCCGCCGATCAGCGAACGCTGGCGAGCATGGCCGTGATGTTCACCCGGCCCGGCGGAAGGCTGGTGTACAGCACGTGCAGCATCGAACAGGAAGAGAACCAGCAGAACGTCCGCTGGCTGCTCCAGAAACACCGCAACCTCGAACTGATTAAAGATGAATTGACGCTTCCCGGCGGCGCTTCCGACGCCACCCAATGGCATGACGGCGGCTACTACGCTATATTCGCCCTCAGGTGACAACGCCATGTCAAAGGACAAACCAAACACCCCCAGAATTTCCAACCGCAAGGCGAGACATGAGTTTCATATACTCGAAGTGGTTGAGTGCGGCCTCGAACTGTTTGGCACCGAGGTCAAAAGCCTGCGCGAGGGCAACGCGATGCTGGACGACGCATTTGCAGCCATCCGCAACGGACAGGCGTATCTTGTCGGCATGACCATCGGGCCGTACAAGCAGGCCGGGCCGGGAATGCAGCACAACCAGACCCATCCCGTCCATGACACGGTTATAGATCCGCTCGACCAGTTGGTCCTCGACCTGGTTATGCGCGCAGTGGCCCCACCAGAACAGCACATCCGTTCGGGCCAGCAGGTCGTCGGGCAAACCCTGCTCCGGCTGATCCAGTGTCGCCGTGACAACTGCGAAGCGCTGCTTTTCATCAGCGCGAAGCGCTTGTGCGATCGCGCCATGAAGCCCTTCCGGGTATATTTCTTTCACCTTGTCGTCGGACCGGTCATGAACGTTTTCGTTCCAGACCGTTACGCGCACCTGTTCCATCATCGCCGTCACCTCCCGTGTTCTTGCGATGATTCCATTATAGGTGCCCGGTCACGGGATTGCATGGTACATCTTGACCCGAATTCGGTATGATTCTGTCACTTAAAGAAAACCCGCCGTTTACGCGTCAGGATCAACGGCGCTTTCGTTAGCAGCATTTACCGCAATTTATAGGTTACGGCAATACCTCCGCCTTCTTTTCGTAGGATATTTTTCCGAACCAGATTGTTTAGGATCCGAATTGTTTTTGCCTTGTCAAAGCCTGTTGCTGTATCAATATCTCTTCTTGACCGTTCCGGCCCTTCTTTAAACAGGCTATAAACCAACTGCTCGTCGTCAGAAAGCTCCAGTTTATCCATCTCCATAACCGGCAAGACAATCCTGATTCTGTTTTCGCTTATATGAAAAGCGGGCTTTGCCATGCACGACCGGTATTCCTTATTGATTCGGGCAATGCCTGTTCCGAACTTTTCTATGATGTGCAACCGATTGAAAATGCCAGCAATGATCGGATTTCTGAGCACCGAAATATTCCCAAGCAAGTATTCGGCCTCCGTTATCCCATCTGGCAAACCACCTGGCGAATTAATCTCTATCCTGTCCTCAAACATGGCGATTTGTATATAGGAGTTGATGTCCCATACTCTGTGGACCATCGCATTGGCCAAAGCTTCTCGGAAAGCCTCTTTGGGAATTAATTCCTTTTGGATCCTCTCATACCCCTGTATTTCTTCGTATAGATAGTATTGCTCAAAAATCTCAAGCGCTCTTTGGTATTGCGTCAGTAAAGATGCCTTGCTTATGGTTTCCCGATAGAGGATCTTGTTAATGTCTTGACCAAATTTAACGATGTCAATACCGGAAAACACCCTTTCATTTTTATCTGCCAGCAATTCACCTGCAATCGTAAAATAGCCGTCTTTATGGAACAGGTTCAATGTCTTGAGTATATCCAGGCTGATCTTTTTTATCCCCGCCGCTTCTTTTAGCCAGGATTCCAGCACATTGAAGCTTAAGTTCTGCGAAGACGCTTTCCTGCTCTCGTAATCGATATTGATGCCTTCCAAAGCCAATCGTCTGAGCTCAAAGCGGTCAACTTCCACAGTAGAGGTATCCGCTCTCCGGTATATCTTCCCCTGGTATGCGTAGGGCATGTCTTTTCCTTTTTTGACCGTTACATGAATGACTTGCGCGCCTTCCTTCTCTTTAACCTGGATTTTAAAATCTGGAACAGGAGCCAGGGAATCGTTGATCATGTTCTCAATGCGCGAGGCCTCTTCCTGAGCATTTTTTACACCTACCACATTTCCGTTATCATCAACACCGAATAGGATCGTGCCATCGTTATAATTGGCATAAGCACAAACCGTCTTTAGAAAGGTTTTTGTGACAGATTCTTTGAACTCCAGATTATAGCTCTCTTTTGTTTCCACAGGCGTGCCTCCTTCCGATGACATGATCATCTTATCCCAAACATCGTTTAAATGCAACGATAGACCTTTCGTTGCATCTATCGTTGCAAAATGCAACGCTTTTTTGCCTTTCGTTGCATTTCGTTTTACAACGCAGCGGGCTATTTGATTAAAAAGGCGGCCTGCCCGTGGGAGCAGACCGCCAATTGTTTTAGGTCGATTGGGTCAGGCGAGCAGGAAGCGGGGCTGCGCACGCAAGCCGGTCGGCTTCCAGAGCATGTGCGTGCTCTGGCCGTCCTGCAGTTCCCAGGCCAGGGTGTTGGCGATCTCGATCGCCAGGGTGTTCGTGCCCTGGCGCAGCAGTTCCGTCACATCAAACAAGTATGGTGAGGCGATCTGTATGCCGCAGGACCGGCCGTTCAGAAACACTTCGGCGCCGTCCTTGGCCATGTCCAGGAGCAGAAACAGCGACTGGCCAGCCGGTAACGGCTCCGCCAGGCCGAATTTCGTCTCGTAGCGGAAAATGCCGCTGAAACAGGGCAGCAGATCGGCACCGTTGAGGTTGGGCCAGTCGCCCTGTGCCAGGGTCTTGACCGGTTCGAAGGCCGGATCGTGTTCATTTTTAACCTTGGCCAGTGTCCAGACGGCGCCATCGAGCAGGGATAATCCGTTGTCCCGGGCGGCCAGCTGGCGGTGCAGCCGTTCGTCGGCCGTTGGGATGGCCTCAGCTGCGCCTTGCTTGTTCTGGATGACATAAAAGCGGCTCTGGCCGGGTTCGAGGTGCAGCGCGATCCGGACGGTGCCGTCCGGCTGGATGGCCGCATCGGTCGCGTGCAGACGGTTGGCCATGCCGTCATAGCACAGGACGACGTCCCAGCCGGCCGGGTCCAGGTCGGGCGCCAGGGCGTCGAAATCGAGCCGCAGGTCCTGATCCAGACGCTTGGCGGGATGCTCGTTCATGACCATCAGGTGCAGCGCGTCTTGTTGCCTGTAGGCAAAGACACGCAGCCAGGTGTTTGGTTCGGCCAGCGTGACCGGCGCCAGGTTCTTCCGGGCCAGGATCCCGGGCAAAGTCTGCAGCGTAACGCAGGGCAGCTGGCGGACATCGTCGAGCAGGGCCGCGTCGTCATCGTCGGGATCCGCGTCGCTGACCGCTTCCGGCGCCGCGTCGACCAGCAGCACCGCCTGGCCCTGGCCGTGCAGTTCGAGCAATCGCTCCAGCGCCGCCCGGGGCAGGCGCTGGGCATACGGCACGATCAGGGCGCCATAGGTCTCCTGGTTGAGCTGGAACCAGCCCGGATGGCCGGAGGGCCGGAGTTCAGGCAGGCTGTCCAGCGGCAGGATGTCGCAGTCGATCTGGTGCTGCAGCAGCATTTTGACCGGCTTTTGGGTCAGCATGGCCTCGCCGGCCCATTCCGCCTCGCCGTGGTAGACCACCGCGGCCTGGGCCAGGTGGCGGCCGCCGCTGAGCAGGTGGGACAGGCGGTTGGCGTAGTGCATCAGGGGCACGAAATAGCGGTACTGCGGGTTCTTGTTATGAGCATAGAAATGGGGCGGGCAGTCCGGATCCGGAAAGGCCTTGGGGCTGAAGGCGTGCGGCACGAAATAATTGATCCCGCGCACCAGCATGTGGTCGAGCAGAAACTTCTCCAGGGCGATGTCCTCAGCCCAGCCGTAGGCCCCGAAGATCTCGCACATCGCCCGGCCCTGCTTGCGCGGGTCGATGTGGGCGTGCGAGGCGCCCAGCTTGGCCAGGGCGTAATGGAAAAACTCGCCGTCGCGGTCCGAGGCGATCCACTGGTGGATGACCTGGTCATAGCCCGGCATGATCTGGAGCAGCACGACATCGATCCCGGCCATATGCTGGCCGGACAGGCCGCGGAAGTAGTGGCCGAGGCTGCAGCCCAGCCGGCCGTGCGCGTTGTCGTCCTCGATCAGGTGCCCGATGTATTCGACCCCACGGTCTTCGCACCAGCGGCCCAGCTGCTCGCTGAAGCAGGAGGACACCAGTCGGGTGACCTCGTCCATGTACTGGAAACGGATCGCGCCGGTTCTCTGCCCGCCGTCATGCCAGAGCGCCGGCAGGTTGGCGGCAAAGCGTTCCTGCCAGCGCTCCCTGAGACGCGTCTCCAGCTCCGCCGACCAGGGCAGGCGCCGGTTGGGCAAGCCGAGCGTTTCAGTGAAATCGTAGCCGGGGACATTGCCGAATTCGGGTTCGTCCGAGAAGAAGCCGGCGAAGGTTCGGCCGAAGTCGTCCTTGTAACGCTGGTAATGGGCCTCGTAGACCGTATCCAGCAGCACCCGGACCGACTCCCTGCTGATCGGGTTCATGTAGTGGGGCCGTCCGCCGCCCTGCTGGGTGCAAAACAGGATGAAGATCCGCCACAACCCCTCCGGGACATCCCAGGTCACGACCCCGTCGTGCACCTGGCCAGTCAGGTCGACCGCCCGGTCGACCGCCACGGCGGTCGTCTCCCCGTCGACGCGCGGACAGGCCAGGACGCTGAGCAGCTGGCCGTCCTTGCCAAGGAACGGCCGGATCAGGACGCCGCCCTGGCTTTGCGGCCCGAGCAGATCCATGTGGCGCTCGGCTACAAACCACTTGGCCTTGTCCGGTTCGCGGTCGCGGAAGGCGAAGTTGGCGATGCCGGTCGGAAAGTGGACATCGTCGAGCAGCCAGACTTTCATGGCGTGCCGGCGTGCCTCGTCCATGACGATGTCCAGGTCATGCCACCAGCCGTCGCCGAGAAAATCCGGATGCGGACGCGCCTCCACACAGACGGCCCGGATGTCGCAAGCACGCAGGCGGCGGATTTCTTCGCGCAGCACCGGTTCGCTTTCACCGTGCATCCAGAGGAATGGCATCAGGTAATTGTCGCCCCGGTTGTCCAGGACCTGTCGCAATCGCGTGCTCATGGTCATGCTTGCTCCTTTTCAAGATAGCCGGTCAGCTCATAGATGCCGCCGACGACGTCCAGCGGTCGATTCGGTTCCGGCACGGCAATGTGGTTGCACAGAACCCGGCTGTAGCGGCCGGGCAGAACAAGCCGGGCGCGCGTGTTGTCCGGGATCGCGACTTCGAGACGGTGCTGTGTTTTTGTCTGCTCAAACCGGATCCGGACCGGACCGGTGATCGCCTCGTAGGAACCCTCGACCCAATCCAGGTCCGGCGGCAGCAGCGGCGATATCGTCATGTGGCTGTAGCCGTCCTCCGAGCTGAGGCCGAGTAGCCCCATGTACAGCCACTCCATCACCTGGCCCATCATGTCGTGGTTGCGGCTTCTCCCCGTATCGGCCCAGTATTCCGGCAGGGTCGTCTCGCCTTTGCGCACGAAACGGGCGTAGCTGGGGTGCTCCTCCTGCATGACCATGCGGTAGACCAGGTCCGGCCGGCCCAGCTGCTGCAAGGTGTTGAACAGGAAGCGCAGTCCGATCTCGCCGGAGTTCAGCACGCCGCCGGACGCGCTGGCGATGAAGCTGCGTGCGACGCTGGCCTTTTTGTCCGTCGGCACCAGGCCGAACTGGAGCGGCAGCGCCTGGTTGACCTGGCGGATGACCAGCTTGTCCGGGACATCGTAGGCGCGGTAGCACCAGTCGCCGCTTGTCGGATCTAAAACCAGCAGGTGCTCATTGTAGTTGCCCCGGACCGCTTCGGCCCGGCGGCGGTACCTGTCCGCGTCCTCCGGCTTGTCCAGCAGGTCGGCGATCCGGGCCATCAGGACGAGATCGTGGTAGAAGAAGGCGGTTTCCGTGTTTTCGCGCGACTTGTTGTGTGCGTCACCGATCCCCCAGTCGCCCAGGCCATGGCAGAGAAAGCGGGCCGGCCCGGTCGTGTTGTACAGCTCGGGATACCGCTCGTATTTTTCATCCAGGTAAGCCAGGTAGCGGGCGGCTGCCGGGTAGGTCTCAGACAGGATCCGGCGGTTGCCGTAAAAGCGGAACTGCTGCCACGGCCCCAGGATGATCACGGAGCCCCAGGGCACGATGTCCCAGTAGCTGCCCTGGCCCCAGTCCCGATCGAATTTGCCGTAACGCGGCGCGATCGAGGTGACCAGGCCCGGCCCGTAGGTGTGTTTGCGAACCCCGCAGTCGACATCGCGCTCATCCGGGCCATATTGGCTGTCCATGGCGTCGCGGGCGATCTTGCTCCAGAGGCTGTCGACGTCCTTGCTGTACATGATCGAGGGCGCCATCTGCTGGGACGCCTCCAGCCAGCCCAGTTTCTCGAAGGTCGGGCAATCGGTGTGCACGTGGTTGAGGTTGCTCTCGATCGCCCGCAGCACCAGGTCGTGCACCTGGTTCAGGCGCTGGTCTGAACAGGCGAACCGACCGGCGGGACGGGCCGCCGACGAGACGAAATGGCCCTGAACCCCCAGCAGTTCGGGGCGCTCCGGATCGTCCGCGTCCAGCGAGACGCCCTCGACCTGGACATAGCGGCCGGCGGCATAGGAAAAGGCCGGCCGGAACGACTCGCCCGCGGGATCGCCCGACAGGCGGTAGGCCGACCAGGTGGGGACGATCGGCTTGGCCTGGCCGGATCCGTCCGGGTGGAGATGCTCCGAAGCCCGGACGACGACGCGCTGGCCCTTGCGGCCGCGCAGGCGGATCTCGAAGAGCCCTGCCATGTTCTGACCCAGGTCATAGACCAGGACACCGGGCGACGGCTGGTGAACCAGCTGGCCCTCGTAGGTCATGCGGACCACGACCGGCGGATGGGACTGGGCGGTCAGCGGGCCGGCGGGCTGTTCGTCGGGCCCCAGTTGGCGCGCAGGATGGGCCAGGCCATCGGCCAGCGCCCGGTCGAGGTCCGGCCCAATACGCTCCGTCCGGTCGATATCCTCAGAACCGTAGACATTGGCGAGCAGCGTCTGGCTCGGCCAGGTCAGCCACTGACGGTCGGCTTGCAGCCTGAAGGGCTCGCTGCCGCCGGCATCCAGCTGCAGCCAAAGCGGCAGCGCCGCGCCGAATGGCCGGTAGCCGATCTTTTGCGTGTAAAAATGGCGCCCGTCGGCGGTGTCGCCCCGGTACCAGCCGTTGGCCACCTCCACCACCAGGGTGTTCTCGCCCCGCTTCAGGTACGGCGCGACATCGAAGGTGACATAGAGTGTCTGCTTGTTGTAGTCGGTCCAGCCCGGGTCGAGCTCGTGGCGGCCGATTTTTGTCCCGTTGAGCCAGGCGACGAACTGGCCGAGGCCGCAGATCGACAGGAAAGCTGTTTCCGGCAGGACGCCCAGCGTCCAGCGGCGGGCCGCATAATAGGGCTTGCCCGCATCCCCCGCTCCCGCCGTGATCCAGACCGGGTTCTGCCGGTCCGCCGGAAACAGCCCGGTGACAAAGGACGTCCAGTCGCTCCAGGCCGGATGGTCGTCCTGGTCCCAGGCACAGACGCGGGCAAACAGGCGCGTGTGGCCGGGCCATGCCGGTCCGCTGGCCGCGATGTTGTTCTGGTTTGGCGAAACAACCTTGCCGCTGTCATAGAGCAGGCCGGACGACGGGTCGGTGTCCGGTGCAATGACGAGGCGCCAGGCGGTTTGCCGGGCACCCTCGTGCCCGGTGTAGGACCAGGCGAACACCGGATCGCGGTCGATGCCGATCGGTTCATAGAAATTCGTGATGCGCAAATGAACAGGCTTCATGCGGGTCCTCCGGGTTTGTCTTGCTCGCCGTTTCCTCAAGGGAACCGGATCGTGGCATGGGCGGTCGTGTCATGGTAGACAAAGTAACGTTCGTGTTCCTGATACGCGTAAAACGGCTTGAAGGTCAGCTGGTCGCAGCCATCGACCGTGTAATGCAGCTTCTGACCGGGAACCGGGCGCATGCGCTCGGGCAGCCGGCGCACATTCATGTGGTCGTTGGGCGTCTGCGGCCCGGTATAGGTCGCGCCGAGCACGACCGGGCCGTGCAGGAAGGCGTTGGGCCCGTTCTTTTCTTTGTCCAGGGCGTGCATCCAGAGCTTTTGGGGCACGGTTAGCTCGATGCAATCGCCGTCCTGCCATCGCCGCGTCAGTGCCAGATAGCCCCTGACCTCAAACGCGTCCGCTATTTGGCCGTTGACGTGTAAACCCATTGGTCCGGCCAGCCAGGCCGGCCGGCGGAAATAGAGCGTGAAGCGGTCCGGCGACGACAAGGTCAGCTGGAATTTTACCGAATCGTCCAGCGGGAAGTTTGTTTCCTGGCGGATGCGGGCGGTTTGGCCCGACTGGGTCCAACTGGCCTCGGACGGCGCGAACTGGCAGATGGCAAGCCCGCTGTCGTCCTGGTAGTAGAGCTGCCGGACCATGTCCAGGACCAGCAGCGGCCGGGTGCCCGTGCAGCAGGTCCAGTTATCCTGGCGGTTGACCTTGCTCGCGCCGTACATGTTGTAGTCCGAATAATAAATAACCTTGCCCTCCGGCGTCATCGGGATCGTCGCGAGGACGGCGTTGTAGATCAGGGATTCGACCCAGTCGCTGTATTTGGCCTCGCCGTCGATCTCGGTCAGATGACGGCAGAGCCGGAAGGCCGCGTAGCTGTCGCACTGGGTTTCAAAGCTGTCATGGCTCGTGCGCAGGGCGTTGACAATCCGGTCCTTGGGCATCAGGTGCTCGAATTCCGGCCCGTAGCCGCCGGTCGCCATCACCTGCGTGTCGATCATGAAACGGTAAAAGGCCTTGAGCGCCTTGAGGAGAACAGGATCCCGGCTGTGGCGGTAGGCCGCCGCGCAGCTGTTGAAGGCGTTGACATGGCTGTAGGCATGGCAAAAGTCCGAGTAGAGACCGGCCTCAGGCTTGCGCGCGAAAGGGTCGCGCCCCTCGGCAAACAGCGCCCAGTAGTCGCGGTAAAGCCAGGTTTCGGCTTCCTCGGCCGCTTCCGGCAGATCGAAAATCCGGGACGCGTTGAACAGCGCTTCAGGCATGGTGTACCACTCGGTGCTGTTGTCGCCGAACGCCCGGGTCCGGTCGAGCGTTTCCCGGGCGAACCGAACCAGGCGCACGACCCGGTCACGGGTCGGCACCTGGGCATACACCTGCAGGTCGCAGTGCGCCTGGACCAGCTTTTCGAAGGCATAATGCGAGCGGCACCCCAGCAGCGCTTTCGGCGTGCCCTCCAGATGGTCGTGGCAGAGCCAGAACGTGTCGATCAGGTCGATCGCCTTGGCCTTGTCCTGTTCGTTGCCGGTCAGGGCATAGAGGCGGGCATAGGCGGACACCCACTGGCCCAGCGTGCCCATGCCGCGGGAGTGGGCATACCAGCCGGTCCAGGCCTGACCCGGCGCCGGAAGGCCTGCGTCCAGGCGCATGTAGTGCAAGATATCGTCGTTGGACAAACCGCGGTAAAAGGCGGCCATTTCGTCCAGCTTGTCCTTGAGCATGCCTTGTCCCAGCTTCACCTGGTCAAAATCGAGTGCGCGCATGGGAAACCTCCTGCGGATGTCGCATAACATCCTACGATGGACATTTTAGCACGCTTCGCGTCGGTAAGCCAGGGGCCTGACCGCATCACGCCGGTTGCCGTTTTGGTATAATAGCTCAAAACAACGCGACAGGAGACCCCTTATGCAGGTTGGATTGGGAATCGACACAGGCGGAACATACACGGACGGCGTCCTCTTCAATTTTGACGATCAGGCCGTTTTGCAGACGGCGAAAGCATTGACCCGCAAGGAGGATCTGACGGTCGGCATCGACGAGGTCCTCGACCAGATGGACCAGCCGCTGCTGCGCCAGGCCGCGCTGGTCGCGCTCTCGACCACGCTGGCCACCAACGCCTGCGTGGAGAACAAGGGCGGATACGCCCGATTGGTCCTGATCGGCTGCGACCGGAAGATCGTCGACCGGTATGGCCCCGGCAACGGACTCCCCCCGGCCGACGACATCATCCTGCTGGCCGGAGGGCACGACATGGCCGGGCAGCTCGTAACAGAACCGGATTGGGCGGAGCTGAAGAGCCGCGTGGGTCTCCCGTCCGGCCAGGCCGACGCCTACGCCGTCGTCGAGCTCTGGGGCGTGCGCAACACCGCCTGCGAGAGCAAGGCCAGGGAGCTGCTGCACGGGTGGACCGGCATGCCGGTGGTCTGCGGCCACGAGATCAGCGGCACGCTCAACTCGCTGCGCCGGGCGGCCAGCGCCCTGCTCAACGCCCGGCTGCTGCCCCTGATCAATGCCTTTCTCGACGCCGTCCGGCAAAGCCTGGACCGGCGCGGGATCACAGCCCCGCTGGTCATCGTGCGCAGTGACGGGTCATTGATGGCGGAGTCGGTCGCCCGCGACAAGCCGGTGGAAACCCTGCTGAGCGGCCCGGCGGCCAGCGTCGCGGGCGGACTGGCCCTGACAGGCCTGCAAAGCGGCATCGTCATCGACATGGGCGGCACGACCAGCGACATCGCCCTGGTGCGGCAGGGCCGGCCGGTCATGGCCGCGGAAGGCGCCCAGATCGGATCATGGCGCACCGGGATCCGCTCGATCAAGATCCAGACGGTCGGGTTGGGCGGCGACAGCCTGATCCGGCACCACAAGAATACACACCTGGTGATCGGCCCGCGCCGGGCCGCGCCCCTGTCCTGGGCGGCCGGGCGCTATCCCCAAGTCCTGGAACAGCTGGAACTGCTGCTTCAGGCCGAGCGCAAACACACCGTGTCGCTGGCCGAGTTCTTCTATCGCGTTGACAAGCCAGGAAATCATTCGTCCGGATCCCTGACATACCAGGAGCAGCGGATCCTGGACGCTCTTGCGGCCGGCCCCTTGAGTTTGCAAAACCTGGCGGACAAAACCGGATCGACCATCTACAACATGAAAACCGAGCGGCTCGAGCAGCAGGAGCGGATCATGCGCTGCGGCCTGACGCCGACGGACATCATGCACCTTACGGGCGACTACCCGGCCTGGCAAAGGAAAGCTGCCGAAATCGGGGCGGACATCATGGCGCTGCAACTTTCGGTCACGCGCGAGGACCTGGTCGCCGAAGTCCAGAACAAGGTCAAGGAGATGCTGGGGTCCGCCATCCTCGAGATGTTGCTGGATCATGAATACTCGGAAGATCCCGGGCAGGGACTGTCCGGCGTCGTCGGTTTGGGCCGGACACTGCTGCGCCAGCACATGCAGCCGGACGGCCAGGATCGCTTTCTGCAGCCGGAAATGGCTTGCGCGGTCCCCCTGATCGGTCTGGGCGCCCCGATTCACCTGTTTTTGCCGACTGTGGCCCGGTTCATGCGGACAACGATCAACATCCCGCGCCACGCCGCGGTCGCCAACGCGGTCGGTGCCATCACCGGTCAGGTCATGGCGACGGCCGAGGTCCTGATCAAACCGCGCTACGCCGTGTCCGGCATAACCGGCTACGACGGGTTCAGTAAAGCCCGGACCTGCCATTTCGAGACCCACGACCACGCCGTCGCCTGGGCCCGGGAACAGGCCGAGCAGGAAGCGCGCCGGGCCGCGGCAGAACGCGGCGCCAAGCAAGCCGACGTGCAGCTCAGCGTGGACAGGCGGGACGCGGCGATTGCCGCCGTCCGGAACGAAACCGATCCGGTCAGGCCGCAATCGGCCGCGCCGGTGTACCTGGAAACCGTCGTGCAGGCCAGGGCAATCGGCCGGATCGATTTGGCCTGGCTTTAAGCGCCAACCCTCATTGCCCGCCGGGTTAAAGGCGCGTATGATGCAAGTATCTCCCCGCGATCGCTTATGGCAGCGAGGTCCGACGGACCAGGAGGTTTGTATGCGCTATCGCGTGATCGACGACCCGTTCAAAGCCAAACAGCCCGCCCTGAAGTTTCTCCAGGAGCTCAACGAGCCCGTTCACCGGTTTGTGCCGAAAAGCCCTCTCGCAGCGGCCCTGCTCGAGATCAATTTTCCCGACAGCGAAGGCCTGCTGGATACGGCTTTTGACGACTTTCGCTCGTTTTTGACCGCAGCCGGGATCGCCAGTGGCCCGGGCTACCGCTTTTGCTGCCAGTTCCGCCCCGGCGATGTTTTCGAAGCCTATACGGTTGAATTTGAAACCGGGCGGTGCGTCATCTCGGCCGGCGACACGGAGGGTATCCGCCGCGGACTGGTTTTCGTCGAAGACGAGATGCAGCGGCGCGGCGGCTTGCTGCCGACGGAAGGCCGCGTCACCCGCAGGCCCTGGCTGCTTAGCCGGATCGCGCACTGCGTTTTCAGTCCGCTCAACGAGCATCTGCCCGACAGCGAGGAACTGGCCGACGATGTCGACTACTACAGCGACAACTACCTGAACCGGCTGGCGCACGACGGCGTCAACGGCATCTGGATATCGACCGCCTTCCGGTTCATGCTGCCGTCCAAAATCGTCCCGGAATACGGGATCAACTGGGAAAAAAGCATCGCCAAGCTCAACCGGACCATCGCGAAATGCGCCCGTTACGGCATCGGGGTCTACCTGCTGGCCAACGAACCGGCGTCGACCTACATGAACGAAGCCCTCAAGAACCACCCCGACCTGATGGGCCGTTACCGCGGCGAGCCCAACGGGCTGGTCTGCCCAAGCCGACCGCTCGGGATCGCCTATGCCGAGGAAGCCGGGCGCACCTTGTTCACCCTGGCACCCGGCCTTAAGGGCCTGATCGTCATATCGGCCGGGGAAAGCCTGTCGAGCTGTGCCTCACGGCCGGTCCTGGCATGCGATTTTTGCCAGGCGAACGGCTACACGCTGGGTCAGGCACTGGCTGCCTGCGAAGCGGCGCTGTGGCGCGGCATCGCCTCGGTCAAACCCGACGCCGAGCTGATCAGCTGGACCTACGACCACCGGAGCTGGCAGCCAGACGATGTGCGCGAATCGTGCCGGTTCCGGGACAGCCATGTCATCCACATGCAAAACTTCGAAGATTACGGACTCAACGAGCAGCTGGGCCAAACGCGCCTGGCACTCGATTACTGGCTGTCCTACGTCGGTCCGGGCGAGGTCTTCAAGGCGTCGGCACAGGTCAACCAGGCAGTCGGAAACCCCATGTACGCCAAGCTGCAGGTCGCCTGCTCGCATGAGACCGCCTCCGTCCCCTATATCCCGGTGCCGGGCATCCTGTTCGACAAGTTCAAGACAATGCGCGCCAGCGGGGTCACCGGGGCCCAATACAGCTGGTATTTCGGCAGCTACCCGTCGATCATGACCAAGGCGGCCGGCGAATTGGCTTTCCTGGACCCTTTCGACGACAAGACGGCATTTCTCCGCCAGCTGGCAGCGATCCACTGGCCGGAGGACGCCGAACGCGTGGCCGACGCCTGGGCGCTGTTTTCGGAAAGCTACCAGCATGTGCCGTCCTGTGTCGCCTTCGAGTGGTACGGCCCGCTCAACGACGCGCCTGCCTGGAAGCTGTTCCTGCAGCCGGTCGACTTGCCGCTGGCCAAAGCCTGGAAGGCCGAAGACCACAACGGCGACCGCTTCGGCGAATGCCTGCTGCACACGTTCACCCCCGAAGAAGCCTGCCAGCTGCTGGATAAGCTCTGCCAGACCTGGCGGCAGGGTCTGGCCCTGTTCCCGAACAACGCCGCGACGCCGGCACAGCGTGCCCAGCAAAACACCGCCAGGGCCCTGGACCTGATGTTCGAAAGCGCCCGCGACGCGCTGGTCTTCTACACGCTGCGAAACGAGCTTGGCCTGGGCCGGGGCGATGCCTATGTGCTGCTTAGCCGCCTGGAAGCGATCGTCCGGCGGGAAATCGAGCTGTCCGGCGAGCTGGCCGAGATCTGTGCGCAAGAGCCCAGCATCGGCTACCACGCCGAAGCGCTGGCCTACAAGTTCTTCCCGGAAAAGCTCCGCTGGCGGGCCGACCAGCTAACCATCGCGCTCACGACGGACTTTGCCGCGGTCCGGCAGCATCTGGCGGCCGGCCTGGCACCGCTGGAATTCTTTACCGGGCAAGCCCCGGACAGCCATCGCTACGTGATCCGAACCTGCCGGATCGAACAGGCCGACTGGGAGCCCTTCAGCTACGAAAACGGTGAGATCGACGAACAAACCGCAGTCCGGTTCGCCTGCGACGGGCAGGACACCATCGTCCAGCTGCGCGCGCCGCGCCAGGCCAGGATCCGTCTGCAGGGCGAATACACCTTCTTTGTCCCCTCGGCGCCGATCACGTTCGAGATCGGCGGGGACGAAAGTACGACCGATTCGGAACGCTTTGTCAGCACCTGCGAATCGGCCTTGTGGTATGGTCTTGATGGCAGCGCGGCCGAACGGGAGGCGGGAAAATACCGCCTCAGCCACGCCGGCGGCCATCTGACGATCCGCCTGGCCAAGGCGGACTTTGGCCTGCGTGCCTCAGAGCCGTTCCGCGTCATGCTCAGGCGTGAGGGCGACCGGCCGTCCTACTGGGTCAGGCCCGACCGCGTCTTCAGTCGCCTGATTTTCGGCCGCTTCAGCCCCGACGCCTACGGGTTTGTCATCAGCGACGTGCCGATATCTTCAGTCGATGGCTCTTAAAGCGGTGTCCAGGGCGGCGATCGTCGCCTCCGGGACGCGCACGAACGGCGCCTGCATGATCTCGATCAGGCGGCAGCTCTCCTCTTTAAAAGGAATGGGGCCTTCGATCTCCGGGAAATAGTGAAGGACCGTCTCCCGGGTCCTGGGCAGGGACATCAGGAGCGCAGCATCGTCCTGGACCGAATAGACGCGGCGGCAGGGCCGGGTCAGGCGGTAGCTGAAGCGGGTGCTTCCGGGCAGCAGATCGGCTGCCGCGTCCGAACCGTTTTGGCAAAAAGATGCCGTCCGGCCGTCCTGGAGATCGATCGCGCCGGCGTCCGCATCGGGCAGGATCAGGCGGGCCGTTGTCCCGAAGGGCACGGTGACCGCCACGTCCAGAAGGTCCCCGCTGCGCGTCCAGCCGGAGCGGCAGATCCCGTAAGGGGTCTTGACCTGGCCGCGGACATGTTCCAGGCGGTAATCCGGTTTCGGCGCGATCCGGATCTGCGCAAAGCCGGCTTTTTCAGGGTTGATTCCGACCAGGGTGCGGTAAATCCATTCCAGGATAGAGCCGTAGGCGTAGTGATTGAGCGAGTTCATGCCGGTGCTGCTGATCTTGCCGTCCGGCAGCACGGAATTCCAGCGTTCCCAGATCGTGGTGGCACCCATCTCGACCTCGTACAGCCAGCTGGGGAAGTCGCGGTTGAACAGGAGCGTGCAGGCCAGGTCGTGGTGGCCGTAGCGGGACAGGACCTGGCACAGGTAGGGTGTGCCGACAAAGCCCGTGTCGAGGTGGCCGCCGTTGGCCCGGATCTTCTCGGCCAGGGTGTCGGCCAGCCGCTGGCGGTCCTTTTCCTCTGCCAAGTCCATATAAAGGGTGACGGCATGCCCGGTCTGGGTGTCGACGCTCAGTCGCCCGGCCGGCGAGATGTATTCGCTGCGGATGGCGGTCCGGATCTCGTCGGCCAGCTGGCGGTACGCCGCAGCGTCCGCGCTTTCGCCCAGCACCTCCGCGGCCCGGGCCACCCGGTCCGCCGACCAGCAGTAGTAGGCGGACGCGACAAAATGGGGATCGGTACCGCCATACACACCGCCCTTGACCTTGCCGTCCAAGGCCAGCCAGTCGGCAAAATGGTAACCGCTCAGCCAAAGGCGGCGGCCGCCATGGCTGTCGTCCTCGCGGCGAATAAAGTCGACCCAGGCCTTCATGCTGGCAAACTGGCGGCGCAAAATAGCCGGATCGCCGAAATGCGTGTAGACCGACCAGGGGATGATCGCGGCCGCGTCACCCCAAGCGGTCGAGCCGTGACCCGTGTAGCCGGCGGTCGGCACGACATGCGGCACGCTGCCGCCGAACTTGGCCTGTTCGCAAGCCAGGTCGTGGGCAAACTTGGTATAGAAGGCCATCGTGTCCATGTTGAAGCTGGCCGTCTCGCAGAAAATCTGGGCGTCACCGGTCCAGCCCATGCGTTCGTCGCGCTGCGGGCAGTCGGTCGGAACATCGAGGAAGTTGCCCTTCTGGCCCCAGCGCACATTGGCGATCAGGCGGTTAACCCGCGAATCGGAGGTTTCGGCCGACCCGATCTCCTCCATGGCCGAATGGATGACGCAGCCGGTGAAATCGTCCGGATCCAGCGGGCCCTCCCAGCCTTCGACCTTGACATAGCGAAAGCCAAAGAATGTGAAGAACGGCCGCACCACGGCATCCTGGCCGTCAGCGATATAGCTGAAGCGCGCCTTTGCCTGGCGCAGGTTGTCGCGGTAAAAGTTGCCGTCCTGCAGGATTTCACCGAACTGGAAGACCAGTTGGCGGCCCCTGGGTGCCCGGGTTTTGAAGCTGAGCTGGCCAACCATGTTCTGGCCCAGGTCGAGGACTGACTCGCCGGCGGGCGTCCGGATGACCGCGACCGGCTTCAGGCGCTCGTGAACCACCAGCTGCGGGCTGAGACGGGCGGCCAAACGGTCAAAGCCCAGGTCCAGCACCGACACGCCAACCGTTTCAGAACAATCCAGGGTCGCGTCCTGCTCCTCGCCGTCGTAGATGCTGCTGGACAAGACGATGCTGCGCGCGGCCTGCCAGTCCGGGCCGGTGCCCAATACCACCATCTGGCCGTCCGCGCCGGTCAGGTGGATTTCGGCCAGGCAGGCCATCCGGTCGCCGTAGACCTCGGTGGCGCGGCTAAGGCCGAATTTACCCTTGTACCAGCCGTTGCCGAGCAGAAACGAGAGCCGGTGCCGGCCGGGAGCCGGGTCGGCGATCGCGTAGGTCTGGTACTGGATCCAGGTGTCATAGTCGTGCAGGCCGGGCAGCAAAACCTCGTCGCCGAGCTTTTTGTCGTCCCAGTAGAGCTCATAGACGCCCAGACCGACGCCGTAAACCCGGATTTGGGTGGTCCCGGCCGGGACCTCGAGGTCGGTGAACACGCGCGCGTGGACGTCCTTGGCAAAATCCGGCGTGATCCACTGCGCCTGCCAGAGCCTGTCCTGCCGGGCGGTCTCGAACCAGGTCACGTCGCTTTGCGCTTCGCCGCCAACATCGTCCCGAGCCCAGACGTGCCAGAAATAGCGGGTGCAGGGCTGAAGGGCCAGCGGCAGCGGGAAGGCGACGGAATCGACCGGACCGTTGCGGCCGGAGTCGTAGACCAGATCGGTCATCGCCGCGTCCAGGGCAACCTGGACCTGCATGGCAGAGAGCTTTGTACCGGCTGATTCGGTGACGACGAAAGACAGGTGCGGTTGGCCGAGCTGGAACCCGAGCGGGGTGGTCAAGCGGTTTGTTTTGAGGTCCTTAATCTTCATGTGTGTCACTCCTGGTTTTGCTGCTGGCGGCTGAGGGTGCGTTTGACGGCCGCCTGCCAGCCGAGATAAAGCAGGTTACGGTTATTTTCCGGCATTTGGGGCTCGTAGCGTTTGCCCGTCTCGCGCAGCTTGCCGATCGCGTCGAGATCCGGCCACAGGCCGGTCGCCAGGCCGCCCATCAGGCAGACCCCCAGGGCGGACAGTTCCTCGATGCGCGCGCAGGCGACCGGGATCCCGAGCATGTCGGACTGGAACTGCATCAGGAAAGCGTCGCGGGTCGGGCCGCCGTCGACGCGCAGCTCCGGGATCTGAAGCTGGCTGTCGCGCAGCATCAGGTCGACGATGTCCTTGATCTGGTAGGCGATCGATTCCTCCGCGGCCCGAACGACGTGGGCTTTGCGGGTGGCGCGCGTCATACCGGTCAGCGAGGCTTTGGCGGCGCTGTCCCAATAGGGCGCGCCCAGGCCGACAAATGCCGGCACCAGGTAGACGCCGCCGTTGTCCGGCACCGATTCGGCCCAGGCTGAGGACTCCTTGGGGCTGGCCAGCAGCTGGAGATCGTCGACCAGCCACTGGATCGTCGCCCCGGTGCAGTTGATGTTGCCTTCAAAGACGTATTCGATCGTCCCGCCGCGGCCCCAGGCGACCGAGGTGACCAGGCCGCTGCCGGACAGCCGCGGCGTGGATCCGATGTTCATCATGATCGAGGAACCCGTTCCGTAGGTCGCCTTGGCCATGCCCAGGCCAAAGCAGTTCTGGCCGAAGAGCGCCGCGTGCGAATCGCCCATCACGCCGGCGATCGGCAGTCCGGCCAGCGCTTGCTGGACCGGATGCGCACCCGGAGCCACCGCCCCGAAGCGCTCGTCGGAGAAGCGGACCTGGGGCAGCATGACTTTGGGGATGGAAAACAGCCCGAGCAGCCGGTCGTCCCAGCGCTTTTCGAAGATGTTGAACAGCTGGGTGCGGCTGGCGTTGGAGCAGTCGGTCGCGTGGACCTGGCCGCCGGTCAGGTTCCAAGTCAGCCAGCTGTCCATCGTGCCCAGCAGGATCCGGCCGGATTCGGCACCGGCTCGTACGCCGGGGACTTCGTTCAGGATCCAGGCGGCCTTGGCGGCCGAAAAATAGGGCGACAGCACCAGGCCGGAACGAGCCCTGACCGTTTCGGCCTCGCCTTGTGCCTCGAGGGCACGGCAGATGGCGTCGGCCCGGTTGCACTGCCAGGTGATCGCCGGGTAGACCGGTTTGCCGGTTTCCCGGTCCCAGGCCATGATCGTCTCCCGCTGGTTGGTGATCGCAAGGACCTGGATCTGCCGGCGGGCTTCGGACAGGTCGAGGCCGGCGGCCGCCAGGACATCGGCGATCGCCCCAAGCGTGTTCTGCCAGATTTCCTCAGGGTCGTGCTCGACCCAGCCGGGCTTGGGGTAATGCTGCTGGTGGCTGCGGTTGGCGCGGTGCGCCAGCCGGCCCTGGGTGTCAAAAAGGATTGCCTTGGTGGCGGACGTGCTCTGGTCGACGGCGAGGATATAGGATGCCATGTCAGTCCCCTGCTTTCTCGAGCCGCACCGCCATGTAAGGTTTGCCGGGCAGATCGATCGTGAAATGGCCGGTATAGGTGCCGGGCAATTCCCGGATGGTCATCGCCCAGGTATCGATCACGGACGCGCGGTAGCGGACACCTTCCTGCATCGTGAAGGTCTTGCTCGTTGGCTGGTTGAAGCCGTAGTAATAGAGGTAATAGCGGCCGGGCTGGCCGGCGCAGGGCAGGTCGCGCGGCCCGGATCCGGCCGGGGCGTCGTCCAGGTAAGCGACCGGCGCCTCTTCCTGGATGCGGCGCAAAAAGGCAATGCGCGCGGGGCTTTGGCCGTGCAGCGTGCCGCCCTTGGACCACCAGAGGATGTCCTGCGGGTGCATGTAGGTCTCGCCGTGGCCGACATAGCCGCCGCGTACGGCGCCTTCCCAGAATCGCCGCACCATCTCCTCGGCCGTGATGTTGCCCCAGTTGTTGCTGATGTTGCCTTCGTAGGCGCATTCGTCGACCACCACCGGTTTGCGATAGCGCTGGCGCCATTCGTTGACATACTCGCTGGTGCGGTAGTTGTCGGTGCGCTGGATGCTGCAGTGCGTGATCCAGGGCCTCGTGTGGTCGTAGAAATGGCGGCAGTTATGGATCGAGCGCAGGTGCTGCCAGGGGTCGCGCGTCACGACCAGCTGGGCCAGACGCTCCCAGTCGGCTGTCGTCTTGGTCATCAGGTCATACTCGTTGGCAAAAGACCACCAGACGTTGCGGTAGGCGGCCAGGCGCCGGACGACATAGTCCAGGTAGGCGTCGTCCTGCTCCGGCGTCATCGCGGCGAAGCCCCAGCGGTCATAGGGGTGGAACAGGATCAGGTCGGCCTCGATGCCGCGGTCGCGCAGGTCGCGGATACGCCGCTCGAGATGGCGGTAGAAGGCCGGTTCCGGCCGGGTGAAGTCCCAGCTGCCGTCCTGGCTACGTACGAACGGATAATATTCCGGCTCATTGCTGTTGAAGGTATAGTGCTTGGGGAAAACGCACATGCGCATCTTGTTGAACGGCGCTTCGTCCAGCGTCCGGAGCGTCTGTTCCTCGAGCGCGTCGCCCTGGTGGTTCCAGACATAGCAGGTCGTGCCAAAGGGCAGGTAGGGCGTTCCGTCCTCGTAGCTGAAATGCCAGGTGTTGCTGACGCGCACCGGGCCGTGGTTGCCCGGGGAAGCCGTCGTGCAAGTCAGTGTCAGCGTCCGATTGTCCAGCTCGGGGCTGTTGCTGGCGGTCACGCCCTGCCAGGTTCCGGTCATGTCGGGCATCAGGCGCACGATGTAGCGGCCGTCGCCGTCGTAGAAGCCGGCGACATCCAGGCTGCGGCTCAAGTGTGTAAAGCGGGCAGCGAGGGTTACGTCCCGGAACGGGTTGCCGTCTTGCGGCCCTTCGAGAACCCATTCATAATCGGCCCAGCGTTCGACGGTTGCTGAAGTTGGCATGTTTTTCTCCATGAGACAGTCACCTCTTTCGGTTGATCGGCTTATCTGAAGGTTCCTGGATCGATAAACGGCGCACGCTGTCGCGCACGACCAGCTCGGCGCCGACCTCGATCTGCAGCACCACCGGATCGCCGGCGATCTTTTCCATCAGGCGGCGCACCGCGATGCCGCCGATTTCCTGCTTGAACACGCGCACGGTCGTCAGGCGGGGCCCGGTCAATTCACAGAAAGGCATGTCGTCGATCCCGACCAGGGAGACATCCTCCGGGACACGGAACCCGCGCTCCTGCAGCGCTTTCATGGCACCGCAGGCGATGATGTCGTTATCGGCGAAAAAAGCGGTCGGCAGCGTGCCCGACCGTTCGGCCAGCACCTTGTTCATGTCGCGGCAGGCGCCCTCCAGCGTCGGTTCCAGGGCGATGCGGCAGCAGGACTCCGGCTGGAGGCCGTTTTGGCGCAGCGCCTGGCGAAAGCCGGCGGCGCGGTCGAGAAAGTTCTGGATGGGTACGGCACTGAACAAGTAGCCGATGCTGCGGTGGCCCTGCTCGACCAGATGGCCTGTCGCCGTAAAAGCCGCCCCCTCGTTGTCGATCAGGACGCAGTCATAGGAACAGCCCAGGAAGCGGCTGTCCAGCAGGACGACCGGGATGCGCAGATGGGAAAGCAGCGCCAAGTCCTCCGGCAGCATCTCCGTCGCCAGGATGATCACGCCGGCGGCGTGGTCGGTGCTGAAGCGCTGCAGCAGGTCGGCCCGGTCGGTTTCCGGCAAGTGGATATGGGAGACAAGCAGCTCGTGCCCCTGCAGGCGGCACTGCTTCTCGATCCCTTCGATCAGGGCCGCGAAAAACGGCGTGTCCGACACCACCAGGCCGTGGCGCTTCAGGACTACCAGCCGGACAGCCGGTTTCCTGGCACCGCTCTCGCGTGAGTAGCCCAGCTCGCGGGCCGTTTGAAAGATCTTTTCCCGGATCTCGTCGCTGACCCCGCGGCGGTTGTTCAGGGCGTTCGATACGGTCGCAGGCGACACGCCGGCGGCCAGGGCGACATCTTTCAGCGTCTTTTTCAGCATGGTTTACCTCTGTTGTCCGGCTGCTGGCAGCCTTATTTCTTTTCGATCAGGGCCCGAACCTGCCGTGCGATGCCGTCGGCGTCCAGGCCGTAGTGGCGGAAAACCTCCGCCGATTTGCCCGGGATGGCAGGTTCGTCCGGCACACCCAGGATACGCATCGGCACCGGGCAGGTTTGAACCAGCACTTCGGCCACCGCGGCACCCAGGCCGCCATGGACGCTGTGCTCTTCGACCGTTACCACGGCGCCGGTCTCGCGGGCGGCCGCGACGATGGCCGCCTCGTCCAGCGGCTTGATCGTGTGCATGTCGAGTACCCGGCAGCCGATCCCCGCCTGTTCCAGGGACAGGGCGGCGTCGAGCGCGCCCCGCACCATCTCGCCGCAGGCGATGATCGTCGCGTCGCATCCCTCGTGCAGTCGGATCGCCTTGCCGATCGAAAAAGGCATGTCGTCATCGGGATAGACGTCTTCGACCGGATTGCGCCCGATCCGGACATAGACCGGTTCGGCGGTCTGCCACAATGCCTGCATCAGGCATCTTGTCGCGTGGCGGTCGGCCGGCAGCACGATCTGGATGCCGGGGATCGCCCGCATCACGGCCAGGTCCTGCAGGGAGTGGTGCGACATGCCCAGCGCCCCGTAGCTGAGACCGCCGCTGATCCCGATCAGGCGGACCGGCTGGTGCGAATAGGCGACGTCGACCTTGACCTGCTCGATGCTGCGCATGCTGAGAAAGCAGGCCGGAGACGTCACGTAAGGCTTGAGGCCAAAGGAGGCCATCCCGGCGGCGATGCCGACCAGGTTCTGTTCGGCGATGCCCGTCTCAATGAACTGCTCCGGCTTTTCGCGGACAAAGTCCGTCATCGAGGCTGAACCGCGCGAGTCGCTAGCCAGGACAAAAATCGTGGGGTCTGACTGGGCCTGGCGGAGCAGTTCCGCGCAGATCACTTGGCGGTTGGCGATTTTATTGGCCATCCGGCTCACCGCCTTTCTCCTGCAAGCCCTCCAGGGCCTGCACAAATTCGGTTTGGGTCGGCACACCGTGGTGCCAGCGGGCGACGTGCTCCATGAACGCGACGCCGCGGCCCTTGACCGTGCTGGCCAGGACCAGGGTCGGCCGGCCCGGCTGGACCGGCGCGGCATGCAGCGCCCGGGACAGGGCGGCATGGTCGTGGCCGTCTACCGGGACGACCGACCAGCCGAAGCTGCGCCATTTTTCGTCCAGAGGATCCAGCCGGAGCACATCTTCGGTGCAGCCGGAGATCTGCAGCCGGTTGCGGTCGAGGACGGCGACCAGGTTGTCCAGCCCGTAGTGGGCGCCGGCCATGGCAGCTTCCCAGACCGAGCCTTCGGCCTGCTCGCCGTCGCCCATCAGGGTGAAGACACGGCAAGTCTTGTTCAGCTTGCGAGCCGCCAGGGCCATGCCGACCGAGACCGACAAGCCGTGGCCCAGCGCGCCGGTGTTCATTTCAACGCCGGGCACCTTGTTGTTCGGGTGACCGATCAGGCGCGAGCCGAACGCGCTGAACGTCGCCAGCTCTTCTTTGGGGAAGAAGCCGAGATCGGCCAGGATACAGTAGTAGCCTTCGACCGCGTGGCCTTTGCTGAGGATGAAACGGTCGCGGTCGGGCCAGTCGGGCCGGGTCGGATCCAGGCGCAGCACGTCATAGAACAGCACGGTCATGATGTCGGCGCTGGACAGGGACGAGCCGGTGTGGCCGGTTCCGGCCGCATAAATCATCCGGAGCAGGTCACGGCGGATCTGGCGGGCCTTGGCGGCCAGCCAGGCGGGATCTTTCGAGGGTGTTGTCATGGTCGGCTCCTTGTCAGCGGCCGCGCAGCCAGGCCTGGATCTCGGCTTCAGTCGGGTCGACGGCGTCGGGCTCCAGTCCGGGGATGTAGCGGCAGGCTTCGTAGAGGGCGGGAATGACATCGGCGTGGATACCGACGCAGTGGTGCACATATGGTCCCTTGACCAGTTTTTCTTCCCAGAGCGGCCAGTCGTTGACTTCGATCCAGACATAGGTGCCGCGGGAATAAGGCCCCTTGATCCCGTGCGCCTTGCCCAGGAAGAGCTGGTAGCGGCCGTGGTCGCCGTCGAAGCGGACGATCGAGATGTCGCCGCCGCGGATCTCGCTTTCGTGCGTGCCGGGGGCATGGTCTTCGAAGAGGAAGTGCTTGCGGAACCTGGGCGTGCAGCCCGGCGCCGTCAGGGAAAGCGGGAAATTGCCACAGTGGAAGAGCAGCTCGCCGTTGTCGTTCTGGCTGTGCCGGACGGTCAGGTCGGCAAAAAACGGCGGCGTGCTGTCCAGAGCCGCGGCCTGGGCCATGACCGAGGTGACGGCGCCGTGGACATCGGTTTCGCAGACCACCGGGATACCCTCGTCGGTCATCAGGGCATTGGCCAGGCAGGGCATGATGCCGATGCTCTCCTGCAGGGCGCTCCAGCACTGGATCGCCACGGCCGAGCAGCCGTGCTCGACGGCAAAGGCCTGCATGGCGACCTTGAGCGCGGCCACGCGCCGGATCGCCTTGTCGTCCCCTTCGCTGCAGTCCATCGACGATTGGATCAGGTCGACCACCGCGTTCAGCTCAGAGCCGTTCTCCTTGAGGACCGACTCGGTCCGGTTCTGGATGTCGATCAGGGTGATCGGGTAGGACTCGATGCCGAACTGCTCGAGCAGCTCGCCTTCGTTGTAGATCATGGTCCAGAAACCAGCCGGCCGGGTGGATATCTGCAGGATACGCAGCCGTCGGAACGCCTTGACCGTGTTGGCCGCCGCGACAAAATTGCCAAACCCGCGCGAGAAGACCTCGCTGTCCACCTCGCTGTTGACGATGTAGGTGAAGGGGACGTTAAAGCGGCGCAGCACCTTGCCGGTCGCGAACAGGCCGCACTGGGTGTCGCGCAGGCGGAAGCCGTCCGGCAGAGGGTCCTCGTCGCGCGGGCCCCAGAGCAGGACCGGTTTGCCGACGGCCTTGGCAACCCGGGAAACGGTGTCCTCGGTACCGAAATTGCAGTGGGGAAAGAAAACGGCGTCGACCTCTGCCTGCCTGAACCGCCGGATGATCTTGTCGGCGTCGGCGTCGTTGTCGTAGAGCAGCCCTTCGGCGTTGATCCCTTCCAGATCGACAATCTCAATGTCATATTGGCCGATTTTCTCGCGGGTCAAATTCTTGAATTTAAACGCGTCTTCCTTGCTGAAGACGAAACGTCGGGTTGGGGCAAAGCCCAGCTTGATTTTTTCTTTCACGCTAAAGACCTCCTCTGGTCACGGCAACTGGCCTTTCCCGGATCTGTCTGCAAACGGAATCAGCCGTAAGGTACACAAATACAAAGCATACCTCTATTATAGGGTCCAGAGGCGGTCATTTCAATCATTTAGATAAATAATTTAGTTCATTAATCTAAATTATTTAGCACCTTCACCGCGCGGAAACGGGATCAGCAGCACCGGGACCGAAGCGTGGCGGGCGATGCTGTGGCTGACATTGCCCAGATAGATTTCCCTGATCCAACCGCGGCCCTGGCTGCCCATGATCACGGATGTCACCTTCATATCGGCGATGATACGCAAGATCTCACTTGTCGGCGAGCCATACAGCAGCAGCGTCGAAACGTCCGCACAACCGTCCTGGCGCAGCGTTTGGGCCATCTCCTCCAGCCGCGCCGTATCCTTCTGGTTGAAGGCCTCAAGCTGACCGAGCAGGTGGGGATCGATCTTGGCCTTATCCTGCACGTGCAGCAAGGTTACTTTGCGGATCCCCTTGGCGGCGATCTGGCGGACAACATCAAAAGTACGTGCGGCGTTCTCGGAAAAATCGGTGGGAAACAGCAGGTGGTCGGTCAGGCTGCCGTCCGGCAGCTTGAGTTCGTGGGGATCCATGCTCGGAGGGGTGCGCACCAGGAGCAGCGGAATCAGGCTGCCGTGCATCATGTGGTAGGCGGCCCCGCCGTCGAGCAGGCTGCCCAGCATGGTCCGTTCCGGCGCGCCGACGACCACCAGTCCGCACTGCTCGTTGCGGGCCAACTCGTTGATGCTGTCGCGGAAAACGCCGATCATCTGACGCGTGGTGACGGCGAAACCATGTTCGGTCAGGCGCATCTCCTGGGCGTCGAGGTGTTCTTTGTAAATACCGGTCACAAACGTGGAGACCGTGTCGTTCAGCTCCTGCGGATTAAGGCACTGGACGAGCAGGACGGATCGGGTGCCCAGCTTTTTCAGACCCAGCAGGCCATGCAGAACATAATCGAAATGGTAATGCAGTTCGGAAATGACCAACACTTTTTCAAACATAACGGCCTCCTTTCAGCAGATGCCGGAAGCATCGCCCGTGCGGCTGATTCAAAAGCAAGCCTGTTTGTCTATTTCCATTTTACCATGCGGACCGCACCCTGGCGAGTGTCAGCGGATATGACGCACTTTCTCAGGATGTATTTCGTGGGCTTCCTTGGTCATTGCCGGGTGGCCGATCGCGATCGAGATGGCGAATTCATAGCCTTCGGGCCAGTCCATCTGGTCCAGGATAGCCTGCCCCCTGGCTCCGGCGAAGGATGCCGACGCCATCCCGATGATGCACGATCCCAACCCCAGCGACTGGGCGGCAATGGCCAGGTTCTGGGCAGCGATGCCGGCATCGATCGGGGCATAGCGGCCGGCACCGGCCGGCATGGCGATAACCACCAGCAGGGGAGCGCCGTAAAAGATGCTCTCGTGGCGGGCGGCGATCCGGTCCAAGGCCGCCTGGTCGCCGACTTCACGAAAATGGCAAAGCGCGGTGTCGTTCATCGCCGCGATCAGGGTCTGGCTGGTGATGAAGCGAAACGCCCAGAGCTGGCGGTTCATCGCCGTCGGTGAGGCCAGTGCGGCCGCGACCAGGGCGTCGATCTCCTCCTGCTTGAGCGGTGTGGCCGCAAAATTGCGGATGCTGCGCCGGTTCAAAATGGCCTGTATGGTCGTGTTCATGGTGTCCTCCTAGTTCTTGTTCTGCTTACGGCAGGTATTTCCTGATTTGATTGTATGCAAGCGGCCCCCGCTTGTCCAATATGGTAGAATAGGTGTGCAGGCCGCCAGATGGTCGTCCTGCCATTTTTTCATAGCGAGGTAAGCCAACATGTCACGAATCAAGCTTGCTATCCTGGGCCAGGGCCGCAGCGGCCGCGATATCCATGCCGCCAACCTCTCACTGCTGAAGGACTTGTACGAGATCGTCGCCGTTGTCGACCCGCTGCCGGACCGGCGCGAACGGGCCGCGGCCGAGATTGGCTGCGCCACCTATGCAGATTACCGCGAGTTGCTCAGCCGCAAGGACATCGATCTGGTGGTCAACGCGACGCCCAGCCACCTGCATGTGCCTGTTACGCTCGACTTGCTCTCGCACGGCTTCAATGTTCTGGTTGAAAAGCCGATGGCCCGCCATGTCGCCGATGTCGACGCCATGATCGAGGCCGCCCGCAAAGCCGACCGAACCCTGACGATCTTCCAGCAGTCCCGTTTTGCCCCTTATTTCCAGAAGGTGCAGGAGATCATCGGCAGCGGCGATCTGGGTCGCGTCGTCCAGATCAGCATCGCCTTCAACGGCTACGCGCGCCGCTGGGACTGGCAGTGCATCCAGGACTACAACGGCGGCAACCTGCTCAACACCGGCCCGCACCCGCTCGACCAGGCCCTGGTGCTGTTTGGTGACGATGTCGAACCACAGGTGTTCTGCCGCATGGATCGGGCCAACACCTTCGGCGACGCCGAGGACTATGTCAAGCTTCTGCTGCACGCGCCCGGTCACCCCGTCATCGACCTGGAAATTTCGTCCTGCTGCGCCTACCCCTGCTTCACCTACCAGGTGCAAGGCACGCGCGGCGGCCTCAAGGGCAGCATGACCCATATCGACTGGAAATACTACCGGCCCGAGGAAGCGCCGCCCCAACAGCTGACCCGGACCCCGCTGGCCAAGCCGGACGGCACGCCGGCCTATTGCGGCGAAACACTCACCTGGCACGAAAAATCCTGGGATGTTGCGGACGAGAACAAGGACCTGTTCCAGACCATCGCCACTACGTTCTACCGCCGCCTCTACCAGAGCCTGGCCGAAGGCGCGCCGCTGGCCATCACCCCGCAGCAAGTCCGGCGCCAGATCGCCGTCATCGAGGAATGCCACCGCCAGAATCCGCTCTCGAGGCTGAGTGACCAATAAACTGGCTTGAGGGAGCCCCTATGCTTGCAGAACAGCCGGACAGAGTTCGGGCGCTTGCCGCCCTGTTGGCCGGTCCCGGCGCGATCCGCCCGGCCGACTGGCTGTTTGTGCTGGTCCTTTTGGTTTTGACCGCCGTTCTCCTGTTGGCCGTCCGGCTGCTCTGGCAGATGCAGCGGGAACTGACCCGGCTCGGCCGACAGCTTGACCGTCGCCCGGAACCCGTCGAAGAACCGCCTGCCGCAGTCGAACAAACCCCTGAGCCCGTTCCGATTATGCCGGCCGATCTGCCGGAACCGGTTCGCGAGCCGGAACCGCCGCCGGAGCTTCGGGCCAAGCCAGCCCAAACCGTTATCGACTGGGTTTATCCGCTGGAGATCGAGGAAAAGCTGCTCGATGCCGTCCGCACCGGCCGGCATGACCTGGCGCTCGAGCTGTTCGATCAGCTGGAAAACGCGCTTCATGCCAGCCCTGACGATGTCTTCCGTCAGGTTTTGCATAACGTCACGTTGAATATGCGCCAGCTGATGTACGATTTCAACGAAAGTGAACTGGACCCTTCGATCGCCGGCCCGGACCTGATCCAGCAGATCGAACAGGCCAGGCGTGTCGAGGCTGCCTCGCTGGTGCGCACGTTTGCCGACCGGCTGAGCGGCGCGTTTCAAAAGCGCGCCAGCCAGAAGCAGTCGGATATCGTCGTTCAGGCCAAAACGTTTATCGAGGCCAATTACCGTTCGTCACTGACGGTCAACGCGATTGCCGCGGCTTTATTTATCAGCGCCCCTTACCTGTATCGCCTGATGCGCGAGGAAGTCGGCATTTCACCGGCCCACTATCTCAACAACCTGCGCATCCGCCACGCAACCCGGCTCTTGCGGACATCCGAAAAAAACGTAGCCCAGGTTGCCGGCGAGGCCGGGTTCGAGACCGAGCAGTGCTTTTTCCGCCAATTCAAAAAACAGATGGACTGTACACCCAATCAGTATAGAAATCGTTACTCAATCGCGGATTTTGCGCCGCATTTTGGCGACTAACCAAAACAATCCTCTCTATTCTGTATAGATTTCAAGAGAAATAGAACACAATAGACTATTATTTGCACAAGCCGGACGATGTACACTAAGCATGTGCCGGACACAAGCGGGCAACGAAGCTGTTCACCTGTTCGTTCCGGTCGGCAATGTCTTATGCCTGTAACGGACGGAACAGTCTTTTATCTTCGAAGGAGCGCGTGATTCATGGCCAAAAAAATGTACAAAGAACCTGTGCGCCGCCGGCTTAAGCGGGAGATCGGGGCTATCAAGCGGGATCGGCTGCTGTATATCATGGTCATCCCCGGCGTTATCTTTTTCCTGCTTTTCCGCTATGTGCCCATGTACGGCATCACGATCGCCTTCCGCGACTACAACCTGTTCCGCGGTTTCAGCGACGCGCCGTTTATCGGGATGAAGATTTTCAACCGCATGTTCAACACCGTCGCCTTCAACCGGGCTTTTGTGAACACGATCATCATCAGCCTGTCCAAGCTGGCCTGGGGCTTCCCGGCGCCGATCATCCTGTCGCTGATGCTCAACGAAGTCGGGCATATGAAACTGAAAAAAGCCGTCCAGACGTCCCTGCTGCTGCCCCATTTCATGTCCTGGGTTGTGATCGGCGGCGTGCTCTACATGATCCTGTCCCCCAACTCCGGCATCATCCGCGATATCGCCGAGCTGTTCGGCAAGGGCGAGTCCGTGGTCAACGTGATGGGCGACAAGCGCTACTTCAGGACCTTCCTGGTCGTTTCTGAGATCTGGAAGGGCATGGGCTACGGCACCATCGTCTACCTGGCGGCCATCGCCGGCATCGACCAGGAGCTGTACGAAGCGGCCCGCTGCGACGGCGCCAGCAAGCCGGCCCAGATCTGGCACGTGACACTGGCTTCGATCCGGCCGATGACCCTGTTTATGTCAACCGGAGCCTTTTCGGGCTCTACGCACACCGGGCCGGCGAACGGCTGGTCCGTTTCCCAGCCGACGTGGTGCTGCAAAATGTCTGCACGGACGAACCGGACCTGGTCAGCCGGGACCGAACCGTCCGATTGACCTGCTCGGACGATGAGATGAAGCT
>ENA-UOUL01000838-UOUL01000838.1-bioreactor-metagenome-genome-assembly--contig:-NODE-838-length-49203-cov-12.945467_pt1 | contig 49203 bp, 40 predicted proteins | sample MGYA00249838_ERZ747220 | MGnify/ENA primary metagenome ERZ747220 (study PRJEB28778, sample SAMN05720191) | bioreactor metagenome | isolation source: Anaerobic biogas reactor | place: USA:Washington... | reverse complement strand
CCTGGCCGGGCTTCCTTCCTGTTCTTTCTACGATCTGTTCGCGCCGGTCGGAAAGACCACGGCGTCATTCAATTTTGACGAGGCGCGGTCAGTGGTTGAAGAGAATTTTTCAAAATTCTCGCCAGACATGGGAGCCTTTGCCAAAAAAGCCTTCGACGGCGGTTGGCTCGACGCGGAAATGCGGAGCGGTAAAATCGGCGGAGCGTACTTCACGTTCATGCCGCTCGCGAAAGAGGGGCGGGTACTCTGCAACTTTGACGGCTCCTTCAGTTCGATACTGACCATGGCCCATGAACTCGGTCACGCGTATCACGCCGAAGTGCTCAAGGACGAACCGGGATTATTGCAGAATACGCCCATGACCCTTGCGGAAACGGCGTCCATTTTCGCCGAGACCGTGGTCTTTGACGCGGCGTATGAAAACGCTGCCGGGGAAGACAAACTCGCGCTTCTGGAGATGCATCTCCAGGACGGTTGCCAGATACTGGTGGACATCCTGTCCCGCTATCACTTCGAGAAGAGCCTCTTTGAAGCGCGGAAAGCGGGCGAGGTGCCACCGGAAACCCTGTGCAGCCTCATGCTGCGTGCCCAGGAGAAAACCTACGGCGACGGTCTCAATCCTGAGGAGCGACATCCGTACCTCTGGCTGGTCAAGCCGCATTACTATTCGAGCGAACTCGCCTTCTATAATTTTCCCTATGCCTTCGGACAACTGTTTGCCCTGGCCCTGTACAGCAGGTACCGGAGTGAAGGCAGCGGTTTTGCCGGAACGTACCGGGACATCCTTTTGGGAACGGGCCGGCTCGACGCGGTTGCGGTAACGAGAGCCGCCGGATTTGATATTGAAGATCCGGCGTTCTGGGAATCGGGTGTTTCCCTCTTTGTGGAAAAAATCGACGAATTTGAAAAACTGGTTGACGCCCGGATGGCGTCGCCCCAGGAATAAGGAGCGTTTCATGACCTATGACATTATTCTCGCCGGTGTAGGCGGACAGGGTGTTCTTTCTCTCGCTACCATCATCGCGCGGGCCGCCATGCTGGACGGACTCGAAGTCCGCCAGTCCGAAGTACACGGGATGAGCCAGCGGGGCGGGGCCGTGCAGGCACATATGCGCATTTCCGACAAACCGATTACCTCGGATCTGATTCCTGTCGGCGGGGCGGACATGATTCTTTCGATGGAGCCGGTGGAAGCGTTGCGCTATCTTTCATTTCTGAAACCGGAGGGCATCCTGGTTGCCGCCGCGGAGCCCGTCGTCAATATCGGCAATTATCCCGATCTTGAGGGAATCCATGCGGCAATACGAAAACTCCCCCGGAACCGGTTCGTTCACGCGGAACAGCTTGCCCGTGAAGCCGGAAATTTGCGTGCCTCGAACATGGTGCTTGTGGGTGCCGCGTACCGGGAACTGCCGGTAAGCGAGAAGGCGCTTGCCGAAAGCGTTCATGAAACGTTCGCGAAAAAAGATCCGCGCCTCGTCGATATTAACATGAAGGCGCTCAAACTCGGAGAGGAGGCGGAATAATGGCAGACCGGGACGTTCCCTTCAGGGACAAGGCAATCGAAACAGCATCACGGGAGGAAATTGAGCGGATACAGACTGCCGGTTTGAAAAAACAGGTGGAACACGCGCTTAACACACCCTTTTACCGTGAGCGGTACAAGAATGCCGGCATAACGTCCCCCGCTGTCATCTCCACCATTGCGGATATCCGCAAACTGCCCTTTACCACCAAAAACGATCTTCGTGAGGCCTATCCCTACGGCCTTCTTGCCGTTCCCCGCGAGGAAGTGGTTCGCCTCCATGCCTCGAGCGGAACGACCGGAACTCCCACGGTAATTTATCTGACCCAGAAAGATCTCGACATGGCGAGCGACACCATGGCGCGGAGCCTTACCGCCGCCGGCGGAAGCCGCGGCGACGTGGTGCAGAACATGATGACCTACGGTCTTTTTACCGGGGGCTTGTGTTTCCATTACGGCGCAGAACTCATGGGCGCCATGGTCATTCCGACGAGCGCGGGCAACACGATCCGTCAGCTCAAGTTCATGAAAGATTTCGGAACCACCATCATTCATGCAACCCCGAGCTATCTTCTCCATCTCCACGCAGCCATTGAAAGCGAAGGATATGATCGCGGTGAGCTCAAGCTCCGCAAGGCGATAACCGGCGCTGAACCCCATTCGGAGGAACTGCGCTGCAAGATCCAGGACAAGCTCGGCATCGAAGTGTACAACTGCTACGGCATGAGCGAAATGAACGGTCCGGGGCTCGCGTTTGAATGCGTGTACCGTGCCGGCATGCACGTGTGGGAAGACCGCTACATCATGGAAATCGTTGACCCGGAAACCCTTGAACCGGTTCCCGACGGCGAGACCGGAGAGCTTGTTCTTACCATCCTTTGCCGCGACGCCATGCCGCTCATCCGCTACCGCACCCGGGATCTGACCCATGTGATTACCGGACCCTGCGAATGCGGACGAACCCACCGCCGAATCGCGCGCTTTACCGGCCGTACCGACGACATGCTCATCATCAACGGCGTGAACATCTTTCCGAGCCAGATAGAGGAAGTACTCCTTCGGACAAAGGGCGTCGGCGCCAATTACCTGATCGTGGTGGAAAAAGACGGCGCTCTGGACCGGATGACCGTCAAGGTCGAGATAACTCCCGAGATGTTCGCGGACGACACCCGGATCATCAATGCGCTTCGTGAGCGGATACGGGATGAACTGACTGCACTCATTACCATCCGTCCCGTAGTCGAGATAAAGCAGCCGGGAAGCCTTCCGGTTGCCGAGGGTAAGGCAAAGCGCGTGGAAGACCTGCGAAATAGCTGAGGAATTTATTTGGCTCAGACCCCGATACGGTGTATACTGGTGCCATTATGATCTGGAATCCTGAAAATGAATGTATGGATCGGGCAGCAATGCGTTCCCTGCAGTTTGCCCGGCTCAAGAATCTGGTTGAGCGTGTGTATACCAATGTACCGTTCTATCGAACCAAACTCGACGAAGCGGGTGTTTCCCCCAACGATATCAAGACACTTGATGATCTTGCGAAACTTCCCTTTACGACCAAGGACGATCTCCGCGTCACCTATCCGTACGGATTACTCGCGGTTCCCCAGGCGGAAATTGTCGAGATTCATATGTCCAGCGGTACGACCGGTACGCCGGTTATCGACGCCTACACGCAACGCGACATGGACGACTGGTTCGAGGGAATGGCCCGCACCCTTTCGGGCGCCGGCGGCACCCGGAACGACATAGTCCAGAACGCCTACGGCTACGGTCTTTTTACCGGCGGACTCGGCGCACACTACGGCGCCCAGCGGATAGGCGCGACCGTCATCCCGGTTTCATCCGGAAATACCGAAAAACAGCTCATGCTCATGCGGGATTTCAAATCAACCATCATCACCTGTACTCCCTCGTACGCGCTGTACATGGCCGAACAGGCTCGTGAAATGGGTATTGATCCCACCTCGCTCGGCCTCCGCGCAGGGTGTTTCGGCGCCGAACCCTGGTCCGAGAACATGCGCAAGGAAATTGAAAAAGCCTGGAACATCAAGGCCTACGATATTTACGGCCTTACCGAAATAACCGGACCGGGCGTTGCCTTTGAATGCGCCGAACAGTACGGCATGCACGTGAATGAAGACTTCTGGTATCCCGAGATCATTGATCCGGCGACCGGCAAGGTGCTTCCCGAAGGCGAGAAGGGCGAGCTCGTCATTACTACCATCACCAAGGAAGGCACCCCGCTCATCCGCTACCGCACCCGGGACATCACTTTTATCATCAAGGAACGCTGCGGATGCGGACGCACCACCCGAAGGATACACCGCCTGTTCGGACGAACCGACGATCTGCTCATTATCCGGGGCGTCAACGTCTTCCCGAGCCAGATTGAACATGCTCTCATGGAAATCCAGCACGTCGAGCCGAATTACCTCATCATCGTTGACCGGAGTGCGCAGACCCATCTGGACGACGCGGAACTGCACGTTGAGGTTAACCCCGAAGCCTTCTCCGACGAGACGAAAGACATGGAACAGCTCCGCAACAAGATTGAAGCGACCATGAAGAGCAAGCTCGGTATCGCGATAAAGGTGAAACTGGTTGAACCGAAGAGTATTGAACGCTCAATCGGCAAGGCAAAACGGGTTATCGACAAACGTCAGATTTAAGGAGGCTACACATGAAGATACAGCAAATATCCATATTTCTTGAAAACGCGGCAGGCCGCCTCGCCGAGGTAACCAGGGTTCTCAAGGATGGCGGCATCAATCTGCGTGCCCTCATGATCGCAGATACCGCGGACTTTGGTATCCTCCGCATCATTGTCGACTCGGTTCCCAAAGCGATGGAAATACTCGAAAAGGAAAAATTCACCACCAAGACAACTGACGTACTGGCGGTTACCGTTCCGGACAGCGTTGGCAGCCTTGCCGGTGTTCTCGAACTTTTTGAAAAGAACGAGATCAACATCGAGTATCTGTATGCGGCGCTCGACAAGGCCGGAGAGACTGCGGTTATCATTTTCAAGGTCGAAGATGTGGAAAAGGGCCTTGCCGTCGTGGAAAAAAACGGCTTGAGCACTACGGATCATTTCTAGGTTTGTATGGGACTATCCATTCATGATGTCGCACGGGAGGCGTCCCTCTCGTGCGAAACAATCCTGGAAGTACTCACATCACCCTCGGCGCTCGAGCCGGAGGTTGTCCGCTTTGTCATGCAGACTATCCGGAAATCAGGATACCTTGACACTTTTTCCCGCTGGAAAAACAGGGATGAACGCGCGTCAATCGCCATCCTGACCTCGGTGGTAGACTCAGCATCAACTATGGAAATATTTCGGGGAATTGACCGGGTCATGCAGTCTCTTGGTCTCAATGCTTCGACCGTTATCTTTCCTACCCGGTTTTCACCGGTTATCCGGGAGGATCTGCTCGAGACACTCCTCCGGTTCCGAATGGTCAATGCCGTTCTTACGGTAAACCTCACCCCGTCGGTTGAATCGGTTGAAAAATACAACAAGGTCGGTAAGCCGCTCATCCTCCTTCAGACCAGCGTCCCCGGCGCCCAGTCGGTACTTCTGGAAAACCAGAAAGGAATGAGCATCGCCATCAATTATCTGTTCCGTGCCGGACACCGTCGGATCGGCCTGATTAACGGCCCAACCACGGGGCGGGAACCCGGCGCTGTTCCGTCGGAACGCCTCATGGGGTACCTGACGACATTGCAGCGGCTCGGTCTCGAATTCGAACAGTCGCTCGTGTATGAAGCCCGGGATTATTTCAGTGAAGACGGAACAAAAGGGTTCGAATATTTTTACGGACTGGACGAACTCCCCGATGCGGTAATCTGCGCTTCCGGCGACATGAGCGCGCTCGGTTTTATCGACGCGGCCCGTCAAAAGGGCCTGCGGATCCCCGATGATATCGCGGTAATGGGCTACGATGACCTTCCCGTTGCCCGGCTCGTGCATCCGGGCCTTACCACTATCCGTCAGCGCCTCATGCTTGCCGGGGCGGGCTCCGTCATTCTCGCCCTGGAGTCGGCGGTAAACGGCCCGGGCGAAAACCTCGTCATCATGCCGGAACTCATCGAACGCGGCAGCGCCTGAGCGGTGCCGCACCCGACCGGGCGGTTTTCACCCCGCCGGGGTGCTGAGCTGGCCGTGGTGAACCAAACACCCCGCCTGAGCGCGGCATCGCTTGGGCGCCGCTTGCACCCCGATTGTCCAGACCTGCCATTTTCGCTATACTTTCCCCCATTATGAGCAATTCAGCAGACACAAAGCTATTTCACTGGGCGGACCAGACCGCCGAGAAAATCATCCGTGAGCGCGGCGACCTGGACGTCTACACCTGCGCCTCCGGCATTACCCCGTCGGGCACGGTCCATATCGGGAATTTCCGCGAGATCATTTCTGTCGATCTCGTTGTGCGGGCTCTCAAGGAACGCGGAAAAAACGTCCGCTTCATTTATTCCTGGGACGATTACGACGTCTTCCGCAAGGTTCCGGCCAACATGCCGAAACAGGACGAACTGCAGAAATACCTGCGTTATCCCATCACCCTCGTTCCCGACACCTTCGGCCGCGATGAAAGCTATGCGCGGCACCACGAAGTGGATGTGGAGAACATTCTTCCCAAAGTGGGCATTCATCCCGAATTTCTCTATCAGGCCGAACGGTACCGATCCGGCATGTATGTCGAGGGCATGAAGAAGGCGCTCGACAACCGCGAGAAGATCAAGGACTGCCTCAACCGCCACCGCGACGACGCGCACAAGATTCCGGCGGACGAAGCATACTGGCCGGTGTCCGTGTTCTGCTCAGCCTGTAACCGCGATACGACCACGGTGACCGGCTGGGACGGAGAGTGGGGACTTTCCTATACCTGCGAATGCGGACACGGCGAAACGGCCGATATCCGGACCGCCAAGGGCGTCAAGCTCGGCTGGCGGGTGGACTGGCCCATGCGCTGGTTCTTTGAAAAGACCGTATTCGAACCGGCGGGAAAGGATCACCATTCCCAGGGCGGTTCCTTTGACACCGCGCGCATCGTGTCCGAAGAGATATTTGACTGGCCGGCACCGGTCACCTTCCGTTACGACTTCATCGGCAGCAAGGGGAACCCCGGCAAGATGTCGTCCTCGTCCGGCAAGGTGGTGGATCTCGCCGATGTACTCCGCGTGTATCAGCCGGAAGTGACCCGCTATCTCTTCGCGGGTACGCGGCCCAATACCGAGTTCGTTATCAGTTTTGATCTCGACGTTATCAAGATTTACGAGGACTACGACAAGACCGAACGGATCGCCTGGGGCCTCCAGGCGGCCAAGAATGACGATGTGCTCGCAAAGGAAAAGCGGATTTATGAACTTTCCCAGGTTGACGGCATGCCGTCGTGCGTGTCCTATCAGATTCCTTTCCGGCACCTGTGCAACCTCTTGCAGATCAATTCCGGCGACATCGACGCGGTTCTGTCTTCCCTGCCGGATCTCCTTCCTGACCAGGTGGACCGCCTCAAGACCCGCGCAGCCTGCGCCTGGTACTGGATTACCGAGTGCGCGCCCGAAGATTTCCGCTTTGCCCTTGTTGCAGACGGAACCTGCGCGGAGCTCTCCGCCACGGAAAAAACCGCAGTTGTTACCATCCGCGATTCGGTGCTGCCCGCCATGGACGGCCTCGACGAAAAGGCCCTTTCCGAGCGCCTCTATGCGGTGGCGAACGATGCCGGACTTGATCCCAAGGACCTCTTTACCGCCGTGTATCGCGCGCTTGTCGGCAAGGAACGCGGCCCCCGGCTCGCGAGCTTCATGAAAGTCATCGGTCCCGAACGGCTTTCAGCCATACTTTCCGGGTATTGAACCTGAAGCCACTGGCATTTTTACCGTAATCCGTTATACTGGTATGTACGCACATACCAGTATTTTTTTTTAAGGAGTTTAGTAATGCTGCAAGAGAAAAAACCCCTGATTACGGAACAGTATTCAGCGGACCCTTCTGCGAATGTATTTAACGGAAAGTTGTATATCTATCCCTCGCATGACCGCGATATTGAAATGGAATCAAACGACAATGGCGACCAGTATGCCATGGAAGACTATCATGTCTACGAAATGGCCGACATGAATACACCGCCGAAAGACCTCGGCGTTATTCTCCATGTTGACGATGTCCCGTGGGCAACGTCCCAGATGTGGGCGCCCGACTGCGCGGAAAAGAACGGCAAGTTCTACTTTTACTTCCCTGCGCGCGACAAGGACAACATGTTCCGCATCGGTGTTGCCGTCGGTGATACTCCCGCCGGTCCCTTCAAGGCACAGCCCGACTATATAAAGGGAAGCTTCTCGATCGATCCCTGCATTTTCCCGGATGATGACGGCGAGTACTACCTTGCCTTCGGCGGGATCTGGGGCGGACAGCTCGACAAGTGGAAAACCGGCACCTTCGATCCGAATGGGGGAGAACCCGCCGACGAAGAAAACGCCGTCTGCTGCAAGATCGCCCGCATGAGCGGCGACCTGCTCGAGTTCGCTGAAAAACCCCGCGACATCGTGGTGCTTGACGAAAACGGTAATCAGCTGAAGGCGAAACACCGCGACCAGCGCTTCTTCGAAGGTCCCTGGATGCACAAGTACAATGGCACCTACTACTTCTCCTACTCAACCGGCGATACCCACCAGCTCGTGTACGCAACCGCGGACAATCCCTACGGACCGTATACCTGGCGCGGCGTCATCCTGACCCCGGTACTCGGATGGACCACCCACCACTCGATCGTCGAGTTCCAGGGCGAATGGTTCCTGTTCTACCATGACTGCGAGCTCTCCGGCGGAATCAACCACAAGCGGAATGTAAAGTTCGCGCGGCTCCAGTACCGGGATGACGGTTCAATCGTGACCATCAATCCCTGACAGATTCGTCAAAATGAAAAACCCCGGTTGCCCCGGGGTTTTTTTTATGCATGCAATTCAATATGCTGATGCGATCGCGAGACCTTCTCCAGATCAAGCCGTTTGAGCTTCTTTCTGAAGTTTACGGTATCATCGAGGATAATCGATTCAAGATAGTCAATCTGGTGCTGAATTGATTCAAGATAGAGATTCTTTTTAACCCCGTACCGGTGATCGAAATGATCAAAGGCGAACCGCGCCGCGTTATTGAGCGTTTCGAAGAGACGATGCTTGGTTGACTCATAAAAGGAAAGGGTTTTTTTCAGAATATCGAATTCGGTGTCATAGCCGGGGAATCCGGCTTCGCGGAATTCGTAGTAGAGAAAGAGCAATTTTTCGAGATAGGTCCTGTCTGCCATCTGTCCGAGCAGGTCTGCGGAGGCAAGAAGCTCTGCGGCAAGACGTTCTTCCGTGCCGTCAAAGGGTATGTCGTCAAATTTGAGGGCAAGATCGGTGCCTGAAATGAGCCGTCCTATACGTTCAGCGTTTTGTTCGTCAAGATGAAACGCATCCCTGTTGGCAAGTGTGAAGGAAACACTCCGTGTGACATGTGTTTTGGTATATTTCGCACCCGTTCCCGAGGTGTCGGACAATTCCTGGATGTAGCCCGAATCATGCAGCATGGCCGCGGTACAGCAGTCAAGAATCATCTCCGCTGAAAAACGCTGCCCGTCCGCAACCGCGCCGTCAATCATGCGGACTGTCGCGCAAAAAACGTCGCAGGTATGCACATAATCATGGTATTCAGTATTGCAAGCCTGGTAGCCTGGAAAGGCTCCCTCATAGAGGTCGGTGGTCGTATCCCATCGGAATCGTAACTCTTGCTGGTCGTTTTTTTGAAGAAAGGACTCCGCTATTTCCATGCATTCTTCAACCATTGCTGTTTTGTTGGCCGGATTGAAAATGCGCGCAAGATTATTGGTGCCGGATTCATTCATTGACTCCTCCTTTCCGGAAATAAGCCCAATCATACATGATAGCACAGGATTTTTGGAAAAAAGGATACTGCTATCAAAATTGTTGAAAATTTATGGGGTTTTTTTGGCAGATTCCGTCTGTGGGATAAAAAGAAAAACCAGAAGCGCGAGTGCATACGGGAGACCGAGAATTATGCTTGCCGGAACCAGGGTTGTCCCCTGCAGTATTGTTGTAATATATTCAGCGCCACTGAATACCAGAACCGCAGCAATGCAGGGGAGGGGTTTGCGGTATGCAAGATACAAGGCCGCAAGCGCGGTCCAGCCGCGTCCGGCGCTGAGATTGGGGACATAGGCTCCGAGATTGAAGGCGAGGATTGTCCCTGCGCAGACAGCAAAAAAACCGGCAATTCCCCATGATGCTATGCGGTAGCGGGCGGGATTGCTCCCCCTGACGGTGAGTATCTGCGGGGCCGGGCCGCTGGCGGATAGTCTGAGACCGAAAAGGGTATGGGTAAGCGTCCACCATACGATGATGGTGACAAACAGCGCAGCGGTAACGCTCAGGATACCGGGGATTCTCCAATGCACCCCGGAATCAGCCAGGGCGATTACACCGCGGGTCCCGAACAGGTGTGATGAAAGCCATGATGTAATACCCGAAGCCAGAAAATTGACGGAAAGCCCGACAAGAAAGGGGTTTGCGCGGGTATGTTCGGTAAACCACGCGAGCACCATGAGAAGGCCCGTCGTCAGTATTGCTGATGTAATGAAACCGGAAAGCGGATTTCCGGTAGCCATGGTTACGGCGATGGCGATAAAACCGGAAAGAGTTATGGCTCCGTCCATAAATACCGCCAAGACTCCGGCCCGTTCGGAGATCAGTGCCCCGAGCGTGGCGAAGAGGAGTGGAACCGACATGATGAACAGTGTTTGTGCTATCGATATCACGGACGTTTTCTCCTGAATTGCACGATAGAGGGAATCGTTCGCGCCGAGATAACAAGGAAAAGGACTGCCTGAAGTATCGCGGTTGAATCAAAGTCGACACGGGTAGAAAGCAGCGCATTGTCTCCCGAGACCTGAATCCAGGCATATATGATGGCCGCGGGAACGATAGCCAGTGGATGTTTGCCGGCTATGAGCGCCACCGCAAGGGCGCTCCATCCCATCCCGCTTGTTATGCCCTGATGACAGGTATACCAGGTTCCGGTTACCGCGAGAAAACCGGTAAGTCCGTGGAGCGCACCGGACAGGGTCATGCCGAGTACGGTGATCCGCCCGGTACGTATTCCGGTGAACGCGGCGAATTCGGGTGCTGTTCCCGTCATGCTCATCCGGTATCCAGACCGTGTCCGCAGAATAATCAGTGCCCAGAATCCGGCAAGAAGGAGAATGGGGAGGACTGACAGATTAAACGATGAGGGTCCCGCAATCGGCGGGATACGAACCGTTTCGGGGATTGCCCTGGTTGCGAGAAGATTCTTGCCCGGATCACGAAGGGGTCCTGCCACAAGATAGTCCAGAAGCGGGATAAGGGCCGCGGATAGTAAAAAGGAGGTGAGCAATTCGCTTGCGTGGAAACGAACCCGTAAAATTCCCGGAATTGCCGCAAGGACCGCGCCGGTGGCGAGAGCCGCGAGGAGAACGGCCAGAAAAACGGGAACGACCGGTACCGTATCGGGGATCCGGGACAACAGCAAGGCAGTAACCAGCGCAGGTGCATACAGTTGGGCTTCCCCGCCGAGATTGAGCGATCCCGATCGCAGCGCGACTGCGGATCCGATTGCTGCCGGAATGAGCAGAACTGCGGTGTTCAGCATGTTTCCGAGGTACCACCAGGACGAGAACGTACCGGAGAAAAACCTGCCGAGCGTATCCAGCGGAGACGGTGTGGAAACGGCGAGGAAGAGGGTTATTACGAGAATGCATAATCCGAAGGATACAAGGGGCGGCGCGATTCGCTTCATGTCAATTGTCCTTCCTTCAGTGTGTAGGTTCTGGTAAAGAAGTCGTCAACTTCCATGGTATCAGGGGTGTCGGTGAGTATGAGGACGGCGATACCCGCTGCAGCAGTTTCGCGGAGCCGGTTGCGGAGGCGTACAACGCTGGCAACATCGAGCCCCCATTCCGGATCGGAGAGAATGAGAACCCGCGGATTCACCGATAGCTCCCGGGAGAGAATGAGTTTCTGGAGCTGCCCCCCGGAGAGTGTGCGTACCGGCCGGAACGGGTGATCGGCAATGTCTTCCCGGCGGACGATATCTTCTGCGAAACGGTCCGCGCCGTGCGGGGTAAAAGGGCCTGAATAATAGGGAAGAAGTGCGTCCCGGACGCTGATGTCGGGGTACGCTCCTCTGGTCGTTCTGTTGGACGGAACAAAGGCGACGCCGTGTTTTCTGAGGAGTGCGGGTGTAAGGGACGCGGCATCAAGCTGGACACCGGTGTTTTCTCGTCCGGGAAGGGTGATGCTGCCCGCATCGGTAACGATCATGCCGCAAAGAGCGTCTTCCAGCGTATCAAGACCGCTGCCCGGATATGCCAGAATACCGGTTATGCCTCCCGGGTCCGCGTTAAAACTGATGTTGTGTATTCCCTGCCGGTTCGGCGGGGAGGCGGATAATCCTGAAATAGTCAGCGGAAGCGTACAATGTGTCTTGTCGGAAAAGGCCGATGAAACGGCGGTGTCTGACGATCGCTGCCGTGGTGATTTTTCGGAAGGAGAAGCGATCATTTCCGCAAGATCCGCTTCAGACACGGGGCTCTTTTTCTGATCCATGTGCCGAACGAGCTTTCCATGCTTCAGTATTGATATTCGATGCCCCCACCGGGCAGCTTCGCCCATCTTGTGGGTAATGACCACAAGGCCCATACCCTCGTTGGCGTTTGTAACTAGCGTTTCCATGAAGCTGGCCCGCTTCTCCGGGGGAAGAATGGCCGTCGGTTCGTCCAGAATGAGAAAAGACGGATTGGTGTACAGGGCGCAGAGCAGCGCAGTTCGTAGACGGTCGGCAGGATTGAGCGTCCTGACTGTCGCGTAAAAATCGACCAGGCAATTCCATCGTGTAGCCAATTCTTCTACATACGGGAGGATTTTTTTTCGGTGGACGAGGAAACCGTGGCCTCCCAGGGCGATGTTTTCCAGAACGGTAAGATCGTCAGCAAGGAGCGGCCGCTGGTGGACCATGGCGATACCTCGTGCGAGTGCGTCCGCAGGAGAGTCAAATGCCACTTCCTGCGAATCGAGAAGTATTCTCCCCGACGTCGGTGTATCGAGTCCGGACAGTATGTGAACCAGCGTCGATTTTCCCGCACCGTTTTCTCCCAGCACCATATGCAGCTCACCACGGGAGAACGAAAGTGAAACAGCATCAAGGGCAACGAACCGGGCCGCTGCAGGGGACCGGTCGGTTCTTGATACAAAAACTCTGGATACCTGTTCAAGTGTCGCGTTTTGTACCGTATTCATACGCGAAATCAGCGAACCGGGAGCGACAGTGTTCCGTCTTCGATCGAAATCAACAGGGATTTCATTGCAGCCCTGATTGCTTCCGGCACGGTTTCCCTGTACAGGGGATCGTCGTCAACAAAAGACACATACCCGTCCCGTATGCCCAAGGTGACCGGCTCACCTGTTTTCAGTGTTCCCTGGAGGAATGCACGTGTTTTCTCGTACGCGAGTCGTTCCTGTGCCATGAGTGAACTTGAGACCACCAGTCCCGGGGCCTTTTGAAAGCCGTTATCGTCGAACCAGGCGATGTAAAAACCCGCGTCCCGGGCTGCCGCGATAACACCCTGATTCGCGCCGCCGGCGATCGGCATGATTACGTCTACCCCGGCGTTGTACATGGCGCGGGCGAGCTCGGCCCCCTTGGTGGCGTCGTACCAGTTTCCGACAACACGGAAATCCACTTCGCAATCCGGCACGGCGGCACGGGCGCCTTCACGATAGGCGGGAAGAATGATGCTGTTCATCGCGGGATATTCCTGGGCCGCGACAAGACCGATCTTCTTTTGCACGTTGGCGTGTTTCATGTCGCTTGTACTGACGAGCGCGGCGATATAGCCGGAAAGATACGCCTGTTCCCGCTGATTGTATCTGAATGTCGTGATTGCCGGATTTCCGGAATGCCATGCATCGAAAACAAGAAATTTCTGGCGGGGAAACTGGCGTGCTATGGGGTCAATAAGCTCCGGCATCGCGGGATTGGAAGTAATGATGAGCGAATAAGTGCCCTGGGCAACTAGAGAGGTCATGCGGGTTCCCCAGTCGGCCTGGCGGGTACCCGCTTCTACAATGGTCAGCTCGACGGAGCTGCCGGAGTTCTTTGCCTCGTCTACAGCGCGGCGGACGCCATCTGTAAGCATTTCATACACAGGACTCCCTGAAACAATACCGGGAACAAAAACCGCAATGTGCGTGCTATCTGATTTCTGATCTGAAACGCCCCCGGCTGAAAGTTGTGTTGTCGGGAGTATGAATACAAAACAAAAAGCCAACAGAGTTAATACTTTTCTCACGGGTTCCTCCATATAACCAGCATACTATAGTAAAAATACCCCTGATATGCTACAGTCCCCGCATGAAAGGTTTGCTGATCAGAAAAGCATTTTATGACGGATGGGACTCGGTCCTGTTCTTGCTGTTGGGTAATATCCTTCTTTTTGTAGTGGCCTTTGGCGGTTTTGCCCTGGCACACCTTACCGCGCCGACATTCGGTATCTTCCTTACCATTCTCGCCATCGCCATCCTTCTGCTCGGCGTGGTGCTTCTTTCCGTATCAGACGAACTCGCCCGTGTATCCGCGTTTCAGCCCTTTTCGCTTAAACGGTTTTTTCTTTCCATGAAAAAATACCTTCTCCTGGGACCGCTGTACATACTGATCTTTATTTTCTTCCTGGTGCTCTTTCCTCTCGCTGTTTACTGGTATTTTTCGCTTGGGGGATTGCTGGGTACTGTTCTTGGTCTGATCATGTTCTGGATATCGCTTATTTTTTATCTGGCTTTTCAGTGGTTTCTCCCCGTTAAGAGTCAGCTTGAAGGGAATTTCGTGAAAGCCCTGAAAAAGTGTTTTATCATATTTTTCGACAACCCCGGTTTTTCACTCTTCATGCTGCTGTATTCCCTGGTCATTCTGGTCCTTTCGATGATTCCGTTTCTCCTTCTTCCCGGAATCTCCGGCATCCTGCTGGCCCAAAACGAAGCGTTTCGGCTGCTTATGCGAAAATACGACTGGATGGAAGAACATCCCGAGCTGGATTTCGCGACCGCAAGAAAGAATGTTCCCTGGGATGAGGTGCTGTCCGAGGAGTATGATGCGGTGGATTCACGGAGCTTGAAGGGCCTTATTTTCCCCTGGCGGGACTGACGCGCTTCCCGCGGGAAACGAGGGAATGAAAAACCGCCGGTTCGGGAGACTCGAAGCGAAGGCTATCTCCGGTAACCGGATGAATAAACCCCAGAACGCAGGCATGAAGCGCAAGCCGATCTTTGGTATTCCGTATGGTTCCATAATTCGGATCACCGGAAATGGGGTGTCCACGATGCGCCAGCTGGATACGGATCTGGTTTTTGCGCCCGGTAATCAATTCAACTTCAACCAGGTCTGATTGCGGACCGCGTCCGAGAACCCGTATTCTACAGGTCGAAGGAAAGGTTTTGTCTTTCCCGCCGCGAACGGTTTCCTTGGGAATATAGCCAATCCCGAATTTATTGTAGACGATAACATCGTTAAATTCCGCGGTATCGGGAAGCGGTGCGGATCCGGGTTCCCGGAGGCAAAGACATCGGTAGGTGCGTTCCTGAACGAGTTCATCCCAGTCATCCATGATGCGTTTCCCGAGTTTTTCGGAAAGCGCGAACATCATGACGCCCGAGGTATCCCGGTCAAGGCGGTGCACGGCAAAGATGGTTCGCTTGCCCCGGCTCCGGTACCGGTCGACGAGCAGTTCTTGCGCACTTTTTCCGCGCGATCCGGGGAATGGGGTTGAGAGCATCCCGTATGGTTTTTCAATCACAACAAGGTGCTGGTCTTCAAAGAGAATTTCAAGATGGTTCGGTCGTGTGGTCGGTTTCATGATTCAGCGGCGAGTATACACTATTTTTCAGCTTTCCGGTACAATCGTTACTCATGATTTCTCTGGTAGTTTTTCTTGGAAACCACGGTCCAGCGTATGCCGGTAACCGGCACAATGTGGCCTGGATATTCGCGCAGAATCTTTCCTATTCGCAGGAGCTTTCCTGGCAGCGGAAATTCCGCGGTCAGTATGCTTCCCGGCGTTTTACCGGTCCGGACGGTGCTCTCCGTCCGGTTCATTTTCTGAAACCCGAAACATTCATGAATCTTTCCGGTGAAAGCGTTCAGGAAGCCCTGCGTTTTTTTCGTCTCACCCCGGAAGAGGTGCTCATTGTGCATGATGAGCTTGAATTGTCTCCCGGGACGGTGAGTCTCAAGTGGTCGGGCGGTCTTGGCGGCCATAATGGTCTCAGGTCGCTCAAGTCATCCCTGGGAACGGCGGATTTCTGGCGTCTCCGCTTCGGGATCGGCCGGCCGTCCCATGCGGATATCGCTTCGTACGTACTTTCAGATTTTTCACCGGATGAACGGATCATGCTGGCGCAACTGCAACGCCCGGTTGAAGCATTGTTGAATCAGATTCTGGAAGATGATCCGAAGCGCGCGCTTCCCGAATGGGCCAAGAAAAAATTGCTAGATGAAGGAGTCTGACCTATGAGTGAACATCAAAACGACGCAGCCGCAGCCAGAATGGAAGCGTTTAACCGTCTCCATGAAACCATTCGCCGCCTCAGGGCTCCCGGCGGGTGTCCCTGGGATCGTGAACAGACGCCTGAAACCCTTCGGGAAACGCTTATCGAGGAAGCGTACGAAACGGTGGAAGCCATTACCGAGGGCGACACCGATCATGTGTGCGAGGAACTCGGCGACGTATTCCTCAATGCGGTCATGCTTTCCTATATGTATGAGCAGCTGGATTCGTTTACGGTTACCGATGTGCTTGAAACCGTGAGCGACAAGCTCATCCGGCGGCATCCGCATGTTTTTGGCGAAACTGACGGGTACGCCGGTCCCGGGTCGGGCAATGAAACCGATACTCCCGAAAAGGTGCTCAACCAATGGGACGAGATCAAGCAAAAGGTAGAGGGACGAAAGGGCTCGTCAGCGCTTGATGGCGTTTCCATGGGCCTTCCGTCGTTGGAACGGGCCAAGAAGCTGCAAAAGCGCGCGTCAAAGTGCGGGTTCGATTGGGAACATAGTGACGATGTATGGCCCAAGGTTGACGAGGAGCTTGCCGAGCTTCGTGAAGCGGCCGCGGGCGGAAACCCCGAACGGATTGAGGAAGAACTCGGCGACGTGCTGTTTTCCCTCGTCAATATAGCCCGACATCTCAAGGTTGATCCGGGTGTTGCGCTGACCCGGACGAACGCGAAGTTTGTCAAACGGTTTACCCATGTGGAGTCGTCCATGAAAGAGGCGGGTCTCCCCATGGACAAGGATCACCTTGCCGACATGGACCGGTTCTGGAACGAACTGCGCGATAGCGGCCGGACTGAACGGTAGCGGCTACTGTACGATACGGGATTTTTTTAGTACATTGAATTCCGCGCCGCAGAGGCGCGAAAATGACACAAGGAGTATCTGCGTGAATTCACGATATATCAATGATCTTAATGCGAAGCTGATCCGGAATGGTGATGAGGATGAAGATGACGAGGAAAAGGAAGAGAAGCAAGGCGACGGGATGGATGTTCTCGGTTTGAAGTTTCTCAAGACCCGGCAGATTCTTCTGTGCGGCGAGATCAACAAGGCACTCGCCGAACGGGTTGTTCGTCAGCTTCTCGTGCTGGAAGCGGATTCGGATGAGCCGATCAAGGTGTTCATTGATTCTCCCGGCGGCGACGCGCACGCGGGGTTCGCCATCTTCGACATGATCCGGTTTGTAAAGGCTCCGGTGTATACCATCGGCATGGGGCTTGTCGCGAGCGCGGGTTCAATCATTCTGCTCGCCGCCGACAAGAAAATGCGGTATGGTCTTCCGAACAGCAAGTATCTCATCCATCAGCCGCTTTCCGGCATCAAGGGTGTGGCTACGGAGATCGAGATTCATGCGATGGAGCTGGAGAAGATGCGGGTTCGTATCAATGAGTTGATCGCGGAAGAAACGGGTGTCGATGTTGCCAAGGTTTCACGGGACACTGACCGGGATTTCTGGATGGATGCGGCCGAGGCGAAAGAGTATGGGCTCATAGCCAAGGTACTGACGGCTCGCAAGGAGCTGCCCTGAACGGCTGGTAAGCACCGGTAATCGCCGGTACTGACGATAAAAAAACCCGAAAACCGGTCCGGTTTTCGGGTTTTTTGTTTTTAGCGGCCCAGGCTGTTAAAGATGTTCTTTCCGGGATACCGTGCGGTAACGCCGAGTTCATCCTCAATGCGCATGAGCTGGTTGTACTTCGCAATGCGGTCGCTGCGGCTCATGGATCCGGTCTTGATCTGTCCGGTTTCCAGGGCTACGGCGAGGTCCGCGATGAAGGTGTCTTCAGTTTCACCGGAGCGGTGGGACATAACGGCGGTGTATCCGGCGTTCTGTGCCATGCGTACGGCGTCGATAGTTTCGGTAACGGATCCGATCTGGTTGAGCTTGATGAGGATCGAGTTACAGGCCTTCTGCTGAATACCCTTTGAAAGGCGTTCGGTGTTGGTTACGAAGAAGTCGTCTCCAACGAGCTGGATCTTCGAGCCGAGTTCGGCGGTCAGCTTAGTGTAGCCTTCCCAGTCGTTCTGGTCGAGCGGATCTTCGATCGAGATGATGGGATACTTGGCGACCCATTTCTTGAAAATTTCAACCATTTCATCGGCGGAGAAGAGCTTGTCGGGGTTGGACTTCCAGAACTTGTAGCCTTTGCGTCCGCCTTCGTCGAAGAGTTCAGACGAGGCACAGTCAAGTGCGATCATGACGTCTTCGCCGGGCTTGTATTTTGCCTTTTCGATTGCTTTCATGATGTAGTCGAGCGCTTCATCGTTTCCGATGTTGGGAGCGAATCCGCCTTCGTCTCCAACGGCGGTGTTTTCACCGGCGTCCTTGAGCAGTGACTTGAGGGCATGGAAAATTTCTGCGGTCATGCGGATGCCTTCACGGAGGGTGGGGGCACCAACCGGCATTACCATGAATTCCTGAAAGTCGATCTTGTTGTCTGAGTGCTTTCCGCCGTTGATGATGTTGGCCATGGGAACGGGGAGCTGCATGGTGTGTGCGCCGCCGAGGTAGCGGTACAGGGGAATGCCGAGGGAGTCGGCCGCAGCGCGGGCAACAGCCATTGAAACGCCGAGGATGGCGTTCGCGCCGAGCTTGCTCTTGTTGGGTGTTCCGTCAAGGGCAAGGAGGGTGTGATCAATTTCAGCCTGATCGAGTGCATCGGCACCGTCAAGTTCTTCGGCGATTTCGTTGTTGATGTGCTCAACAGCGTTAAGAACACCCTTGCCGAGATAGCGGGCCTTGTCTCCGTCCCGCATTTCAAGGGCTTCGTGCTCGCCCGTTGACGCTCCGGAGGGTACCGCTGCACGGCCCCTGCTGCCGTCTTCCAGATAAACATCAACCTCAACTGTGGGATTTCCGCGGGAATCAAGAATTTCCCGGCCATCCACAAAGGCAATAGTACTCATGTGAACCTCCAATAATGATTACATGTCGGTCTTTATAATACGGTTTATTTGTGTTAAAATCAATCACATGGAGTTCGAGCTGACGCCGGAAATCGTCGACGAGGTCATTTTTTCCATGGAAGATCAAACCGGGCATTTTTTGTTCGATTCTGTGGAGAGCCGTTGCGTCCCCGATACGGGGGGGAGTTCCCGTTCGGGAAATTCGGTATTCGAGGATGGAGATGACCGCTACTATGCGATTCCTGTTTGGGATTCAATCAGCGGTTTCAGGATGATGGACCGGTTTGTGGCCCAGCTGAGAAACCCGGTTGTCCGGGAGGATTTGCGGCTTGCATTGTCTTCCGGTCACGGCGTCTTCAGGAACTTCAAGAACATTCTCAGGGAGCACCCCGAGATTGAGCGGATGTGGTACCGGTTCAAGCAGCGTGAAATGCGGGCAATCGTTCTTGAATGGTACAATGGTCTGCGCGATTTTTGGGGGCTCGAACGGATCGGGATGGAGCCCGAGGAAACTGACGAGATAGTCAGCCAGGATTTTTCGTTCCGGTTTTTGAGAGCGGAAGATACCGGTTCGTACACGGACTTTCTCGAATCCGCGCGGCAGGAGGTTTTTTCCGAATTGCCGCCGGGCCTCGGGGATGCACTGGAAGTCCTGTATATGAGGCTTTTCGACAGTGGTTGTCCCGACAGACATACGGTAGTACTTGTAGAGGATCTGGAAGATGAACCGGTCGCGATTGCGGTCTCCGCACCGTTGCCCGATTCGGGTAGTCTTTGTGCCCAGATTTCCGCGCTCTATGTACTTCCGTCATTTCGCGGAATGGGAATTGGAAAGGAACTGCTTTCGCGCCTTGTAGCGCATTGGGCCGGCCGGGGATATCGCTGGCTTGTATGTGCCGTTTCACCGGTTCCCGCCGCGTTTTTTCCCGCCCTGCACCGGGCGGGGTTTGTTGATAAGGGCCATATTTCGGTCCTTGACCTTTCCGAAAACTTCTGCCCTTGAGCAGCAGGAAAGTGTCGTACCATCATGTGTAGGAGAATAGTATTGTGGCTAGAAGAGAAAACAACACTAAAGGCGCCGATATGGACGTCTGGTTCAAGGAAGTCGTAAACAGAATAAGAACGGAAGAAGATCCGATCGAACTTAATCAGTACCGCCGCTTGTTCCGGAAAAACGTGCCGCTCACCTTGCGGTCCTATTTCGCGGCGTATTTGCTCAAGGAAATGGAAAAGGGATCCCCGGGTTCGTCTTTTACCGGCAAACGGGACCGTTCTGCACGCAATGATCGGCCTGCCCGCGGAGAAGCCCGTTCCTCACGCCGGAACGAGCGGACAGAAGAAAAGAAGCGCGTGAGAAATCCGGAATCCGCTCCGGTAGATCAGTCACGCAATGAACCCCGCCCCGTTCTTGCCGACGATGTATCCACCACGCTTTTTATGAGTATCGGCCGGAATCGGCGTGTTTTTCCGCGTGACATCATCGGTCTCATCATGCAGAATGTGGAAATTGACCGGGAGCATATCGGGGACATCCGTGTTCTCGACAACTATTCGTTTGTTCAGGTTATCACGGAAGATGCCGAGCGTATTATCGCCGCGCTCAACGAATTCGAGTACCGCGGCAGGCGGCTTGTGGTCAGCTATTCCCGCAAAAAGGAAGATGACGCGGGCACCGATACGGATCAGGAAACAGTTTCAGAGAGTGTTTCCACCGAGTCCGGAACTGCTGATTATGAGGATCAGGGCGGCGATATTCAGTAATATTCCCGCTGTGTAGATCAAGATGCCGACAGTACCCCGCTGTCGGCTTTTTTTATCCTTTGTACCGGTTTCAGCGGTCATGCGGTGTCCGAACCAGGTGAAGAGCAATCCCGGCGGGCAGTAGGGAAGCGCTTTGCCGAACATGGCAATGAGCGCGAGGAGGGCTACCGGCGTCATTTCGGCACTGTGGAGCGCATGCAGAAAAATGATGAATTCGAACAAAACCCCGGCGGCGATGCTGAACGGTTTTACCGTGTTCCCCGCGGCTGGTTTCGCCCGGTTGAGGCGGGCCTCATAGGCTTTCCGGTTGCGTTCTTCATGAAAAACGCAATACGCCGGGGCTTTTTCCGTACCCGGCAGGTAGATCATGAGGGTGCCGCCGGTTTTGCAGGCGATCAGATCGCCCCAGCGGAGCTGTTCGATCCGGTCGTCAAGATGCAGGGCAAAAAACCGTGTCTTCTTCACGTTCAAAGCCATGAGTTCTTCGTCAGGTGAATCACTGAGGGTACGGTCGGGTTGTACGGAAAGAGTATCTTCAAACACCCCGGCAACGGTTGCTGAAAAACACGACGAGGAGCGAAGCCGGTCAAGGATCGTTTCGGTACGTTTCTGATGAACTCTCGCATAGAGGACGGGAATGAGTACGTAAAAAACAACGGCTATCGCGGAAAGTATGAAAATCCAGCTTATCATAACGGCTCCTTTGCGGGTATACTGGTGTTCATGAACATGTTCCATGCTGTCACCGGCCCCATAGCAGTCAACACCTGGGGCATACCCCTGGATTCCGGACGCGTAATGATTGTAGATCCGGGCGGAGATGTAGATAGAATTATAGCATATCTGGGCGAGCTAAACTCACAGCTTGCTGTAATTATGTGTACCCATGGTCATCTGGACCATTTGCTTGCCGTTCCAGAACTTGCACGACGGTTTCCTGAAGCCGAAATCCTTATTCATTCGCTTGATGCCGCGTATCTGGGCCCGGGTGCCCGTGAACGGCATCGTTCCTTTTTTCATGCTCTGGGTGCGTACAATCTGGTAGAACCGTATCTGGAGGAGATGCCGCCGGCAACCGCGCTTCTCGCCGAAGGAGACCGTATCGCGGATACGCCCTGGACCGTACTGCATACGCCCGGACACAGCCCCGGGTCAATTTGTCTGTATAACGCGGAAACCGGTGTTCTTGTTTCGGGCGACACCCTGTTCAAGAGCGGATTCGGGCGTACCGATGCGCCGGGGGGAAACTGGGAACATCTGGAGAAGAGTCTTGCGCGGTTGCGCGGTTTGCCGGGAGAAACGCTGGTTCTTCCCGGCCACGGCGAGATTACAACGATCGGTAATGAATCTTAGCGGGTTTGCGCGAGCATTTCGGAAATGCTGAACGCGTGATCACCGATTTTTTCGATAGTTCGTACAACATCAATGTATAAAAGCTCGGATTTGACGTTTGCGCCTTTTTCAAGCCGTTTTCGGGCGAATTTCTTGAGATTCTTCCGGAAACGGTCTATCTCGTTTTCCATTTCACCGGCCTGCGCAAGCTGCTCCTTCGAGAGGGGCTTGTTCAGGTTTTTATGGACAAACTGCAGGAACTTTTCCGCCAGTTCTATGTAGGGTTTGAGGCGGCTAACGTCTTCGGTACTGAACTCGAGGTTTTTCTTCCTGCTCCGCTGCAAGAGCATGGCGGTCATGAATATTTCATCGGTCATACTTTCAAGGTCGTCAACAATCTGGAGCATGTGGCGCACATTTTCGCGGGTACGTTCGGAGAGCGGCAGCTCGGAGGTGTGCACGAGATAGGCAGAGAGTTCTTCCTGCATCTGGTCCGCGTACTGCTCCTGTCCGGCGAGTTTGTTCACGATTTTCGCGTACGTATCGCCGCTTTCGGTCTGGAGCAGTTCGATGAGCGAATTGAACATGTTCCGCACCAGATCCGACATGCCGAGAATTTCACGCTCCGCGCGGAACACATAGGATTCGGCGTTTTCCTTGATGCCGGAGGTGGGGAATACCAGCTGGTAGGTTTCCGGCGGTTCATGTTCTCCCGGCTGAATCAGGCGTTCAACAAATTGCGCGAACTGGCGTACAAAGGGCAGGAAGATAACGGTATTTGAAACGTTGAATACGGTATGGAGCATGGCAAGGTGTGCGGTAACGTTTTCCGGGGTGAGACCGCCGGGAAAGAGGGCTTCGACCATGGTCAGGAAGGGCCGGAAGAAGATCATCGCGAGAACGGTACCGGTTACGTTGAACAACACATGCACTGCCGCGGCGCGCCGGGCGTTGAGCTTGGCGCCTATCGCAATGATTACCGCGTCGATGGTGGTTCCGATATTGCTACCGAGAACCATCGCCGCGGCGAATTCCCAGGTCAACAGGCCGTTATGGGTCAGGGTAAGAATGACCGCGGTTGCCGCGCTCGATGAGTGGATCAGAACGGTAATCGCCACGCCGAGCAGTACACCGGCCAGAAGACCGAGAACACCCTTGTCCGCTAAAAATTCCACAAAATGGAGCTGTTCGGCGGAAATGTTCGGCATTGCATGGGAGAGAATGTCGAGTCCCATGAAGAGGAGGCCGAAACCCATGATGGCTTCGCCGAGTCCTTCCTTGTTGAAGCGTTTGAAGAAGGTCAGGAAATAGCCGATACCGAAGGCGGGAATTGAAAAGACGGCCAGTTTGAACTTGAACCCGATCAGGGCGACAATCCACGCGGTAATCGTGGTACCGATATTCGCGCCGAAAATTACGCCGATCGACTGGGTGAGCGACAGGAGTCCTGCGTTTACGAAGGAGACGGTCATGACCGTCGTGGCGCTCGAGGATTGGACCAGGGTGGTAACCGCGAGTCCGGTGAAAACGGCCATGAAGCGGTTGCCGGTCATGAAGTTCAAAATGCGGTGGAGGCTTTCACCCGCGCTTTTTTGAATACCGTCGCTCATGAGCTTCATTCCATAGAGAAGAAGCCCGAGACTGCCAACTATGCTCAGCACGTTCATTGCTATTTCCATTGTCCCACTGTATCAGAGCCGGTCGGCCTTTTCAATATAGAGAGAAAGGTATACTATCAGTCTCTGTATGAAATTTCGCATTATTTTTGTTCTGATTACCTTTTTGGTTGCTTCCTGCGGAATTTGGAAAGAATCCGGTTCCAATGTTTCTGTGGAGGAAGATCAAACCGCCCCGGTACGAACCGGTCCGGTAGTCTACGTATATACGGGACCCGAATTTTCCCGTGCGTCCCTGCTTGAGCCGCTCATCGCAGAATATGATCCGGAAGCTGCCGGTACCCTGGTTCGCCCGTTTTCTTCCGTTTCCGGGCTGGATGAGCCGGAACACGGCGCGATCATTCTCACCATCGGAGCCGACGCCAACATTATCCGGCCACTCACCCGCCTTGCGGAGAGACGGCGCGATTTGCGCATACTGTCCCTTTTTTCCCTGGACGATCCGGTATTGCTTGAGTACTTCAGCGAATTGGTGGTCGATAGTGCCTTCGGTGATGAACTGCTGACACCGGAAAGCGAAACCCGGGAGATACCTGTTCCCGACGAAGAACTTTCCCTGCTGGTGCTGTCGATCGTCCGGTATGCCGACGAACGGGACTGGAACCGCTCGCGGTCCGAACAACTTCTTGGGCACCTTGATTCCGCTTTTCGTTCTGCCGGGAAAAACGGTATTCCGCCGGGATGGGATGTTCTTCCGTATACTGATCCTGAATCGGGAATTCGTTCCCGAAATCATTTGACACTCCATCTTCCGGGGAGAACGGCGCAATGAACGCGTTGACGCAGCTTGAATCCGGCATTGTGGGCGATGCCGCGTCAGTTGAAATCCTTGCCAAAAAAAAGAACGCCAGCCTCCTCGTTCTTTCGGATACGCACGGACATTACCCGCTGTTTCAGCGGATTGTGCAGAAATACGGCCCCGCCGCCGATGCCCTCCTTTTTGCCGGTGACGGCATGTGGGACATCGTCCGGTATCTTGAGAACGCGTACGAGGATGAACGGTACCGTGCGGCGCTTCCGCCGGTTCTCGCATTTGTGGCCGGAAACGGCGACGGCGACCGGTACCGGGTATGCCCCGGCGGGCAGGAGGGCCGGGAGGATCCGGACAGTGAGCACGGATACCCGCTCGCGGTTCCGCATACCCAGACCTTGACGGCCGCGGGTCATCGTGTGTTTCTCAGTCACGGAAACCGCTATTCGGTGGATATCGGTACCGAAGTTCTCGTCAATGTGGCAAAAGCCTCCGGTTGCGAGATTGCGGTTTTCGGACACACCCACATGCCTGTCGCGGAAACGGTATCGAATGTGCTTGCGGTGAATCCGGGAAGTCCGGCACGTCCGCGCGGCTATTCCTCTCCGGGGTTCGCGCTGCTCCAACTGGAGAGCGGCAGGAATCCTCCGATCGTCCAGTTTAAAAAAGTGTAAGTTTGGCGACGAGATAATATAAATACGTAAAACTGCGAATATATTGCATAATTATACATAAATGATGTATAGTCCACTGGACAAGCGCTGCTGTTTTATTGCACAGTAGGCACGATACAAACGAAAAGAGCAAAGGCGTTCTTTCCCGAAACTGGTTTATTATCCCGGGGACACCCGGTTACCATTATGAAGGAGACAAAGATGCCTTTTATCAGACGTCCCGGCCCCTGCGGTTTATACAATCCCGATTTTGAAAAAGATTCCTGCGGTGTGGGCTTTATTGCCAATATCAAGGGAAAGCAGAGTCACCGTGTTGTGGAAGATGCCCTGCACATCCTGTGCCGGATGGATCACCGCGGCGCGCGCGGCGCCGAAGAAAATACCGGAGACGGCGCGGGTATACTCACCGCGCTTCCGGACAGCTTTTTGCGGCGGGTCGCCGCGGAGGAATCGGGGATAACGCTCCCGGCTCCGGGGCAGTATGCCGCCGGTATCGTGTTCCTGCCGGTAGACGACGAGAAGCGGCACGAATGCAAGCGCTCGGTGGAGCGGGTGATAACCGAATCGGGCCAGCTTTTTCTGGGCTGGCGGACGGTTCCGGTGTGCAACGACACGCTCGGACCCACGGCGCGCGCGAGCGAGCCGGTCATGGAAATGCTCTTTGTCGGCTCGGCCGGCAGCCCGGGAAGCGGATTCGCACCGCTCACGCCGGAAGCCTTTGACCGCAAGCTCTTTACCATCCGCAAGCAGGCGACGCATCTCCTGCGGGGTTCGGACCGCGATCCGGACAACCACTTCTATGTGTGCAGCCTTTCCTGCCGCGTGCTCGTGTACAAGGGCATGCTTTCCCCGGATCAGCTCGAATCCTACTATCCCGACCTTTCCGCGGACGACTACACCACCCATCTTGCCATGGTGCACTCGCGCTTTTCAACCAATACCTTTCCCTCCTGGGACCGCGCACAACCCCTGCGATTCATGGCGCACAACGGCGAAATCAACACCCTGCGCGGCAACGTGAACAAGACCATTTCCCGCCAGGGTATGCTCGAAAGCTCCCTCTTCGGCGACGATCTCAAGAAGGCCTTCCCGGTTATCGAACCCGACCTTTCCGACTCGGGGTGTTTCGACAACGTGCTCGAGCTTTTGCTCATGGGCGGCAGGAGCCTTCCCGAGTCCGTCATGATGATGATTCCGGAAGCCTGGCAAAACCACCGGAACATGAGCGCGGAAAAGAAAGCGTTTTACCAGTACGCCAGTTCCATGATGGAACCCTGGGACGGACCTGCGTCAATTTCCTTTACCGACGGCACCTACATCGGCGCCGTGCTTGACCGGAACGGCCTTCGCCCCAGCCGCATCTACATTACCGATGACGACACCGTCATCATGGCGAGCGAGGTGGGCGTGCTTCCGATCGACCCGGCACGCATCGTGAAAAAAACCCGTCTCCAGCCGGGAAAGATGTTCCTCGTCGATTTTTCCAAGGGACGGATTATCGGTGATGAGGAAATCAAGTCCGAAATAACCGCGCGCCGGCCCTACGAGCACTGGCTGCAGAATCAGGTTATTCACCTCGGATCGCTCGTTCCGGGAGAAACAGAGCCCGGCGTTTCGGACGATGAGCTCAAGACTCTGTTGCGAACCTACGGGTATACCCTTGAAACGGTGAACATGCTCCTCAAACCCATGGCTGATACCGCGCAGGAAGCGCTCGGCTCCATGGGAAACGATACGCCGCTCGCCGTTCTTTCAAACAAAAGCCGGCTTCTTTATGACTACTTCAAGGAACTGTTCGCTCAGGTAACGAACCCGCCCATCGATTCGATCCGGGAAGACATCATCATGAGTCTGGAATCCTTCGTGGGCCCGGAGCGGAATCTCCTTGAGCCGATGGAAAGTCATTGCCACCGGCTGCATCTGCCCCTGCCCGTACTGACCAATGCGGAGCTCTCGTCCATCAAGGCGCTCAACAGCCGCGGCTGGCGAACCCGGGTAATCGACAGCACCTGGGATGTCGCGGATGGAGCGGACGGGCTAACCGCGGCGCTTTCCCGCCTTGAAGCCGAGGCAGATCAGGCAATTGATGACGGGTATCAGATAATCGTACTCACCGACCGGTATGTGGACAAGAACCGGGCACCTGTTCCGGCGCTCCTCGCCGTGGGAGCCGTACACCAGCACCTCGTGCGAACCTGCCGGCGAACCCAGATCGGCATCATCCTCGAATCCGGCGAACCTCGCGAGATTCATCATTTCTGTACGCTAACCGGCTACGGCTGCGACGCGATAAATCCCTACCTCGCGTTCGAAACCCTCTGGTTCCTCGCCCGGGACGGACAACTCGAAAAAACTCTTTCTCCCGCGGACATAGAAGCGCGCTACCTCAAGGCGGTTGCCAAGGGCATGCGCAAGGTGTTCGGCAAGATGGGTATATCAACCCTCGAATCCTACAAGGGCGCACAGGTCTTCGAAGCCATCGGTCTTGCTGACGATGTAGTGGACCGCTGTTTTACCGGAACCGCGAACCGCATCGGCGGGGCGGACTTTGCCGCGCTTGCGGACGACGCCAAGCGCCGCCACGAAGAAGCCTGGCCGGACGGTAATGCCGATCCCTGGGACGAATACCGGAGCGCGGGAGACATTCACGTCCGCACCGGCGGCGAAAAGCACATGTGGGATCCTGAATCGATCGCCGATCTCCAGATTGCCTGCCGCCAGGGCGATGCGTCCGCCTGGGCACGGTTCTCCGCGCGCCAGAACGCGCGCAGTACCGAACAGGCGACCATCCGCGGACTTCTGAAGTTCCGCGAAGGGTTCGACGCGAACGGAAACCCCATCACCCCGGTCCCGCTGGACGAAGTGGAAAGCGCAAGCGAGATCGTGAAGCGTTTTGTGACCGGTGCCATGAGTTACGGCTCCATATCGCTTGAAGCGCATGAAACCCTCGCTATCGCCATGAACCGGCTCGGCGGCAAGTCAAACACCGGAGAGGGCGGCGAAGACCCCGCGCGCTTCCATCCCGATTCCTCGGGCGACTCGAAGCGTTCGGCGATCAAGCAGGTTGCCTCCGGCCGCTTCGGGGTAACAATTGAATACCTCACCAATGCCGACGAAATACAGATCAAGATGGCACAGGGCGCCAAGCCCGGCGAGGGCGGAGAGCTTCCGGGGCACAAGGTTGACGAGTACATCGCGAAGACCCGGTACTCAACGCCCGGAGTCGGACTCATCAGTCCGCCGCCCCATCACGACATCTATTCTATAGAAGACTTGGCACAACTCATATTCGACCTCAAGAATGCGAACCCTTCCGCGCGCATTTCGGTGAAGCTCGTTTCGGAAGTGGGAGTCGGCACCATTGCCTCGGGTGTGGCCAAGGGACACGCGGATCACATCCTCGTTTCCGGCCACGACGGCGGCACCGGCGCATCACCCCTGACGGGCGTGCGGAATGCTGGGCTTCCCTGGGAACTCGGCATCGCCGAAACCCACCAGACCCTGGTCCTCAACGACTTGCGCACCCGGGTGGTACTCCAGACCGACGGCCAGCTCAAGACCGGCCGCGACGTGGCGATCGCCGCGATACTCGGCGCCGAGGAATGCGGCTTTTCCACCGCGCCTCTCATTACGCTCGGCTGTGTCATGATGCGGAAGTGTCACAAGAATACCTGTCCCGTGGGCATCGCGACACAGGACAAGCGGCTCCGCGGCCGGTTTACCGGAAGTCCGGACTATGTGGTCAATTTCTTCATGTACGTTGCGGAAGAACTCCGCGGCATCATGGCCTCGCTCGGAGTGCGGAGCTGGAACGAACTCATCGGCCGGGTGGACCTGCTGGAACAGGACACCTCCGTGCTTACGAGCAAGTCGAGGGGCATCAACCTTTCCGCCGTGCTTACGCCCGCCCGGAAAGGGAACGAGGCAAGCGCGGTGTACCACACCATGGCACAGGACCACGGACTTGAAACAATCCTTGACCGGACGCTCATAAAAGAATGCACACCGGCGATTGAAACGGGTAAGCCCGTATCGCTCGAATTGCCGATCACCAACACCGACCGTGCGGTAGGAACCATGCTCAGTCACACAGTTTCCCGGAAAACCGGAAACGAAGGACTCCCCGAAGGTTCGGTGGGCGTGCACTTCGCCGGTTCGGCCGGCCAGAGTTTTGGCGCCTGGCTCGCACGCGGCATCACCTTTACCCTTTCCGGCGACGCAAACGACTACGTGGGGAAGGGCTTGTGCGGAGGCCGGCTCGTGATCATGCCTCCGAAGGAATCGACCTTCAGTGCCCATGAAAACATGATAATCGGAAACGTCGCGTTTTACGGCGCGACCGCCGGCGAAGCATATATCCGGGGCCTTGCCGCCGAACGCTTCTGCGTGCGGAACTCCGGCGCCCGGGTGGTTGTGGAAGGCGTAGGCGATCATGGTTGTGAATACATGACCGGCGGACGCGCCGTCATCCTCGGGCCGACGGGACGAAACTTCGCGGCCGGTATGTCCGGCGGTATCGCCTGGGTCTATGACCCCGACGGCCGGCTCGCCGCGAACTGCAACCGCGAGATGGTCTCGCTTGAACCGGTTCCGTCCGCCGAAAGCGAAGAACTTCGCGACATGATAGTGAACCATCAACACTATACCGGATCGGAAACAGCCGGCCGTATACTCGGCAACTGGGAAAAAGAACAGGAACGCTTTGTCCGGGTAATCCCCGAAGATTACAAGATAGTCCTCGGCGCCCTTGAACTGGCGCAGGCCGGCGTGAATGTACAAGGAGGCAGATAATGGGAAAGCCAACCGGATTTCTGGACTATGACCGCATGAAAACTCCCTGGCGCGAGCCGGCTTTGCGGATACGCGATTTTAACGAATTTTCTCTGGTACTGGACGACGAGGAACGCCGGCGGCAGGGCGCACGTTGCATGGATTGCGGCGTTCCCTTCTGCCAGTCGAGTTACGGCTGCCCGGTGTACAACCTCATCCCTGAATGGAACGATCTCGTGTACCGGGGCCGTGACCGCGAAGCCTGGCTCCGCCTCATGAAGACAAACAACTTCCCCGAGTTTACCGGACGGGTATGCCCGGCGCCCTGTGAAGGCGCCTGCGTACTCGGAATCAATCAGCCCGCGGTAACCATCAAGGACAACGAATGCCGCATCATCGACAAGGCTTGGGAAGAAGGCTGGATGACGCCCCGTCCGCCCGAAACGCGGACCGGGAAAAAGGTGGCCGTTATCGGCTCGGGTCCGAGCGGCCTCGCCGCCGCTGACCAGCTGAACCGGGCCGGACACCGCGTGACCGTTTTTGAACGCGCGGACCGCCCCGGCGGCCTTTTGATGTACGGCATCCCGAACATGAAACTCGACAAAAAAGTGGTGCTTCGCCGCATCGAACTCATGGAAGCCGAAGGCGTGGAGTTCAAGACCTCCTGCGAAGTGGGGAAGGACATAGACGGACGGGACATCGCCGCCGGATTCGACGCCGTGCTCATCGCGACCGGCTCAACCCGCCCGCGCGATCTCTCTGTTCCCGGCAGGGACCTTGCCGGGATACACTTCGCCATGGACTATCTCACCGCGAACACGAAGAGCTTCCTCGATTCGGGATTCGCCGACGGCAAGCGGATCGACGCGCGCGGGAAAAAGGTGATAGTAATCGGCGGCGGCGACACCGGCAACGACTGCCTCGGAACCGCCATCCGCCACGGCTGCGCGGATCTCGTCAATTTTGAATTGCTGGAACGCCCGCCTGAGGCCCGGAACGAAACCATGCCCTGGCCCACCTATCCGCGCGTCTTCAAGACCGACTACGGACACGGAGAAGCCGAATACGTCTTTGGCCGTGATCCGCGTGAATACTGCATCTCCACCAAAGAGTTCATTGGCGACGGAAAGGGAAACCTCAAAGCGGTTAAAACGGTTCGGGTGGAGTGGAAGAAAAATGACGCCGGACGGCCGGTCATGGAAGAAGTGGCGGGAAGCGAACAGACCTTCGAGGCCGATCTCGTCTTTCTGGCGCTCGGATTCTTGGGACCGGAGGGAGACCTCCTGAAATCGATCGGAGTTGAAACCGACGAACGGGGCAACGCGAAAGCCGGCTACGGCGCCTTCGCGACCTCCGCGCCAAAGGTATTCGCCGCCGGCGACGCCCGCCGCGGACAATCCCTCGTCGTGTGGGCCATCAACGAAGGCCGCGCCGCCGCCCGCGAAATCGACCGCTTCCTCATGGGAAACACCCGTCTTCCGTAACGGCAGCTGTGCACCCCGGCGGCGGTTGAACACCCCGGCGGCGGTTGAACACCCCGGCGGCGGTTGAGCACCCCGCCGGGCTGCCCTTTACTACGCCGCCTGAATTACACGGCGGTGCGCGTCTTTACGGTTCCCTTCGGTGTCGAACAGGAAGGGATAGTTCGTGAAGCCGTGAAAGTCGGTGAGCCAGGTGTGGTCGTCGGCTACGCCCCAGAACGTGACACCGTCAATATCGTCCGAGAGTTCCCGGAGCCAGGTGAACAGATTCTCGTAGCGGTCGGCAAGAAGTTCCTGATCCCATTCATCACAGATAATGTCGAGCTCGGTAATTTCTACGCGGAGACCGGCTTCGCGGAAGTCGCGCACTACGTCGCGGAGCGTTGTACGGTCCGGATAGCTGAGACCCCAGTGCGCCTGCAAACCGACGCCGTCGATGAGACCGTCCCGGACGAGACCAAGTTCGTCGATCATGTCGAGGACGCGCTGGCGCTTGCCGGGGTCAATCATGCTGTAGTCATTATAGAAGAGAAGTGCGTCCGGGTCAGCGGCGCGGGCCATTTCAAAGGCTTCGCGGACGTATCCAATTCCGCCATACGCCTGGTACCAGGGTGAGTCTGTCCGGTAGGGAGAGTCTCCCGGGGAATCGGCGACCACTTCGTTTACCACGTCCCACGACGTGACCTTGCCCTTGTACCGGGTCATGACTGCCGTAATGTGATCACGGAGGGAATCCATGGCTTTTGCGCGTTGTTCATCCTGTGTTCCCGAGTCGGTAAACATCCAGTCGGCCGCCTGATTATGCCATACCAGGGTGTGGCCGCGAAGGCGCATGTTGTGATCAACGGCATACGCGACGATTTTGTCCGCAGGAATCCAGTTAAACTCGCCTTTTTTGGGCTGGAGGATCGCCGGTTTCATGGCGTTTTCTGCTGTAAGCGAGTTGAACTCGCCGAGCAGGGCGCCTGAATAGCGGGCAAAGGAATCGAAGCTGTACTCGCCGGCGGCAACAGCAGCACCGATGGGGAAGTGATTCTCATACGCTTCGGCAAGAGTAGTTCCTTCGGGCACTTCCGGCGCGGATGCGCAGGAAACGATGAGCGCGGTGACGGCGAAAATTGCGGTGAGAGAAAAAAGGGTGAATCGGGAAGATTTCAGGGTCATGGGGCCTCCGTGGGTGGGGATCATGGTAACTGCTATCAAAATTGTTGAAACTGCTACCAAAATTGTTGAAAAATTTGCTTTGTTCAAGCCGGAGAACAGGGTACTACAGGAATTGCTCAGAGTAAATTACCCCGCGAGGCTTTTACCTTGTATTTCGGCTTCAGGAACCGGTACAGAATGAATCCTGACCCGGTCCGATACGTGTACAGGGAATAATCAAAGGTTGATGTCTGCCGGAGCCAGCTCAAATGAAGGGTTCATACAGTACTTACGGGCACCAAAACCCGGAACTCGCTATAATCCTCTCGTGCCCGTGCAAGGTCCACATACTCAATATGCCAACCGGGTTCTATGTTTTCCACGTTTGCCGGCATCCACTCGTAAAAAATTGTGTGATAAAGACTGACGACATCTTCCCAAAGGAGTTTTGTCGGGTGAATACGGGATACACAGAGAAATTCGCGGTATAATTGTTTATGGATGTGGCGGTATTCAAAACCGGCTGATTTGACGGTATCGAGATCACGCAGACCGGGTGTTTTTCGCAGTTCCGCACAGGTCATGTACCAGTTATCCTCGGGATCCTCACAATGTTCTATATAGCCCACATAACGATCGGCGTATACGGGTACGGGTATTCGGAGCAAATCATTCTGCATGAATGATCGTGCCGTTGAAGCGGCTGAATTATCCCGCATGTTTTCTTCATCCCGGATAAAATGACGGACCCCGCAGAGGTGAAAATCCGCACGGGCGACACAACCGGGTGTAATCAATGCGTTGTCATGTCCGACGGAGATGAGACTTTCGGGAGAAATGGGCAGGGTCGCGGGCAGTAACGGTTTTTGTTCTCGATACTCGCCTGGAGTTATGCCCCACAGGGATCGGAACGCTCTGATGTAGCTTTGTTCATGACTGAACCCGTAGTCGAGTGCTATGGCAAGAACCGTTTTTGCGGAATCAGAAAGAGCTTCCAGACTATCGGTCAGCCTCCTCCTGCGAATATATTCAGCAAGAGGTACTCCGCTCAGGGCCCTGAATACGCGATGCAGATGATATTTTGAAAGGTACGCCTCTGCCGCCAGATCATCAAGCGATATCTGATCCGGGAGCGTCTTCTCGATTGCTTGTATCAATCGTACCAGTGTATTCCGGTACTGTTCCCTTTCCATTGCTCCAGTGTACGCCCAATTATTCAAACTGAGCAAGAACTGTTCATACCGGCGGCCGCGGTCTTGTTATAGTTTCCGTATGAAACAGATATCTTCACGTATTTTTACGGGATGCCTTCTGGCAGGTTTGTTGTTTTCCGTTGCCGCTTGCGGCGGGAATCGTCCAAAAGTGATGTATGAGCATTCCCAGTCGGATACCATAACGACGATCGGAATTCGATCACCGTCGGTAAACAAAGGGCTTCTCGAAAAGGATCGGGTTGTTCCCCTGTACATTGTTCTTCCCGAGTCCTACGCTTCGTCCGGGGATACGCGTTATCCGGTTGTGTACGCGTTGCACGGGTTCGGTGAAACCCCCCAGAGCGTTGTCGCTCCGCTTGCGGACGCCCTTCGTTCCGGCGGAGTACCGGATGTCATCTTTGTCGGTGTTGACGAATCCTGTGATCTTTTCGGCTCATTCTGGGCAAACTCTCCTGTGAGCGGCAATTGGGAAGACGCGCTTGTGGACGAGATTGTTCCCTTTATTGACCGGAAGTACCGGACAATCAGGGATCCGTCCGGACGGATGCTCGCGGGTTTTTCCATGGGTGGATTTGGTTCCTGGAATCTCGGGATAAAACATCCGGAAACCTTTTCCTCGTTTTGGGCTTGTTGCCCGGGCGCCTGGGATGAGAACGGCCTGCGGGATACCCTCGCGGGATGGCAGGATATTTATCCGAAGGCGTATGGAGCCGTCTATTCTCCGGACCTGACGCTTCCTCACCCACACGCACGAATTCCCACACTTGACGGATCGTATGAGGACGCCAAAATTCGGGAAGCCTGGGAAGAGGGTTTTGGCGGTATCGACAAGAAACTGACAGACTATCGTGCCGGAACCGCCCGGCTAGCTGCCGGAGTCTTTGTTTATGGCGACCGGGATGATTTTCGCTGGATTCCTCGGGGAACCCGCTACATAGCCGATAAAATGGCCGCGGCTGGAGTTCCGGTCGAGATACGGGAGTTCCACGCAGGCCATCGCCTGACCAGGGAAATGGCCGTAGAAAGCTTTCTTCCCTTCGCCCGGAGATTGTTCTTTTCGTCGGGTAACTGAATCCGCCCTGTCCGGCCATTCCTTTGGGGAATGGCCGTTTTTTTTCAACAATTTTGGTAGCAGTTTCAACAATTTTGATAGCAGTCCGCTTTTCAAAGTTTCTTCCGCCGTATATACTCCCTTCATCCCGTTACCATGGAGTTTTTCCCCGATGATACGAATAGACGCCATAGCTGAAACCAGCTTGCAACCAATGGTTGACGGGCTTGATGAAATTTATCGGGGAATAGACCGGGCTCAGCAACAATGGCGTGAAGCAAGCCCCTTCAGCTGTCCGGAGGGATGCGGAACCTGCTGTGTGGATTTTGAGCCAGATGTGCTTGAATGTGAAGCACTGTATCTTGCGGTCTGGATGCTCATCCGCCAGCCGGAACGGGCCCAGGCCATTCTCGACGGGACGTTTCTTTCCCCCCGAAGTGATGCCGATCGCGGCTGCATGTTCTTTGACCCCGTGAATCCCTACCATTGTACAGTCTACGACGGCCGCGCCATGATCTGTCGTCTCTTTGCCTATACCGGCGACCGGGGCAAGGACGGACGGCCGCGCTGGAAGCCCTGCCGGTTTCTGCCGCTTCATGACGATGACGGTACCGCGCTTCTGCGCAAGCAGTATTCAGAAGAGGATCTTCTCCGCGAGTTCGGTGCGGTTCCTCCCGTCATGAGCGATATTACCGCACAGATGCTTGCTCTCGATCCCGGAACCCAACATATCCGCCGCCCGCTCCGCGAAGCACTTCGTCAGGTGCTCGAAAAAATCACCATGCTGATGCGTTTTGCCGGACCGCCGCCTGATAATTCGTCTCCTGAGCCTGACGCGCCGCAGCCGTTGGCCTCCTGAACGGATTTCTGCCGGTTTTGCTTGCGGACGGCTGTTATACCATGATATTCTGCTTTCCGGAGGATACAAATCATGTCACATGTAACAATTGGAGTCAGTGAACGCCCGCCCTTGGGCAAGTGGATTCCCCTGAGTTTCCAGCACGTGTTTGCCATGTTCGGCGCGACGGTGCTCGTTCCCATGCTTACCGGACTCAGTCCGTCCGCGGCGCTTTTTGCTGCCGGTTCCGGTACGCTCATTTATATCGCCATTACCGGTGCAAAGGTGCCCGCGTTTTTGGGATCATCGTTTGCCTTCATTCCGGCGATAATCGGTGTAAGCTCCGCGTACGGGATGGAATATGCCCTTGGCGGTGCGGTAGTTGCCGGTCTTTTCTATACACTGGTTGCCCTGCTGGTCCGGCAGGTGGGAACGAAATGGCTCGACCGGGTGCTTCCTCCGGTGGTTATCGGTTCGGTCATCATCGTTATCGGTTTGAACCTTGCCCCGACTGCCATGGGTATGGCGATGAATGACATTAATGGTAACTACAGCCTGGTTCTGCTTTCAATCGCCGCCTTTACATTGCTGGTCGCCATTGTCGCGACCATCTTTTTCAAGGGCTTTTTCAATGTCATCCCGATTCTTATCGGTCTTGCCGCGGGCTATGTGTTCACCCTGATCATGGGTGTCTTTTTCCCGGCGTACAAGCTTATTGATTTTACCGTGGTCAAGGAAGCCTCCTGGTTCAGCCTTCCTACCTTCACCATGCCGAAGTTTGGCCTGACCGCAGCGCTTACCTTCGTGGTTGTGTCTCTCGCCACCATCTGTGAACATCTGGGAGACATCATGGTCACCAGCCGTGTCGTTGGAAAGGACTTCTACAAGGATCCCGGACTTCACCGGACCCTCGCCGGAGACGGAATCGCGACTGCCTGGGCAGCTTTCTGGGGAGGACCTCCCAATACCACCTACGGTGAGAACATTGGTGTTATGGCCATTACCCGCGTCTTTTCGGTGTGGGTCATCGGAGGCGCAGCCGTTATCGCGGTTATCCTTTCCCTCATTACCAAGGTCGGCGCCATCATCCAGACCATTCCCACTCCGGTAATGGGCGGCATTTCCATGCTCCTCTTTGGAATCATCGCGTCCAGCGGACTGCGGACCATCGTGGAAAGCGGTGTCGATTTCAAGTGCAAGCGCAACCTGACCGTCAGCTCGGTAATCATGGTTATCGGTATTGGCGGCGGAATGCTCTCCTTCAATATCGGAGAGAACCTCAAGTTCCAGCTCGCTGGTGTGGCCCTTGCCACGGTCGTCGGAATCATTCTCAATCTGGTTCTTCCCAAAACAATCGATGTTGAAAAAGAAGACTGATTAAAAAGAAGCTGAATACACGAGAACGTAAAAAACGTGTGCATTACAAAAAGCGCGGACGGGAGTACAGACTACTGTAATTCCGTCCGTTTTTTATGCTAATATGTACTTGCAGTGTACAAACATTGATGTACAGGAGAACCGGATTTTTACCGATTCATTCAATGAGGAAGGGTATCGTATGACTATTGGGCTTGTAGCTGATTCGTTCAATGAAATCAGTGTGTATCAGGAAGCTGTCTGGCGGGGTGTGAGTGATGCTGCCCGGGAGCAGGGTATTCAAATCCGCACCTATGTTGGAGGGGCCCTTGAATACTCACCGCTCAATCCGTTTGAAAAGACAAAAAACATCGCGTATGAGTTTCTGGATCCTCAACAACTGGATGGTATCATCTATTGTGGAGGAACACTGGGAAACGGTGTACCCAAGGACAAGTTTGACGCTTTTTGTAAACGGTTTTCGTCGATTCCTTCCATAAGTGTCGGCCCCGCAGGGAGTACCATACCCAGGATACTCGTTGACAATGACCGCGGTATGAAGGAGATGGTCGTTCATCTCATAGAAGATCACGGCTATTCACCGATCGCATTTATCTGCGGCCCATCCGGAAACGCGGATGCCGACCGGCGCAAGAAGATGTTCCTGGATACCATGCGTGAACATGGACAAGATGTTGATTCAAAGTTGTTGTACGAAGGAGACTTTAACAGTCAATCGGGATCTGACGCCGTTGCGTACTGGTTTGACAAGCTGGGCCTTTCACCTCGCGCCATCGTTGTTTCCAACGACAACATGGCTTTTGGTGTCCTTTCCGCATTGCAGGAACGGAAACTGTCGGTTCCCTACACGGTAGCGGTAACCGGTTTCGACGATGTTGAATCCGCTGCAATGACTCTGCCGCCTCTGACCACGGTGAGTCAGCCCATTTACCAGGAAGCCAAACGTGCCCTCGGTATGCTTGTAAAAGCAATACGAGGCGAGACTATTCCGTTTGAAACCCTTGAACCGGCGGTTCAGGTGCTGCGGCAGTCCTGCGGATGCCTTTCGCAGAATGTGAATTCATTTACCGAATCACTGTTCGGTGCCAGTGACTCAATCGAACGGGATGTTTTCAAGCTGGTCGGCATGGACCGGGACGATCCCTCCGCGGAAACAGTCCGGGAACTCATCAATCAGTTTTCCGACGAATTCTGTAATGAACAGGAACTCCTCAAACTCTTAAGCGAACTTCTCCGGCGCGACATATTGTCCGGTACCCGGGCAAACCGCTGGTACCATGCGGTAAACCGCTTCAGGTTCGCAATCACGGGCAGGGCAAACCTGTTGCATCGGTGTCAGGCGATGATATCGGACGCAGAACAACAACAGATATTCATGAGGATAAATGCCAAGCAGCAGCAGATGGATCTCCTCATGAGCGCTGAGCGCGAATTGATTACCAGCTTCAAGATGGACAGTCTTGTCGAGGTGATGCGGACAAGTTTTACCCGACTTGGCATGAATGGAGTGGTGCTGTGCTTATACGATAATCCGGAGAATCCCCTACAGGGAGCACATATAGCAGCAGCTTTCAGGAACGGACAGAACGTTGCCTTCCCGGAAACATCCTTTTCCCCGAAAGACCTCGTTCCCGCGAATATTAACTATCTTGACTCTCCTGATTCTTCAATAATCATTGAACCGGTTTATTACCGTGAAGAACAAATCGGTTATCTGGTATTTGAAGAGGCAATCCAGTCGGCGGTGCTCTATGAATCCCTTGCCGCGGAAGTGAGCAGCGCGCTCGAGGGAGCAATCCTGATTGACCGGGTAACATTGGCCGAAAAAGAGCTCGAAGAACGCAACCGTGAAATTGAAGCACTCGTACGCCCGATGCTCGATTCCATCAAATCGATTACCAACGTCGCGACGGAACAACAGCAGGCGATCGGCGAACTGGAAGAACTCAACCAGCGCAGTATACGCGCTGCGGCGGACATGGCCAGCAACACCGGCGCGCTCACCGAAGCACTCCAGAAAACCGGAGAACTTGTCAGCGGCATCGACGACATTACCGAAGTAATCAATGTCGTCGCCATTAACGCGAGCATTCAGGCCGCCCATGTAGGCAAGGAAGGCGCCGGATTTGCCGTTATTGCCGGAGAAGTGCGAAAGCTTGCACAGTCCACACGGAAAAACTCGAGCGAGATTACCGGCTTTCTTACCGATGTCGACAACAAGATTTCCGGCCTGACGAATTCGAACAAAGACCTTACCGAATCATTCTCCCAGCTTCGTGAAACCATCCAGAATACGGTGCAAACACTGGAAACGATTGCCGCGAAGATGGAGGACATGGATCGGGGCAGCAACGAAATCCTGAAAATCATGAACAGATAGACTGCTATCAAAATTGTTGAAAAAAAGCCCGCCGGAAGCTATTTCGGCGGGCTTTTTATTATTGACATACTGAACAGTTGAACATATATTCAAGTATATGAAGAAGCGAAAATTCAACAAAATTGGTAGCAGTTTCAACAATTTTGGTAGCACTCGGAGTGCTCCCCCGCCGAAAAACGACTCCGATTCCTGCCAGGTTACCTGTGTTCACGAAGACGCGGTCCAGACAGCATTGAACACCCTTCCTGCGGTGGAATTGCGGGAGGATATTGCCGCGTTTTTCAGGAATTTCGGGGATCCTACGAGGCTTACCATAATAGCGTCATTGCTTCCCGCAGAATTGTGTGTATGTGACATTGCCGCTGTTGTAGGCATGAGTGTGTCCGCGGTTTCCCATCAGCTCAGGGTTCTCCGGCAGGCGAAGATCGTCCGGTCCCGGCGGGACGGGAAGCAGGTTTTCTATTCGATTGACGACGAGCATGTCGGGTTGGTCCTGTCGCTGGCCCGTACGCATGTTGAGGAGGAATGATAATGAGTTCTTGTGCCTGTTCCGGCGCCTGTTCCGCTCCGCTTCCTACGGAAACCGAGGTCAGGGCCGAATCAAAATATCTCGCAATACGATTTTCACTTGCGGCCGCGCTTTTTGTAAGCGCTGTAGTGTCAGACGCGGTCGGGCTTCCTGGTTTCGCAGGACGGGTTTTCTATGTATCAGCCTGGCTTGCGGCGGGGTATTCGGTTGTCCTGCAAGCGTTGCGGAATCTCCGTTGCGGTATAGTGTTTGACGAGAATTTCCTTATGTCAATTGCTACGCTTGGTGCGTTTGCCATCGGCGAATGGGCTGAAGGTGCATCGGTCATGCTTTTTTATAATCTCGGGGAACTTGTTCAGGAGTCGGCGGTGCGTAAGTCGCGCAAATCCATTGTCGATCTTCTGGATCTTCGTCCCGAGTCTGTCCGGCTTGATTCGGACGGATCGCAGGTTCATCCTGCAGACGTTGCTCCCGGGACGAGAATCCGTGTTCATCCCGGTGAGGTCATTCCGCTCGATGGTGTGATTGTGTCGGGTTCGTCGGACCTCGATACGTCGGCTTTGACGGGGGAGAGCCTGCCGCGTTCGGCGAATGAGGGCGATACAGTTTTTGCCGGATTTGTGAACGGGGGAGGCGTTCTGGTTATCGAGTCTTCCGCGCCGTTCAACGAGACGGCCGCGTCGAAGATGCTCGAGCTTGTTGAGCATGCCCAGGACCGGAAGGCCCGAGCCGAGAAGCGGATTACGGCATTCGCCCGGGTGTATACACCGATTGTCACGATTCTCGCGGGACTTCTTGCCCTTGCCGGGCCCTTTGTCACGTCTGCCTTTGGCGGACCTGCGCCATTTTCCCGGGAAGCGTTTGAACCCTGGATTTACCGCTCGCTTGTGTTCCTGGTCATTTCCTGTCCCTGCGCGCTTGTCATTTCCATTCCGCTCGGATTTTTCGGCGGTATCGGCGGTGCGGCGCGGCGGGGAATTCTCGTCAAGGGGGCCGACTTTCTCGACGTCCTCGCGAATGCGAAGGCCGTGGTTTTTGACAAGACTGGGACCCTTACCCATGGTGTGTTCTCGGTGACGGGATTGTTTCCGACCAACGGGTTTGACGAGCGCGCCCTTGTACGGCTTGCGTCTGCTGCCGAGTCAGCCTCGTCGCATCCCCTGGCCCGCGCGGTGTGTGTTCGGGCAGAATCTGACGGGCTCCTGCCCGTGAATGGCTCTGTTTCTTCCATAAGAGAAGAGCGGGGCAGAGGCGTCAGTGTGCTTCTTGACGGTGTTCCGGTTTTCGCAGGTTCAGGAGCCTTCCTTCGTGAGCAGGGCGTGCGTGGTCCATCCGGTGACGAGTCGGGCACGACGGTTCATGTTGCCCGTGACGGTACGTACGCGGGATTCATTGCACTCGGGGACGAGCTCAAGGCTGACGCCCGCCAGGCGGTCGACGAATTGCGTGCTCTCGGCGTGGAACGCGTCGTCATGATGACCGGAGATACACCGTCTGCGGCAAAACGCGCGGCGGCGGACGCGGGTATTACCGACTATGAAGCGGGGGTTCTGCCTCACGAGAAGGTTGAGCGGTTCGAAGCGGTCGCCGAAAGCGTCCGGCGCGCATATCCGAAGGGGACGGTTCTTTTTGCGGGAGACGGCATCAACGACGCACCGGTACTCGCCCGGTCAGACGCAGGTATTGCCATGGGCGCGATCGGTAGCGACGCGGCGGTACAGGCGGCGGACATCGTCCTTATGAACGACAATCCTCGTTCCATCGCGGAGGCGATTGTCATCGCGCGGAAAACGCGGTCCATCGTCACACAGAACATTGTTCTGGCCTTCGCGGTCAAGGCACTCTTTCTGGCAGGCGGAGCGGCCGGTATCGCCAGTCTTTGGGAGGCGGTATTCGCCGATGTGGGCGTCGCGCTTTTGGCGTTGCTCAATTCGCTCCGCGCCCGCGGGAAACTGGGCCCGCGATAATCCGGTTGGCTGGAACGGGGTGTTGGGCCGTCGCGGGGTGCTGCGCTCGCGGTAAGCGGGTCGACCCACGCGGGGTGCCAAACTCGCGGTAAGCCTGCACAGCCGTCGCGGGGTGTCGAGCTCGCCGTTCGGGTGATAGACCCCCGCGGGGTGTTATACACGCCGCAAGCGTGCTGACTCCTGCGGGAAGTCGAACACGCCGTCCGGGTGGTCAATCCGGCAGGAATAGACAAACGGCGGTTTGTTGTGGTATTGTGCTAGTCTAGCGCCGGCGTGGTGGAATGGTAGACACGGTGGACTCAAAATCCACTGTCTTCGCGGACATAAGGGTTCAAGTCCCTTCGCCGGTACTATTTGGGCCTCCTGAAACACGGGAGGTCTTTTTTTTTGACCTTAAATTGTTTTTTAAGCAATTATGGGATAGAATGTTGCTATTGGAAATATAAAAACAGCGAGGAGTTACTATGGGTCTGCCATTTTCCGACCGGATCATGAACGGGAAGGGAAGGTACGTTTCCCGATAGCGGCCAAGCTTGTTCTCATCATCAGCATTCTTGTACTTATTTCGTTGGGTACCATTACCGCGCTTGTTACGTTTTATGTAAGTGAGGATGTCCGCATTACCGCCGAGGAAAATAACCGCACGGTAAATACCCGTTCGGCTACGGCGGCGGAGGCGGAGTTGTCCACCATATCGTGCCAATGTTTTTCTTCTTCTCGACATGATGAATGCCGCGGGTTCGTCCGGGGCACTAGCCCGTCAGGCTTCGGCGTTTTTCTTTGAGCGTAATCAGAATATCGCGGCAATTCTTCTTTCTTCCGCGGCGGGGAACACTGGCGAAAGCGAGTACATCAACAACCGGTTTTTTCTGGCGAACGAGATTGACACTCCGCTCCGCTGATCTTTTTTTAACACGATATCCACCTCGCAGCCCGGATGGATGTGTTCTCTGTTTTGTCCGTTCATGGGGAAGAGTGTAGGCCATTTTGAGGGAAAATGGTAGCTGCTACCAAAATTGTTGAAACGTTTCGGGGCAGTCGCCGCCCATGGACCCGTGTAAGGTTTCTACTGCTTTTTTTCGGCCAGGACAATGAGACGGTCAACATAGTCTGTCATAAACATTGGAATGTTGAGCAGGTCATTATCGAGACGAAGATTGTTCAATGAAAATCGAAGACGTAGGCCCACATCATCAGCATACAGTTCCTTGAATTTCTTGAGGCTTTTACTCTCCATAGGTAATCCGGATTTTACCTCAACAGGGTATATCTTGTTTTCCCGTTGAACAAGAAAATCTACCTCATGGTTAGGATTGTTCATGGACCAATACCTCGGCATGGCTTCAAACTGATGTACCAGTGCTTGTAAAATATAGTTCTCGCTGAGCGCCCCTTTGAATTCAACGAAAAGCCTGCTTCCCTCTGCAACGGCTGACGGAGCCAACAAAGCCAGCCTTCTTAAGAGACCGACATCGGCCATATATATTTTAAATGCGGAAATATCATCATAGGCAGAAATGGGGAGGCCGGGAGCCGTACTTCGAAATATTTTATACGTCAAGTTGGCATCACAAAGCCATTGCAGGGCATCCTCGTATTCTCTTGCTCGTGCCCCGTCTTTGACAGCTCTATAGATAAATTTCTTGTTTTCCCTCGCTAATTGCGAAGGAATGGATTTCCATATGAGAGAGATTTTTGGAAAATCCTTCGGTTCAAGATGCTTGGCAAAATCCCGTTCGTATGCTCCAAGAATATTTGAAAGAGCCTGTTGCATACGATCAACATCACGGTATTCGGTCCATATCTTCACTGATTCGGGCATACCCCCTGTTATAAAGTACATTTTGAGCTTTTCATACAATGGATTAAAGAACGCGTCCGGCAACGGTGCTATTGTATCCAGGCTCCCCATGTACGTTACAAGATTGTCATCGCCATTTGCTAACAGGAACTCTGTAAAGGTCATTGGATGAATATCCAGAAAGTCTACCTTTCCGACCGGAAAAGAAGCCGGTCTGGAAAGAGTAATTCCCAAAAGGGACCCGGCACCGACGACATGATACTGCGGAGCATTCTCGCAGAAATATTTCAATGAGCTGAGTGCATTGGGACATTCCTGAATTTCATCGAAAATGATGAGCGTATCACCGGGGTTGTCCTGTGTAATGACGGTACCACTTGCCATGAGCAGGTTTTGCAAAATACGCTCGACGTCCCTGGTGTTTTCAAAAAACTGCTTGTACTCCGGATGTTCGTCAAAGTTGAAATACGCTGTATTCTCATAGTGCCTCTGTGCAAACTCCTTCAGAAGCCAGGTCTTGCCAACCTGCCGGACCCCTCGTAAAAGAAGCGGTTTTCTGTATCGGGATTTTTTCCAGTCCACGAGTTTGTGCATAACCAGTCTTTCCACGGGAACCTCCATTTATCACATTATTATAGGGTATTATGGGGAAAAAATCACATAATTATAAAAATAAAGTGGTAAGAACTAAGTAACGGAGGAAAATGGTAGCTGCTACCAAAATTGTTGAAAGAATCTGAGCGGATTAGAACCCAAATTCGGCTTTATCAATACCAGATGCTTTGATTATGCTGTAAAGCGTTCCTATTGGCATTATACGACCATTTCTACCACTTTGGATTCTATGGAGATTGCATCGTCATCAGGTGTAAAGAGCAAATCTATTGCTTCCTTGAAATTTTCCAGCGCCTGTGACCCTGTATCGATACAAGAGGAAAAAGGAGTACTTGCTTTTTCTCAATAATACAGACAAAATGTATACAGAGGCGCACAATTGTATGCGTATTGTCTGGGAGGAGCAATGAGTAGACCTGAAGATATTTTCAGAGCTGCCGGAGGGCATCTCCGCATGAGCGAAGCGATAGAAAAAGGCATCTCTCGGTATATGCTCTATAAAATGCGTGATGAAGGGACAATAGAACAACTCAGTCGGGGCGTATATCGCCTTGCAGAACTTCCCGCGATTGGAAATCCTGATCTGGTTACCGTTAGCCTCCGGATACCCAATGCCGTTATTTGTCTGGTATCAGCGCTTGCTGTACACGGTCTAACTACACAGATTCCCCATGCGGTTGATATTGCGCTTCCTCGTACCACACGAACTCCCTCGCTTGATTATCCGGTAACTCGTGTGTATCGGTTCTCGCAAAAAACATGGTCGACCGGAATAGAAATACAAATGATGGATGCTGTTCCTGTACGTGTGTATTGCGTTGAAAAGACACTAGCCGATTGTTTCCGTTACAGAAATAAACTGGGTATGGATATTGTCCTTGAGGCGCTCAAGCTGTATGCACGGAGGAATGATGTGCATTATGATAAAATTCTCGAATACGCACGGGCACATAGAAGTGATAAGGCAATGTATCCATATCTTGAGGTTGTAGCAAAATGACCGCCAGGAATATCGCTTCTTCCATTCGTCAGAAATTGTTGAACAAAGCCAGAGAAGATAAACGACCTTTCAATGAATTACTACAATACTACGCAATGGAACGATTTCTCTATCGGCTTTCCGTTTCTCCCTATAAGGACCGCTTTATTCTGAAAGGGGCGTTGATGCTTCGGGTATGGGATGCCCCTCAGTTCCGTCCCACGATGGATATTGATCTTTTGGGACGAATCAACAATGATCAAGAGAGCATTGCGGCTCAAGTCCGGGACATTCTTGCTCTGGATGTTATTCCAGACGGTATGGAATTTCTTGCTGATTCTGTACAGACAGAGTCTATTACCGAAGAGGCCGACTATTCAGGAGTGCGGGTTCGTTTCCTGGCTACACTTGATTCAGCACGAGTACACTTGCAACTTGATATCGGGTTTGGTGATATCGTTCTTCCTGAACCGGAACGCCTTCCTTTTCCGGTTGTCCTCGATTCAGCGGAGCCCGTTCTCCTTTGCTATAGCAGGGAAAGCACAATTGCAGAAAAATTGCATGCGATTGTCAAACTTGGCATGATAAACAGCCGACTGAAAGATTTTTATGATATCTGGCTTTTGTCGCGTCAGTTTTCATTTGATAGAACAGTTCTCAAAAAGGCAATTGAGGTAACATTCAGGGAGCGCCATAGCGTGATGCCCGAATCAACCGTTGCGTTTACTGATGAATTTTGCACGGTAAAACAAGTGCAATGGTCCGCTTTCAAAAAAAGACTTGGCCAAGATTATATTCCGGAATCCTTCAGGGACGTTGTGTATGCGATAAGAGATTTTACACGTTGGGCAATCTCTCCGCAGTAACGGACAATGGAGTAGACCCTCCCAACCTCCGCCCCCTCATGGCCATTGCTTCGAACGGCTGTGAGCATGGCCCGTACGCGCGCCTTCCCGCGATGTGCCTCAGTCTTTGAGAACCAAAAAACCTACTGGACACGGCGGGTGGGGGGCGGTGTATAGTCGTGCAATGGAAAAGACACTACGTGCGCCGCGGTTGAGCCTCTTGAGGATCTCGTGGCCGATGTTCATCGAACAACTGACGGGCGGCATCACCGCGTTTACGGACACGCTGTTTATCTCGATGGTTTCCGATGAGGCCGCGGGGTCGGTGGGCATGCTCGGGCCGGTGCTCATGCTCGGGTACTTCATCATGCCGCAATTTACGTCGGCAGGGACGAGCGTGGCCGCGCAGTACATGGGCGCGAAGCGCGACGACCGGGTGGTGCCGGCCTGGTTCGCGAACATCGCCATCAGCACGCTCATGGGGACGGTGCTCGCGCTCGCGCTCCATGCTTTCTCCGGACGGGCCGGACTCGTGCTCGGGATGACCGAGTCGCAGAACGCTTGGGCCGCCTCGTATCTTTCCGTGATGGCCTTCAACTTCATCTTCGTGGGGCTTCGCACGTCGTACGGGTCGATCCTCGCGTCGAAGACGCTGACGCACTGGAACATGGCCGCGTCCATCGTGACGGACATCATCAACATTCCCCTCAACTGGATGCTCCTGACCGGTTTCTGGATTTTTCCCGAACTCGGAGTGGCCGGTATCGCGCTCGCGACGGTCATTTCGTACTTTATCGGGTTTTCCATCCTCTTCGTGCTCGTCCACTGGAAGCTCAAGGTTTCCTTCTTTGTGGGGCACCTCTTCCGGCAGGCGAAGGATGTGGTCGTGCCGATTTTCCGTATCGGCATTCCCGCCGCGCTCGAGCCGTTCAGTTACACCATCCAGAGTTTCTTCGTCTCGGCGGTGATCATCAAGCTCGGCTCGGCCGCCATGAGCGCGAACACGTACGTGAACCGTTTCAACTTTCTGGACATGGCCGCGTCCTGGTCGCTCACCATGGGCGGGCAAATTCTCATGAGCCACTTCCTGGGCGCCAACCGGACCGACGACGTCCGAAAGGCATACTGGAAAATCGCCGGCATCATCAGCGCCTTTGCCTTCGCAGTTTACCTCGCGATTGCCGTCTTCCCGCGCTTCTTCCTTTCGATGTTCACGGTTAACCCCGCCATCGTTTCGGTTTCGATTCCGCTCATCTTCATCGCGCTCGCCATGGAGCCCATCCGGTCCATCAACATCCTCGGCGGCGTGGCCCTCAAGACGGTGGGCGACGGCCGCTTCTCGGTCGTCATGGGGCTCATCTTCATGTGGGGCCTCGTCCCCGTGCTCTTCGCGACGGTCGCCCTCGGCGGCGGCATCGTCGCGGTCTGGATGTGCCTCCTCGCCGACGAAACCATCCGCGCCCTCATCAACCTCTGGCGCTGGAAAAGCGGCCGCTGGGAAGGCCGGCGGGTTATTGACGAGAAGGGAGTTTAGCTCGCGATTCGGGGGCTTACACCCCGCGAGTGTTGGCAGACTTTTCGGGTGTTTACACCCCGAGATCTGCTGGCACCCGTTTTGAGTGATTAACTGCCCGCGACGGTTGGACACACGGGTCGGGTGATTAGCTCCCCGCGACGGTTGAGCACGCGGTTAGGGTGTTTACACCCCGCGATGAGCTTGCACGCGGTTCGGGTGATTAACTGCCCGCGACTGTTGGCACCCGTTTTGGGTGCTTACACCCCGCGACGGTTGAGCGCGCGAATCGGGTGTTTACACCCCGCGATGAGTTGACACCCCGGCGGGGGGTTGGCTGGCCGCGATCTGCTGGTCACTCGGTAAGGGGGCTGAGCTGGCCGTGATCTGCTTGCTCCCCGCGACAGTTGAGCTCGTGGATTGGGTGTTGCGCTCCCCGTGACGAGTTGGTCTTTTTCTTGCGTGAATTCCCGATCGTAGAGTGCTACCTTTGTCGGGAAGAGATGTGTCCCTGTCAGGATTTTGAGGAGTACTCATGATAAAACCAACCGCGTTAACCGGAGCCGTTCTCCTTGTCGTGACGGCCTCCTTTCTTGCCGGATCCTGCACGCAGTCGTCCGGTTCCGGCGGTGGTGAGGGCGACTATCTGGAATTGTCGCCCCGTGCGTCTTCCTCACCTGCGCCGTTTTGCGGTATCGTTCTCTGGCAGACGAATTCCAAAATCGAAACGCTCAAGGCCTCCGTCTCGCTCGAGTTTTCCTACTTCTACTATTCAGACGTGGCGAGCGATGATCCGGCCGGCGGGTATCAGTACGACTGGACTGTCGTGGACAACTTCTTGCAAAACGCCAAATCGCGCGGGCATCACGGCATCGTGCGGTTCCGCGATACCGACCCCGAGCTGGGGATTGCCGCGCGGAGTTTGCCGGACTCTCTTTGGCCGGCGCGCGTGAAGCCGACTATGACGAAGGTATCGAAGGCGCACCCAGAAAACGGGTTGTCTTCCCCGACTGGTCAAATCCGGCGCTTCCGCAATTCATCGTTTCCTTCTATGAAGCGCTTGCCGCCCGGTATCCCGACCAGTCTACCGGGCTCGGTTATGTCGAAGTCGGCTTCGGCCTGTGGGCTGAATACCATATCGACTTTGACAACCTGAGCGATTTTTCAAGTACCGATTGCGACACGCCAGAAGAGGCGCTCGGGCGCCTTTTTCCCGCTAAAGCTGACCAACGGACCATGCTCTCCGAAATCGGCGAAGCTCTCTCAACTATTCCCTGGGGAATCTCTATCGACGCGGCCGATACCGACTTCGGTCCGTACGACGCCGACGAGCTTCCGGCGGGTTCTCCGGCCTTCGGCCTTTTTGACGACTCCCTGCTCCACGAAGAATGGGAAGAGACGAACTATGGAAACTGGGAGTACTTCTATTCCGCGTA
>ENA-UOUL01000834-UOUL01000834.1-bioreactor-metagenome-genome-assembly--contig:-NODE-834-length-49420-cov-14.542265_pt1 | contig 49420 bp, 47 predicted proteins | sample MGYA00249838_ERZ747220 | MGnify/ENA primary metagenome ERZ747220 (study PRJEB28778, sample SAMN05720191) | bioreactor metagenome | isolation source: Anaerobic biogas reactor | place: USA:Washington... | reverse complement strand
TCCCCGTGCAGATAAGCGAGCAGCGTTCCGTCGGCTGCGTAGATCTGCGTCGTCTCGGCCAGGGTCACCTCGCCCTGGTCCTCGAGTTCGGGAAGGTCCTGCTCCACCGAGGCGACCGCACGGAGACTCAGCATGAAGACTCCGGCCAACACCCCGATGGCTACCAGGGGGACGATCACGAGGACCGCGACCAGGATGACTATCCTGCGCTGCCCCACCACGCGAGCGCGTCTCTCGCGTGCACTGCGTCTCTCTCGTCCGGTCCTCATGTCGACCTCGTGGTTCGTCCCAGTCGTGATCCGCCGTCAGGTTGTTCGCCGTACAGACGTATTGTATCCCGTGGGAGTTTCGGCGGAGTACGGAGGGCGGTTCTGTGCTACTCGTGAGTTGGCAAGTCCTGCCGGCCACGAGTATAGTTGATACTCTTCATCTATCGATCTCCGTAGTGCACGGTCGCGCCATGGCGGTGACGCGCATTTCATCGGGGGGCAAGGGATGAACCACCGTATGCGAGTCTCGGACTGGACCGCGTTGTTCTACTTTGGACGCCGGCCCGTGGTCACGACGGGATCTACTTCTGGGCTTGGCTGCGGATCCCCCATCCGTGTCTCAGTTCCAGACTCTCGCCATCACGACCGTCACGCGGCACGACACATGCGGCGGTGTGCTGTATGTAGCATCGGAAGGAGGGAACGAACGGCCTGAGATCTCGTCTGAAGCTTCGTCGTAGATATCGAGAGCGACAAATAGGAGGCATGCGATGAGAAGTAGGAGAAAGGGGGTCAGGGGACGCGTTGGGACGGCACTCCTTCTGACCGTACTGGTGGTCCTGTTCGTCATTCTGGGCTCCGGCTCAGCCTTGGCCGCTCCACCTTGGTCCGATGCCTCAAATACATGGTGGATGAACACTTATGGTGTCAACGAGGGGCAGGCTGCTACGGTAGCCGACGGCTATCCAGACGGCACATTCCGGCCGGCTCTGAATGTCACACGCGCTCAGTTCGCAAAGATGGCAGTTGCTGGTTTGGGGGCACCCACAGCGGCTCCCCCCACTCCCAGTTTTCGTGACGTGCCTGCGACGAATCATTTCTACCCCTGGATCGAAGGCGGTGTGGCGGCGGGGATCATCTCTGGGTACGGTGACGGGACTTTCGGCCCCAACAGAAGCATCCTGCGTCAACAGTCCTATTCCATACTCGGTTCCTATTTGGCCCAGAAGGAGCTGATCCTTCGGGGCCATATCGCAGGTAACCTGGCCAATTATCCGTCCTTGAACACTTGGTATCTGGCCGAAGGGACGGCCTTCCTGGCGACATTCGCTGATCACGCGAAGGTGGCACCAGTGCATGCACCGAGCACCGCCTACTTGGTCTACCAGGGAGTGGTGAAGGGTACAGCAAGTGGTGGCGCCATGTATCTCACGCCCGGCAACAACCTTACCCGCGGCCAGGCGGTGGCTCTGATACTGCGTGTGAAAGCGGTGCAGTTCTCGGCGGACCTGCCTGCGGTGACTCTGCTTGATCCCACCGGCGGTCCGGCCGCGGGAGGCAACAGTGTGGTCATCACTGGGGTCAACTTCAGTGATGTGACGTCGGTCAACTTCGGGACGAAGCCGGCCGGGTTCCTGGTCAATTCGTCCACGCGGATCACCGCTGTGGCCCCTCCGGGTACGTTGGGAACTACCGTGGACGTTCGAGTGATCACGCACGCGGGGACCAGCGCCACCAGTGCAGCCTCCAAGTACACCTACGGGATACCGACGGTCACGGAACTCGAACCGCCCGCCGGCCCGGTGGTGGGTGGCAACAGTGTGGTTATCACCGGGACGAACTTCATCGGGGTGACTTTGGTCAAGTTCGGCACTAAGAATGCGCTGGAATTCGAGGTTGATTCAGCCACTCAGATCACGGCGGTTGCGCCGGCAGGCGCGGCCGGCACCACAGTCGATGTCAGAGTGACTACTCCCGGCGGCACGAGCGCGATCACGGCCCTCGCGAGCAAGTACAGCTATGGACGGCCGACAATCACTGAGGTGGATCCGAGTTCAGGACCGTCCACCGGGGGCAATGAGGTGGTTATAACCGGGACCGGCTTCACCGGTGTGACCGCGGTCAAATTCGGCACAATGGCCGCAGAGGCTTTTGAGGTCGACTCACCCACTCAGATCACCGCTGCGGCCCCTGCCGGGGTGGCCGGCTCGACGGTCGATGTGACGGTGACCACTGGTGGAGGAACCAGCGCCATCGACGAGGATGGTGAGTACACCTACCTGCCCGTCATCACTGCTCTCCAGCCCTATCACGGGCCGGCCGGCGGTGGCAATGAGGTCGTCATCGTAGGATATGGGTTACGCGATGTGACCAGAGTGGTCTTTGGCACCACGATCATCGAGGACGATGATTTCGCTATCAATACCAGCGGAACCAGAATCACTTTATCGGCTCCTTCCGGGACGAGCAAGGTCGACATCCGGGTGAGCATCGGCAGCGCCCAGAGCGAGAATACGGTTGCGGACGACTACTACTATGCCCCGACGGTCACTGCTGTGACTCCGAATCGCGGAGCCCCGGCCGGTGGCAACACGGTCAGTATTGAGGGGGCCGGCTTCCTGGACGCCCAGGGAGTGTATTTCGGTGACACTCTGGTTGGCGGCCTGAACTTCCAGGTGGTATCCGATAGCGCCATCGCCGTCACAGCTCCCGGTGACTCGGCAGGGACGGTGGACGTGCGAGTGAAGGGAAAGTACGACACCGGAGTGGCCTCCTCGGGCTCCTCGGACGATTACACGTACGGCGGGCCGGAGATTTCGAGCATCAGCCCTGATGAAGGGTCCATCGATGGCGGGACGCAGGTCACCATAACAGGCACAGCGCTCACCGGAGCGAGCGTGACTTTCGGGTTAGAGCAGGCCACCGACGTGAGCGTGAATGCAGCCGGGACCAGGATCATCTGTCGGACCCCGGCCCACGTGGCCGGAGCCGTTGACGTGGTCGTGACCACCGGTGGCGGGTCGGTTACGAAATCCGATGGCTTCACCTACACGACGACGCTGACTATCACCACCATCAGCCCTGGTGGAGGGTCCACTGAGGGCGGGGAACCGGTCACCATCACGGGCTCGGGCTTCTTTGGTGCGACTGCTGTGAACTTCGGAGATGTTGCGGTCACCAGCTGGACCGTCAGTCCCGATGGCACGACGATCTTATGTACAAGCCCTCCTCAGGAGGAGGCAGGCCCGGTCAACGTAACGGTCGTGACGCCTTCTGGCACTGCCACCAAGGTGGATGGATTCGAGTACACGGCCGACCTGTAGGAGTAGGGGTTCGGCTGCTACATAGGCGCTACTGCGCGGTCGCTTTCACGGAGTTGAATTGATGAGTGTGGGGGTGGAGGCCCGGATGGGCCTCCACCCCCACACGTTCTCCCCCGGTAGTCCTCATAGAAGCCACAGCTTCGGTTGCTCCAGTACTTGACACCAACCGACTCATATTTTATAATGCCTTCATGCTAAGCAAACTAGCTATCAAGACGCAGCGAATATCGGAGGATAGGTAATGGGCAAGATCATCGGTATCGACCTTGGCACGACCAACTCTGCCATGGCCGTGCTGGAAGGCGGCGAGCCGACCATCATCCCGAACGCGGAGGGTGGGCGCACCACTCCGTCTGTGGTGGCTTTCACCAAGACCGGGGAACAGCTGGTCGGTACCGTGGCGAGACGCCAGGCCGTCACCAACCCCGAAAACACGGTCTTCTCTATCAAGCGGTTCATGGGGCGCAAGTTCGCCAACGTTAGCGAAGAGATGAAGATCGTCCCGTACGCGGTTGTAGAAGGTCCCAATAGTGACGTGCGAGTGCAGATCAAAGACGAGCAGTACTCGCCGCCGGAGATCTCGGCGAAGATCCTGCAGAAGCTCAAGCGCGATGCCGAGGCCTTCCTGGGCACCGAGGTCACCGAGGCGGTCATAACCGTACCGGCCTACTTCGACGACGCCCAGCGGCAGGCGACCAAGGACGCCGGCATCATCGCCGGTCTCGAGGTCAAGCGTATCGTCAACGAGCCGACGGCGGCTTCACTGGCCTACGGGCTCGACAAGGAGAACGAGCAGACCGTCCTGGTCTTTGACCTGGGCGGCGGCACCTTCGACGTCTCCATTCTGGAGCTCGGCGACGGCGTGTTCGAAGTCAAGTCCACCAACGGTGACACTCATCTGGGGGGCGACAACTTCGATAAGGCCGTGGTCGACTGGATCGTGAGCGAGTTCCGCAAGCAGAAGGGCGTCGACCTCACCCAGGATCGCCAGGCTCTCCAGCGCCTCTACGAGGCGGCTGAGAAGGCAAAAGTAGAGCTCTCTTCGGTGCTTGAGACCACCATCAACCAGCCCTTCATCACTATGGATCAGAGCGGCCCGCTCCATCTGGAGATGACGCTGACTCGGGCCAAGTTGGAGGAACTCACGAGCGAGCTGCTCGACCGGGTGGTCGCTCCCACCAAGCAGGCTATGCAGGATGCCGGCCTCAAAAACGGCGACATCGACCAGGTGATCCTGGTGGGTGGTATGACCCGCATGCCGGCGGTGGTGGAGAAGGTACGGTCGCTCACCGGCAAGGAGCCGCACAAGGGCATCAACCCGGATGAGGTGGTGGCTTTGGGCGCGGCGATCCAGGGAGGCGTGCTGGCCGGGGAGGTCAAGGACGTGATCCTTCTCGACGTGACCCCGCTCTCCTTGGGTATCGAGACCAAGGGCGGAGTGTTCACCCGGCTCATCGATCGCAACACCACCATCCCCACGCGGAAGAGTGAGATCTTCTCCACGGCGGAGGATGGGCAGACGTCGGTCGAGATCCACGTGCTCCAGGGCGAGCGCGATCTGGCCGCGTACAACAAGACGCTGGGCAAGTTCCAGCTGATGGGTATACCGCCGGCGCCTCGGGGCATCCCACAGATAGAGGTGACGTTCGATATCGACGCCAACGGAATCACTCACGTATCGGCGAAGGACCTGGCTACAGGTAACGAGCAGAAGATCGTCATCAAGAGCTCCAGCGGTCTTAACGACGATGAGATCAAGAAGATGGTCCGCGATGCAGAGATGCACGCCGATGAGGATAAGAAGAAGAAGGAGCTTGTAGACGCCAAAAACCAGGCCGAGCACCTGGTGTACTCCACACGCAAGTCGCTGAAGGAGTTCGGCGACAAGGTGGACGGCGCCTCCCGCGGCGAGATCGAGAGTGCAACGAACGACCTGGAAGAGGCCCTCAAGGGTGACGACCTGAACCTGATCAAGAAACGTACCGAGAGTCTGCAGGAGGCCGCCTACAAGCTGTCCGAGGCCGCGTATCAGGCGGCGCAGGCTGCGCAGGGCGGCGGGGCCGGAGGCGGCGCGGGTGGTGCCGGTGGTCCGGGCGAGGGTGCCGGGACGGCCGAGGACGAAGTGGTTGAAGAGGCTGATTACGAGGTAATCGACGAGGACGAGAAGTAAGAGTTTTGCGCCCCCGCTGTTCGTGGGCGGGGCGGGCAAGAAGAGGCAAGCCGACCGGCCGCCTGGGCGGCGGCCGGGCCGCGGCCCGCGGAAGGCGGGCGCGGCAGAAGGAGAAAAGGAGGTAGAAGGCAATGGCAATCGTCAGATGGGATCCTTTCCGCGAGTTGACGGCGCTGCAGACAGAAGTCAACCGTTTATTCTCCCGAGTGGGTGGCGGTGACGTTACCGAGCGGCAGTCGTGGACTCCCTCGATCGATGTGATCGAGACCGACGACAGCATCAAGCTGAAGGCAGAATTGGCCGGTATGGACCCGAAGGACATCAGCATCGAAGTGCAGGACAATGTTCTTACGGTGAGCGGTGAACGGCGGTTCCAGGAAGAGGTGAAGGAAGACAAGTACTACCGCATCGAGCGGCGGTACGGATCGTTCACCCGCTCGCTGGCTCTGCCCCAGACGGTCGACGAGAACGGCATCGAAGCCAAGTATGAGAACGGCGTGCTGGAAGTGACCGTTCCGAAGGCAGAGGTCGCCAAGCCCAAGAAGATCGCCGTGGCCATCGGCGAGCATAAGCCTGAGACGGTGGAAGCTCATGCCACGGAGAGCGAGTCGTAACGACTTCGTGGCTGTGTTGCTGCGTCGTCGGAGAATCGCATGACGACCGATAGGCGAGGGCGGCGGCTACAGGCCGCCGCCCTCATAAGAAGGACTCCCGCGGCTCTGTGCCGGTAGGGAGAATCGAGAGCGAAAGATGGGCTCATGACCACAGGCAAGAGACAGATTCCGATCAATGATCATTCCCCCGGTGATCCGGTGAAGACGGCTCATGACCAGAAGAGCCGGACAGGGTCCCGTGCCGGTGCCTCGAGGAAACAAGCGCCGGAGAGTGGAACAGCAGCGCCGCGCAATGAGACGAGCGCCGGGCACAACACCCCGACCCAAGCGAGCGGTACTCAGGCTGGTGAGCGCGACGGCTTGACCGCCGACCGAGACGCCTTGGCTGCGGAGAGAGATGGTCTGGTTGCCGAACGCGATGGTTTGGCGGCGGAGCGCGATAGTCTTAACGATCAGCTGCTTCGCCTACGGGCCGAGTTCGAGAACTACCGTAAGCGCGCTTCCCGCGAAGCTTTCGAGTCTCACATTCGCATTCAGTGCGAGGTGATGAACGATTTCCTGCCGGTATTGGACAATCTTGAGAGAGCGCTAGACGCTGCCGAGCACCACGAAGAGGGCAAGGTGCTCGAGGGTGTGCGTATGACCCGGGACATGTTCGCGGGCCTATTGGCTCGCTCTGGAGTGGAGGAGATCGAGGGCGTGGGCGCACGGTTCGATCCCCAGGTACACGACGCGGTGGCCGTGCAGCCGTCCGATCAAGAGGAGGGTTTGGTGGCGGCGGTCCTCGAGCGGGGCTACCGGCAGGGGGATCGAGTCCTTCGGCCGGCTCGGGTAATGGTCTCTGCGGGACGGGCCGGGTCGGGCAGTGGTAGCGCTCCGGCGGCCGGTTCGCCGGATCCCGGCGACGTTAGCGCGACCGGATAATAGCGAGGCATCATGGCCACGAGTACCCGCGATTACTACGACGTCCTGGGGGTCAAGAAGACCGCCGGCGAGGATGAAATCAAGAAGGCGTACCGCAAGCTGGCGCGCAAGTATCATCCGGACGCCAATCCTGACGACCCCAAGGCTGAAGAGAAGTTCAAAGAGGTGTCGAGCGCGTACGAGGTGCTCTCCGACCCGGAGAAGCGCAAGCAGTACGATGCCGGACCCTCCTTCTATGGACAGGGGCCACAGAGCGCAGGCGGTGGCGGATTCCGCGGCTTCCAGGGTGGGCAGCCCATGGGTGGCGACTGGGCGGACCTCTTCGGCAACCTGTTCGGGGGCGGCGGTGGAGGCGGCTTCAGTGGTGGAGGCTTCGGCGGGGGCGGTCGCCGGCAGCAGCGGGCCGAGCGGGGAGAAGACGTCAGTGTGGCGGTGAAGATCTCCTTTGCCGACTCGCTGAAGGGCGTGACCACCAAGGTGAGCGTGCCGCTCACCGTGCAATGCGATACCTGCAAAGGGAGTGGGGCGGCGCCGGGGACTTCGCCCGTCACCTGCCCGCAGTGTCAGGGCCGCGGCGTGGTCAGCCAGAGCCAGGGGTTCTTCGCCCTGAGCCAGCCCTGCAGTCGCTGTCGAGGTACCGGAACCATAGTGGAGAACCCATGCCCTACCTGCGGCGGGACCGGGTTGACTCGAGCGCTCAAGAAGTTCACCGTTCCGTTGCCGGCGGGGGTGAAGGATGGCACCAAGATCCGACTGAAGGGCAAGGGCGAACCGGGTTTGCGGGGTGGACCCGCGGGCGACCTGTACGTCATTGTTCAGGTGGATGAGAGTCCGCTGTTCGAACGGAGAGGTGCGGATCTGCAGATACGGGTCCCGGTCACCATGGCCGAGGCGGCTCTGGGAGCGACCGTCCGGGTGCCGACTCCGGAAGGGGGGAGCGTGGCCCTCAAGGTCCCGGCGGGCACGCAGGAGGGCAGGCTCCTCAAGATCAGAGGTAAGGGCGCACCGCGGCTGGGAGGGTCGGGCAAGGGCGATCTGATCGCCCGCGTCAACGTCCTGACTCCCGAGCGTCTGAACGGGGAGCAGAAAGAGCTGCTCAAGAAATTCGCCGAGTCGCGCAAAGAGGACCCGCGGGCGGGTCGACCCGGCTGGCCGGCCTGAAAGCGAGGCGGAAGTGCCCTTTGATGACAAGATGAAGCCTGTGTTTATGATCTCTGTGGCTGCGGAGTTGGCCGAGATGCATCCGCAGACACTGCGCATGTACGAGCGGCGCGGTTTGATACGGCCTCAGCGCTCGTCCAAGAGCACGCGACTTTACTCCCTGGAGGACGTCGAGCGTCTACGTCGCATCCAGCAGCTCGTGGGTGAATGTGGCCTCAACCTGGCGGGTGTGGAACGGGTCCTGCAGATGGAGGAGCAATTGGCCCGGCTCGAGGGCAAACTCGAGAGACTCCAAGCCGAGCTTGAGCGTCTGTCCGAACAGGCTGAGAAAGAGCTGGAGGCGGTGCATCGCAGTTACCGCAAGGAGTTGGTGCCGTTCACCGGACCGGGCGAAGTGGTTCTGGTGACACGGCAGCGCCGTAGTCGTCGGTGATTGAGCGCGTGCCGGACCGCGACCGACAGCCTTCGCAACGGCTCCCGATGGACGAAGAGCCCTGGAGCGACGAGTCCTTCACCGACGACAACATGACCCCGAGGGAGGCAGTCGAGCAGCCCTGCGCGAATCACCCTCGACGCATGACGATGGTGACGTGCAGCACCTGCGGTAAGCCGCTTTGCCCGGATTGCATGGTCTACTCAGCCGTGGGCGTGAAGTGCCGGGACTGCGCGAAGATGCCTCGTTCGTCCCGGGTGACCCTCAAGACCGGTCTTCTGCTGCGGGCCGTGGCCGGTGGTCTGGGAGCGGGGACGGCGGTCGGATTCGTCTATTACTACATCCTGGGGAGCATCGGCTTCTTCTTCCTTTTCATCTTCATAGCCGCCGGGATCGGATATCTCGTCGGTGAGGCGGTATCACGAGCCTCGGGGCGCTATCACGGGTGGCAGACTGCGGTCATAGCGGCGGTCTCCACAGTCTGGGCGTTCGTCTTCCCTCCGGTGGTGGCTGCCTTCGTGAGTTTCGGAGTCAGCTGGGATGCGGTGGTGTTCAGCGTCTCCGGCCGCGGCGCGGTAAATTGGGTCGTGATGGCCTTCGCTGGGTACCTGGCCTGGCGCCGGAACCGGTGAGTCATTCGAGTGTGGGGTAGTTCTGGCACTCTCGATAGTGGAGTGCCAGATACCTGTGCATGTTTGCCCGGTTTTGGGTATACTGGGCCGACGAAGAATCAGGAGGTCTGAGAGCCTTGCCTACATATGAGTATCGTTGTGTTTCGTGTCAGCATCAGTTCGAGCGTTTCCAGCGGATGTCGGACGAGCCGGTCAAAGAGTGTGAGATCTGCGGCGAGCCCGTGAAGAGGTTGTTGTTCCCCGTGGCCATCCAGTTCAAGGGCAGCGGGTTCTACACGACCGACTACGGTCGGCGCAACGCGTTGGGTCACGCGGCTTCCCACACGGCTAACGGCGGCTCGGAGTCGTCCGGAGGATCCGATTCGCCCCCGAGTTCGGATGACGGCGGATCGTCTGGATCGTCCAAGTCGGCGGGGCCTGAGGCGAGCGCATCTGTCACTGCCGCCGCTGCCGGCAAGAACGCCTGATCTCCGCGCGGGCGGCCGGAATGGCTAGGGACTGCGCGCTCGTCGCCTTCGGCGCCTCGCGCCCGCTCATCGTACTTACCAACGACGATGGTGTGAGCTCGCCGGGCCTTGCCGTACTCAAGCAGGCTTTGGAGCCGCTTGGGGACGTGCGCATCGTCGCTCCCGACCAGAACCGGTCCGGCGCGGCTCGGAGCATCACCATGCGCAGTCCGTTGTGGGTGGAAGAGGTGGAACTGCCGGATGGCAGCCTAGCCTTCAGCACCGACGGCACACCGGTAGACTGCGTCCGCATGGCGGCTCTGGGTTTGCTCGACCGGCAACCGGATCTGATCGTCTCCGGAATCAATCTGGGCGGCAACTTGGGAGACGACATCACTTACTCGGGGACGGTGGCGGCGGCTCTGGAAGGGATAATGCTGGAAATCCCCGCCATAGCCATATCGGCCGACGGCTATCACGCGGGGTACGACCTGTCCGTACCGGGCCGCTTCGCCCGGCGCCTGGTGTCCGTGGTACTGGAGCAGGGATTTCCCTCCAAGACCCTCCTCAATGTGAACTGTCCCGACCGGTCTTGGGAGGATATCGCAGGTGCGCGACTGACTGTGCTGGGCAAGCGCATATATGGGGACAAGGTCGAGTACCGGGAGACCAAGGGCAGGCGGCGCGGGTATCACATCTACAACGACGATCTCAGCTGGCACCAAGAACCAGGCACGGACTTCACAGCCGTCGCCGAAGGCTGGATATCCGTGACCCCGCTGCATTTCGACCTCATGTCCCACGAGGCTTTGGATGCACTGCAGGGCTGGGAGACTGCTCTGTGCACTTGGGACGGGGATTGATTCTTGCATGAAGGCCAATCCTCAGAGGCCGCTGCCGAACCCTGATGACTCTCTCGCATACAAGGCGGTCATCTTCGATCTTGACGGCACCATCGTCGATTCGGTTGAGTTGATTGTTATCTCGTTCCAGCATGCCATACGGGAGGTGTTGGGCCGCGAGGTGTCGCGAGAGGAATCCATCGTGGGTGTGGGCCGACCCTTGCGAGAGCAGATGGTGTCCTTTAGCCCCGAACACGCAGACGAGCTGGTGGCGGTATACAGGGAGTTCAACCACCGGGAACACGACCGTATGCTGAAGCTGTATGAGGGCATCCTGGACCTCCTGGACGGTCTGGCGGGGGCCGGGATCAGGCTGGGATTGGTCACGTCGAAATCCCGGTATACGACTCAGATGGCCTTTGATCTGACCGGCATCGGAAGCTACTTCGATGCGACTGTGTGTGCTGATGAGAGCGGCGGTAACAAGCCTTCTCCAGAACCCATATGGGCCTGCCTCCACCAGCTCTCGGTGTCTGCGGAGGACGCCGTTTACGTCGGCGATAGTCCTTCGGATATCCAAGCCGCTCGGGCTGCGCGCGTGAAAGCTATAGGGGTCACGTGGGGGGTCTTCGACACAGCTACTCTTGAGGCTGAAAAGCCGAACGCACTGGTTCATACTATCCCTGAGCTGGCAGTGGTTTTGGGCGTCTAGTCCAGGAGGGACCGGTGGTGGAACGCGGTTCGGCGTCGGATGCCGAGCGGATCGAGGAGTTGCGGGCGCTCGTCCGCCATCACGAGTACCGTTATTACGTGCTCGATAGCCCCGAGATCTCAGACAGTGAGTACGACTCGATCTTCCGCGAGCTTCAGGATCTTGAGGCGGTACACCCGGAGTTGGTCACGCCGGACTCTCCGACCCAGCGTGTCGGCGGAGAGCCGTTGGCAGGCTTCGCGCAGGTGCGGCACGGGGAGCTGATGCTGTCTCTGGCCAATGCCAAAACCGAGGACGAGCTGCGCGCCTGGCATCAGCGAGTGGTAAGGCTGGCCGGCGAAGCCGGTGCAGGGTCTGAGTCGTTGCGCTTCGTGTTGGAACCCAAGATCGATGGCCTGGCCGTTTCGCTCCGGTATGAGGACGGTCGTCTGGCGGTAGGGGCTACGCGAGGGAACGGTGAGATCGGAGAGGACGTCACGGGCAACCTGCGGACCATCTCGACGGTACCGTTGGCCATGCTGGCTGCCGCGCAACCGCATCCCCCGGTGGTTGAAGTGCGCGGGGAGGTCTACCTGCCTCTTGCTGCGTTTGCCGAACTGAACGAGCAACGTGTGGCGGCGGGAGAATCGACTTTCGCGAACCCACGCAACGCGGCGGCCGGTTCTCTCCGGCAGCTGGATCCTCGGGTGACGGCATCGCGGCCTCTGGCCACTTGGTTCTACGGTGTGGGTGAAGTCGAGGGACGGGACTTCGCCAGCCATGCGGAGGTGCTCGAGTGGTTGCGCGAGAGTGGCTTCAGAGTCAATCCACATGTACGGGGCGTGGCCACAGTCGATGAGATAGTGGCGGGTTGCCGGGAGTGGCAGGAGCGTAGGGACAAGCTGGATTACGACATCGACGGAGTGGTTGTGAAGCTTGACGACCGTCGTTTGCAGGCTGCCCTCGGCGCCGTGGGCCGGGATCCGCGTTGGGCGGTGGCCTACAAGTTCGCTCCTACCACGGCCCAGACCCGCTTGCTAAGAATCCACGTCAACGTCGGCAGGACTGGGGTGCTCAACCCCTGGGCGGAGCTGGAACCTGTCGAGGTGGGAGGGGTCACGGTAGAACGGGCCACTCTGCACAATGAGAACGATATCTGGCGGAAGGACCTGCGGGAGGGCGACCTGGTGATATTGCAGCGGGCAGGTGATGTCATCCCGCAGGTGGTGGCGCCACTCACCGATCTGCGCACGGGCGCAGAGAAGCCATTCTCAATGCCTGCCGAGTGTCCGGCCTGCGGCACACCTGTAGTGCGGACACCGGGAGAGGTGGCGGTGCGTTGCCCCAACCCGGAATGTCCCGGGAAGCTGTCTGAGGCGATCAAACACTTCGTCAGCAAGGGCGCCATGGATATCGACGGTGTTGGCGACAAGCTGGTCGATCGCTTGCTTAACCTGGGTCTCATCCGCGATGCGGCCGACCTTTACCGGCTAAAGACCGGTCAGTTGGCGGGTCTGGAGCGGCTGGGAGAGAAGTCGGCGGCCAACATAGTGCGGGCCGTGGAATCATCCAAGAATCGTCCACCGGCCAGGGTGCTCTTTGCTTTGGGTATCCCTCACGTCGGGGGTGAGAACGCGGAACTGCTCCTTCGGCGTTTCGGGAGTATTGAGGCCCTGGGCAAGGCCTCGGTCGACGAGATAGCGGAGACGCCGGGAATTGGGCCGGTCATCGCGGAGAGCGTGCATCAGTACTTCCGCGACCCCCGCAGTATCGACTTGATCTCGAGGCTGGAAGCGGCCGGTGTCGGCATGACCGCTGCTACAAGGGGTACATCCGGGAGCCTGCGGTCGGAGAACGATGAAGCGGCCGCGCAAGGAGGTGGACGGGGTGCGACCGGGGCCGCCGCATCTGGGCCGTTGGCGGGCAAGACCCTGGTCCTGACAGGCACGCTATCGACGTTGTCTCGACAGGAGGCAACAGATCTCATAGTCGGGGCCGGTGGCCGTGTTACGGGATCGGTCAGTTCGAAGACGGACTATGTGGTCGTCGGCGAGGAGGCCGGTTCCAAGCTGGTGAGGGCCCGGGAGCTCGGCATACCTTTGCTGGATGAAGAGGGGCTGCGCGCGGTGTTGAGCTCTTGACGGACCGTCTCCGGGCCGCTTCTTCCGACGTGAGTGGAGCGCTATTCCTCGACAGGGTTCCGCGGTGTCACGGTGAGAAAGCCGTCTTGCACCGTGACCTCCACCATCTTCTGCACCCGGGGCCGCCCTCTCTGGTCTCTGTGCAGGTGGCATATCACGGGGTCGAGCGACTTCAGGTGTTCGGCGGTGTCCCTTCCCATGGATAGCCAATCGGCTAGGGCAGCTTCGGGCTCGGGTGTCTGGATGGTGGCTAACCCGGAAGACCCGGCTGCGAGAGTCTCCAAGAAGACCGGGCCTTCACGGCGGGCCAACTCGCCCACAACCACCCAGCCGGGCCTCATATCTGCGGCTTTGCGGAATGTTCCGGCTCGGGCGGGGGTATTTCGCTTTGCCTTCAGCTGGACCGTGAAGGACCGCTCCCCGAGGGCCGGTAGGCCTTCGTCCGCGTCGTCAATGGCAACGATGCGTTGATCCTTGGGGAGGAGATCGATCAAGGCGTTGAGCAAGGTCGACTTCCCGACGTTCCCACCGCCGGTGATGAGCACTGTCCGTTTAAGTCCAAGGCAGCCGCTGAGGAAACGAGCGTGCCAGGGGCTCATCAGACTGTTGTCGACGAGACTGCGCAGGGTCAGATTGAGCACCAGTCGCTCTTCCGGTTCGACAGCCTCGATAGTCGCCTGGCTCGTGTTGAGGGCGAAAGCGTGTTTGAGTTGATACGCGTCGTAGGCCTTGACTAAAGACTGGGCCATCTGGGTCACCAAAAGCAGGTGGGCGCGTTCTTCATCCGAAGGTTCGTTCTCGGCGATGAGTTCGTCGGCGAGTCTCTTGAGGCCGTATTCATAAGCGGCCAAGATGCGCTGGCTGGGGGGCATCCTTTCCTCCGGGATCTCTAGACAGTTAGAGCCGCGCTTGGCACGTTGCGTACCATTTGTATCTCATATATCCTTGCAATCAGTCTGAACAGGGTCGCCGTGGAACGAGGCGGAGCTGAGGCGGCGAGGAGTCCATATCGGCTTGGGAATCGCGCTCTGTCTCTGGTGGGTGTTCAATCTCTCGTCTTGTCAAGGCTCCCCGATGGTTCGCCTGCTGTCGCTTGGTTGCCGGTCCAGTCGTTATATCGACCGGATGCAGGGACAAGATGAGGGGTCAGGGCATTCGGTGACCGTAGTGTGAACGCCGCGGCGCTGCAACCGTTCTGCGGCTGAGGAGGTCGTGGCGATGGATAACAACGTGAGTCTGGCGCTCCTTGCAGGAGGTCTGTCCACCCGCATGGGTGAGGATAAGGCCTTCGCTCCGTTCCGGGAGGGCACGTTGTTGGAGTGGATGCGGGATCGCCTTGCACCTCTGTTCAGACAGGCGTTCGTCGTCGCGCGCGACCCCTCGCGGTTCCATCACATCGGTCTGCCGATGATCAACGACGCGCTGCCGGAGATCGGGTCGGCGGTGGGCGTCTATTCGGCGGTGCTGGCCTCGCCTACAGAGAGAGTGCTGTGCGTGGCCTGCGACATGCCATTCGTGACCCCGCGTCTGCTGTGGGAGCTGGCTCAGGGGTCAGAGGGTTTCGACGTGTTCGTGCCCCGGCACCAGGGCTATCTACAGCCTCTTTGCGCCGTCTATGGCAAGGGCACGCTGGACGCGTATCGAGAGTTCATTCGTTCGGGGGGCAGGCGGATCTTCGACATTTATCCCGGTCTCAATACCGGCTATCTGGATATGGACGACGGGCGGCACGGCGATCCGGAGGAGCTGTTCGTCAACGTCAACACCCCTGAGGAGTTGGAGGCGGCTCGGAGCCGGTTGGGTGAGGACGGCGGAGGCTGGCGCGCGGCGCTCCAGCCCCGGATCCAGGCCTTCATGAACACCTGCCCACTTCCCGTCGTCTCCTTCATAGGGAAGAAGAAGTCCGGTAAGACGACGGTGGTGCTGGGAGTCGTGTCCGAACTGCGGAGCCGGGGCTACCGGGTGGCCGTCATCAAACACGACACTCACGGTTTTGAGGTCGACGTGCCGGGTACCGACTCTTACCGTTTTCGCGAGATCGGTGCCGAGGTGGTGGGCATCTCGTCACCCGACAAGTACGTCTGGCTGAACACCATCAAAGAAGAACGTTCGTTACAAGATCTGGTCCGACAGATCCGGGAGCCGGTCGACCTGGTCATCAGCGAAGGCTTCAAGAAGCAGGATGCTCCCAAGATCGAGGTGTCCCGGCGGGCGCGCAGTACTGAATTGGTGAGCACAGCTGATGAGCTCGTCGGCATCACAAGCGATCAATCCTTCCCCGACTACCCGGTCCCGAGATTCGGGCTGGATGATTTCCCTGGATTGGCCGACCTCATCGAAGAGCGTATACTTGTACGAGTATAACGGCTGAAACTCTCCGATCTTGAAAGAAGTCAGAAGTTGAATCCTCCTATGGGACATAAAGTCGACTACCTTCGCTTGTCGGTGACCGACCGGTGCAACTACCGCTGTGTCTATTGCATGCCACCCGAGGGAGTGCCGTTCAAACCCCACGAAAGCCTGCTCTCTTATGAGGATATGGCCTTCTTCGTGGAGAGGGCGGTGGAGATGGGGATCTCCAAGGTCCGGCTCACCGGGGGAGAGCCCCTGGTGCGCAGGGGGGTGTCCGACCTGGTTGGACTCATCCGTGCCACGTCGGGCATACACGGGATCTCACTCACCACGAACGGTGTTCTGTTGCCCCGCTTCGCGCATGAACTCAAGGCTGCCGGGCTCGACCGTGTCAACATCAGCCTGGACTCGTTGGATCCGGAACGTTACCGGCTCCTGACGAGGGGTGGCTCCCTGGACAACGTGCTCCGAGGGGTGGAGGCGGCACTCCGCGCCTCGCTCGACCCAGTGAAGATCAACGTGGTCATGATGCAGGGGCTACTGCCGGAACTGCCGGATTTCGTAGCCGTCACGCGAGATAGGCCGCTGCACGTGCGCTTCATCGAGTGGATGCCGGTGGGGGGCTGTGGGCCTCGGCTACCTGGTGATCTCCTGACCAAGGCTGACGCGATGGCCGTACTCGAGCGACTTGGTGCCGAAGGCTTGGGTAAGCCAACGCCCGTCCAGTCACCCGCAGGTTGGGGTCCGGCTCATTACTATCAGTTCCCCGGTCACCAAGGCACCATAGGATTCATCGGTTCGATGTCCGACCATTTCTGCGGGGAGTGTAATCGCCTTCGCCTCACGGCTGACGGACGGCTCAAGAACTGTCTCTTCTCCGACGACGAGGTGGACGTGAAGGGTGCTGTGCAGGCCCGTGATAGGGATGGCGTCCTTGCTTTGATTCAGGAGTCGCTCGACAAAAAGACCTTCAATAAGGATCTGATCTCTGGTTGGACGAGCCGGGGTATGTCACAGGTGGGAGGGTGACATGAATGATTCGCAATTGACTCATGTTGATGTGACCGGCGAGGCCCACATGGTGGACGTCGGCGGAAAGCAGATCACCCGACGGGCCGCACGGGCCGGGGCACGGGTATGGATGTCTCCCCGCACGTTGTCTCTTCTCGCGCAGCAGGCGCTGCCCAAAGGTGATGTCTTGGCTGTGGCCAAGGTGGCCGGCATCATGGCGGCCAAGCGGACGTCTGAGCTCATCCCACTCTGCCATCCCCTCTCTCTCACCCAAGTGGATCTGATGTTCACGGTTGCGGATGACGATGCGCGCATAGACATCGAGTGTGTTACCCGCACGGAAGACCGTACAGGGATAGAGATGGAGGCGCTCACCGGAGCCGCCGTGGCGGCTCTGACCATCTACGATATGTGCAAAGCCGTGGATCGAGGCATGATCGTAGGGGATATCCGTCTTCTGGAGAAGACCGGCGGCAAGGAAGACTATGTTCGGGACGAGGCGGCTTCCACTCCCCCTCCCGAGCATCCCGGTCCGGCTGCGCCGACGGGGGTAACCGGATGAGCGACACCACTCCGCGCCGCCCGCTGCGCGCGGCTGTGGTCACCCTCAGCGACAAGGCGAGCGTTGGGCTGCGCGTGGACGCTTCTGGCCCGTTACTGAAGGATCTTCTCAGCGGTTTGGGGTTCGAGGTCGGTGATTTGATGGTGATTCCCGACGATCAGGGGCTGATAGAAGCTGCGCTCATCAGGCTTGCCGAAGCGGGTGGCTTTGACTTGATCCTGACGACCGGAGGGACCGGGTTGGCGCCTCGTGACCGTACTCCCGACGCCACACTGGCGGTCGGCGACCGGGAAGTCCCCGGCTTCGCCGAGGCCATGAGAGCGGCCTCCCTGGCCGTCACTCCGCACGCGATGCTGAGCCGTGCGGTGGCGGTGATAAGAGGCAGCACTCTCATCGTCAACATGCCGGGTAGCCCGAAAGCGTGCCGCGAGCATTTTGACGTGATCGCCCCGGTACTCGACCACGCGGTGGAGACGCTCAGGGGAGAGGCGTTCGAGTGCGCTGCCTCTGAAGGCTCGTCAGGGTAGCGGGGTCCGCCCTCTAGGGCGTTGTATGCGCTGAGTGTTGGTCTTTGGCCTCTTTGGCGCGGTAGAGACTGGCATCCGCCTCTCGGAGAAGAGTCTCGGCATCCACCCCGTTCTCAGGACACGCGGCCGCTCCGAAGCTCACCTGCAGGCTGGCGAACGATCGACCGAGCTTGAAACGGGTCTTGTTGATGGACTCCGATATCCGGCGCCCGACCATCTGTATGGCGTTCAAGTCCGCCTCAGGCATGAGGATCAGGAACTCATCACCACCGAAACGGCACGGTATGTCCACGTCGCGGATGTTCATCCGCATGACCGTGGCCAGGTGGGTAAGGGCCGTGTCTCCCGCGGCATGACCAAATGTATCGTTCACCCACTTGAGGTTATCGAGGTCGAGCATCAAGATCGCGAAAGGATGCCTGTAGCGCTTGTAGAGCTCGACATGCCTCGCCAGCTCCGGCTCCCAATACCGGCGGTTATAGAGACCGGTCAGGCCGTCGGTGTGGGCGAGGCGATCCAGCTCGGCCCGCGCCTGGTGATGATATGCGGCCGTAGCGGCGGTCATGATGCGGTGCAGAGCCAGCCGAAGTATGCGGACCACCTGCAGTAGCTCCTGGTCCTGATGACGCAGGTTGCTCGCGAGCCGGTCCCAAATGGCGTCCTCTAAGGCGCAGAGACTATCGGCCAGCGAACCGATTGCTTCGGCCCCGTCTCGCTGAAGTTGACCCAGGCTCTCGGCCTGCTTGAAGTAAAGGCCGCCCTCTTCGAACTGCTCAAGGGCACTCTCATCGGTGAGGCAGCGGGTCAGTCCCTCGATCAGCTCGACGGATGTGCGGATACTCTCTTGCGTAGGGAAGCGCTCAAGGGCTTCGAGATCGTCGAGCTGGCCGACGAGACTGCCGAGCCACCTCTTGGTGATCTCCAATTTGTGAGCGTCGAGTATGGCGCCGGCCTTGGACATGATGGAGCGTCGCTCGAATCCGGCGGTTTCCCCCCCGGACGTCCTGGCCGGTTCCCCGCTTTCGTAATCGTTGTGCACGGGCTAACCCCTACGCTCACGATGCAATAATGCACACATTCTACAATCGGATCATGCTGTACCGCAAGGACCCGGGCTGATGCTGATAGTATTTTCGGATGAAGGCGGGTATTACTTGATGGTAAGTCCACTCGGCGGGCAGAGGGCGGTGGAGGTCGCATGCGAATTGGTTTCGATGCGCGTGAAGTGCGCTACCGGAAGGGTATTGCCACGTACTCCCAGAACCTGCTCCGTTGCTTCGCGGACTTGGGACTGGAAGTGGTGGTCTTTTGTGAGGACAGCCGCAAGGACATCATGCCGCGAAGCAGCTTCTTTGAGTTCGTAACCGCCAACATGGATCCTCTTGCCTCGTTCGGCCGATCCGGCTTCCGCGCCCTTGTCCAAAGAGCTCAGGTGGACCTCCTGCATGTGCCTAGTCCCTGGGCGCCCACGCCCATTCCGGTCCGCTTGGTCTCGACCATGCATGATGTGACCCCCTTCCTCTACCCACGCAGCGTACCGGCCACCCTCCGGTTGCGCTACAGGCGGCAACTCTCTGAGACCTTGCATCAGTCGCGCAGGGTCATAACCGTGTCGAAGATCCTCTTCTCGACACTGAGCATCTACGCGAGGGTGGATCCGGCCAAAGTCAGGGTCATCCACAACGGAGTCGCCGAGAGATTCTCGCCGCAGATGGATGGGGCAATTCTCGCGGCGGTGCGTCGTCGCTATTCGCTGCCGGAGCGTTTTGCCTTCTGGGCAGGCGATTTCCGGCCCGAGAAGAATGTCAGGTTCCTTCTCGACGCGTGGTCGAGGTTGGGAAGACGTCTGGCCGAGCTACCTACTCTGGTGCTCGCCGGTGCGCACAAATTGGAGTACCGGCAATTGAGAGACGAGGTCCAGAGGAGGAGTCTGCAGGACAAAGTCCTGTTCCCGGGATTCATCGGCGATGAGGACCTGCCCGCCGTGTACTCTGCGGCGGAGATCTTCGTGTTTCCGTCACTGGCGGAAGGTTTTGGGCTGCCCCCTCTAGAGGCGATGGCCTGCGGAACCCCGTGTGTCGTCTCCAATTCATCATCGTTGCCGGAGGTGACGGGATCCGCGGCCCTGTTGTTTGATCCGACTTGTCTCGAAGCTTTTGAGAACTGTGTCGCCCGAGTTCTGACCGAACCTGACCTGCGCGCGACCTTGAGAGAGGAGGGTCTGCGACGGGCGGGTGGTTTCAGCTGGACCAAGGCGGCGGACGAGACTCTCGAGGTCTATCGCGGTGCCTTAGGAGGATAGCCCTACCCAATGAAAGACCTGCGCGACTTCATCAGAATCCTTCGAGATAGAGGAGAGCTTTCGGTTGTCGAGACCCCGGTGGATCCCCTGCTGGAGATGACCGAGATCGCCGACCGGGTGGTCAAGGCCGGTGGGCCCGCGCTCCTCTTCAACAACCCCAAGGGGTACGCGTTTCCAGTCTTGATGAACCAGTTCGGCAGTGCGGAACGGATGTGCTTGGCGCTGCGGGCCGGGTCGTTTGGGGAGTTGGCCCGACGAGTGGAGGAGCTTACCGCTCTCGAGGTGCCCGGCAGCACCTGGGACAAACTGAGAGCCCTGGCTCGGCTCAAGCAGTTGGCGGGTCTGCAGCCGACCTTAGTCAAGCGGGGTGCCTGCCAGGAAGTCGTACTGACAGGCGATGAGGTCGATCTCGATCTGCTTCCCATCCTGCAGTGTTGGCCGCTCGACGGCGGCCGCTATATCACGCTCCCGCTGGTCTTCACCCGCCATCCGGTGACGGGCGTCCGGAACGTGGGTATGTACCGTCTGCAGGTCTTCGATAAGCGCACTACGGGAATGCACTGGCATATTCATAAGGATGCCGCCGAGCACTACCGGGTTGCTCGGGAACGCATGGAGGTGGCCGTCGCGATTGGGACGGATCCAGCCTTGACCTATGCAGCCACGGCTCCATTGCCCGGTGCCATAGACGAGATGCTGTTCGCCGGCTTCTTGCGGGGTGAGGCCGTGGAACTGGTTCAATGCCGGACGGTGGACCTCCAGGTACCGGCCCGCGCTGAGTTCGTCCTTGAAGGGTATGTAGATGTGGACGAGAGACGCACTGAAGGCCCCTTTGGTGACCACACGGGCTACTACTCGCCGGCCGACGAGTATCCCGTTCTGCACCTCACGGCTCTCACCCATCGCCGCGATCCTGTGTATTCCACCACCATCGTGGGGCAGGCGCCGATGGAGGACGCGTACCTGGGCAAAGCTACTGAGAGGCTGTTCCTGCCTCTGATGCGTCTTACCCTTCCAGAACTGGTGGACCTCGATCTACCCAAGGAGGGCGGTTTTCACAATTGCGCTCTTGTCTCTGTGGAGAAGCGCTACCCGCTGCACGCCCGCAAGATCATGCACTCACTCTGGGGAGCCGGCCAGATGCAGTTCTGCAAGTGCATAGTGGTGGTGGACGCGGACGTCGACGTGCACGACTACGGGCAGGTGGCCTGGCGGGTGTTCAACAACGTGGACTGGAAACGGGACGTGCTGGTGACTGAGGGGCCGCTCGACGTCCTGGACCATTCGTCGCCACAGCCTCTGTGGGGAGCGAAGATCGGCATTGATGCCACGGCCAAGGGGCCCAGTGAAGGCCATCACCGAGAGTGGCCTCAGGATGTGGCGATGTCGGCGGAGGTGAAGGCGCGCATCGACGCGTTATGGCCGACGCTCGGACTGGACGGCCCGTCGGGAGGCTCAAAGAGCCCGCACGCCGGTCGATCGGGTGCCGTCCCTGCGGAAGAGCGGGCCTGCGACGGGAAATAGGACGGTGGCGTGCTGATCACATACGTCCGTCGCTTCGCCAGCTTGGTGAGGTTCGAGCATTCCATTTTCGCTCTGCCCTTCGCCTATGCCGGTGCCTTTCTGGCCGAGATGGCCGTCCCCGGTTTCTGGCGCATGTTCTGGATCACCGTGGCGCTGATCGCGGCGCGCAGTTTTGGCATGGCGATAAACCGGCTTATCGACGCGAGCATTGACGCTCGCAACCCCCGCACAGCGGGCCGCGAGATCCCCTCAGGACTGTTGAAGAAGTGGCAGGTGTGGATCTTCACCCTGGCGTCACTGACCGTTCTCGTCGTGGCGACCTTCAATCTGCCGGTCATAACCCGCTACCTATGGCCCCTGGTCATCATCCCCATGGTCGTATACCCATACACCAAGCGGTGGACGTGGCTGTGCCATTTGATCCTTGGCTTGGCCGACGGGTTGGCGCCCGTGGGCGCTTGGGTGGCGGTCACCGGCACGGTCCCTTGGCAGGCGTTTCTACTGGGGTCAGGTGTCGGTCTGTGGATCGCGGGGTTCGACGTCATATATGCGTTTATGGATACTGCTGTGGATCGGGCTCAGTCACTGCATTCCATCCCCGCCGACTTCGGCGAGCGCGTGAGCCTGTGGAGTACCCGGATCTTTCACTTGCTTGCTATCGTTCTTCTGGCTCTGACCGGCTGGGTGCAGGGAACGAGCTTCGTCTACTATCTTGGAGTGGGCATCTGCGCTGTTCTCTTGTTCTACGAGAACTGGTTGATGCGAAAGGCCGACTTGGAGAAGGTGGGGGTAGCCTTCATGACCATGAACGGCATCATCAGTGTGGTCTTCATCTTCTTCACGACTCTGAGTCTCTTCGTGCCGTGATTCGCCACGCTGACAGCCACAGGCCTGAAGCGGAGAGCTTTCAGGGGGTGTCCCAAGGCGGCGGGAAACCCGGGCGAACCACGGATGCCTCGCCTGACCCGGGCAGAGTCAGGCAGATGTTCGACGGCATAGCCGGTTCGTACGACCGGCTCAACGATGTCATGACGGCGGGTCTTCATCACCGCTGGCGCGAGATGGGGGTGATGTTGGCCAGGGTAGGGCCTGGTGCGTCGGTTCTGGACGTCTGTTGCGGCACCGGAGATTTCGCCTTCGCGCTCAAGAAGGCTGTGGGCCCGGGAGGTCGTGTCATCGGGGTGGACGTTTCCGAAGAGATGCTCGACGTGGCGCGCGAGAAGTGCGGTAAAAACCAACTCTACGTGGAGTTTCGGACCGGAGATCTACTCTCCCTGCCCTTCACCAATGGAGTGTTCGACGCCTGCACGGTGGGTTTTGGCGTACGCAACGTGGCCGATATCCCTCTCGCCTTCAGCGAGATGCGCCGCGTGTGCAGGCCTGGAGGTAGAGTCGTCTGTCTCGAGATCACCCAGGCGCGCATCCCTGTCTTCAAGCAGTTCTACAATCTGTGGTTCGACCATGCCGTGCCCCGGCTCGGCAGGCTCGCCGCGCGGGACGAGTCCGCGTACCGCTACCTGCCTGCGTCGGTAAAACGCTTCCCTGGGCCGGATGAGCTCAAGACCCTGATGGAACAGGCGGGGCTCAAGAACGTACGCTACGAGATACTGGCAGGGGGGATCATAGCCATACATCACGCGCTCGTGTGACCCATCCGGGATCCGGCCGCCGTCAAGGGCAGCCGTTGTTGCGCGTGCTAGACTCCAGTTATGCTGGTTTCCCATTGCATCGATCCTCTTGCCGCCGTAGAAGGGAAGGTCACCGAAGGAGAGCGCCTCTCCGCCTCAGACGGTGTAGCTTTGTTCGAGTCGTCGGACCTTCTGCGCGTCGGACGCCTGGCCGATCGGGTCCGTCGCGAGCGAGCGGGCGATGAAGTCTACTTCGTTGTCAACCGGCACATCAACTACACGAACGTGTGCCGGAATCGCTGTCGGTTCTGCGCCTTCTCTCGGGCGGAAGGTGAGGCGGGGGCTTATACGCTCACCGTCGCTGAGGTTCTTGCCAAAGCCCGGGAAGGTCTGGCACAGGGTGCGACTGAGATTCACATCGTCGGAGGGGAGAACCCGTCGCTGGCCTATGAATCCATTCGGGCGATGATAGCCGGTATACGGGAGATGGACCCGGTGGTCCACATCAAGGCCTTCACTGCATCGGAGATTGCGTGTTTCGCCGACATGGAGCGGGTGACGCCCGAGGAGGTGCTGCGGGATCTCAAGGCGGCGGGGCTCGACAGCATGCCGGGAGGAGGTGCGGAGATTCTGCGTGCCGAGGTGAGGCGGAAGGTATGCCCGGCCAAGATTTCCGGAGAAAGATGGCTTGAGATCCACCGGTCTGCCCACGGTTTGGGCCTTAGAACCAACGCCACTATGCTTTATGGGCACGTGGAAACTTATGAAGACCGGGTGGATCATCTGCTGCGTCTTCGAGAGGCGCAGGATGAGACCGGGGGGTTCCAGGCCTTCATCCCCCTGGCTTTCTTGCCGAAGAACAGCGCCTTGTCATACCTTCCCCCTACGACGGGAGCCGAAGACCTGAAGACGATGGCCGTTGCCCGTCTGCTCCTCGACAACTTCCGCCATATCAAGGCTTACTGGGTCATGACCGGGCTGAAGCTGGCCCAGATAGCTCTCTTCTTCGGGGCCAACGACATGGACGGCACCGTCGTCGAGGAGGTGATCTCCCTGATGTCGGAAGCGGGGCATGGGCAGGCCGTGGCTAAGTCCGAACTCGTCCGGGTCATCCGTGATGCAGGGCGGATACCCGTAGAGCGCGATGCTCTCTACGGGGTTGTGAGGCGCTATGAGGGTCCGGCAAACGTATCATGACCGTCCGGGTAGGCCACATCCGTTTTCTCAACTGCTATCCGCTCTACTACGGGTTGGAGCAGCGAGGCCTGCTCGCAGATGGTCGCACGGAGGACCGGCCGGGGCGTCCGGGCGTCAGGTTCTACCCCGGAGTCCCCACCGATCTCAACCGGTGGTTGGCGGAGGGCAGCATAGATCTCGGTCCAATCAGCTCCATTGCGTACGCCCGTAATCACCGACGGCTTCTCCTCTCGCCGAATGTAAGCATCTCGTCGTCTGGGGCGGTCGATAGCATCCAACTGGTGACGCACCGGCCGCTCACCGAGATCGGGAGCGTAGCTCTGACCCGCCAGAGCGCGACCTCTGTGGCTCTTCTGAAGACCATCTTCAAGCTCCGTCTGGAGCAACAGGTGGTCTATGGTGACTTCGACGGCCTCCTTTCTACAGCGCTCGACAGGTACGACGCGGTGCTGCTCATCGGCGATCAGGGTCTTGAGGCTCTGCATTTTCCCGAGCCGGGTGCTGTCTGCTATGACCTGGGCGAGTTGTGGAAGGAGTGGACCGGGCTGCCTATGGTCTATGCGGTCTGGGCGGCTCGAGAAGACTTCGCGAGCTCAAATGCCGCAGAGCTCGTTTCGGTGGAGCAAGAACTGGCGAAGTGCATGGATTACGGTCGAGACCACCTGCCTGAGGTGGTCGATTCGGCCCTAGGGCTCTACCGCTTTGACCGTGAGAGCATGGCTCGGTACTTTGCGCTTCTTCGCTACGATTTCACCGAGGAGTATCAGAAAGGGTTATCGCGCTTCTATGAGCTGGCCTATGAGGCGGGCGAACTGCCCGAAGTCCCCGAAATGCGCTTCATCGATACCCCCGTGCGGCCGGCTGCCGACGCCACGGTGACCCCGTGAGCCGGTTGACCGAACGAGAGGCTCTAGAACTGCTGGGCTCGCGCGACCTGTTGGGAGTGGGGGCGCGAGCGCACGAAGTGCGCGAGCGCCTCGTCCCGGGTCCGCTGGTCACCTTCATCATCGACCGCAACATCAACTACACCAACGTGTGTGTCGCCGGCTGTCGATTCTGCGCTTTTCACTGCGCCCCGGGGGCTCCGGAGGCCTATGTGCTCCCATTGGAGGTTATCCACGAGAAGATCCAGGAGACCGTAGACCTAGGTGGCACCGGCATCCTGATGCAGGGGGGTCTACATCCCGACCTGGATGTTGCGTACTTCGAGGAGCTCTTCAGCTCTATCAAGGAGCGTTTCGAAATCACCATACACTCACTCTCGGCTCCCGAGATCGTTCACATCGCCAGAGTGAGCGGCTTGACCGTGTCTGAGACCTTGCGACGGCTCAAGGCGAGCGGTCTTGACTCGCTGCCGGGGGGCGGCGCGGAGATACTGGTAGACCGGGTGCGCCGACAGGTGGCTCCAGGTAAGGCCGACACCAAGTCCTGGCTCGCCGTGATGGCAGAGGCTCACCGGCAGGGCATCATGGGGACCGCTACCATGATGTTCGGCAGCGTGGAGACCGTCGAAGACCGGGTGGAACATATGCGCGTCATCCGCGAACTGCAGGACGAGACTGGCGGGTTCCGGGCCTTCATTCCGTGGAGCTTCCAATCGGGAAACACGGCTCTTGAAGGCACGACCGAGCAGGCTACCGCGGTGGACTATCTCACGACTCTCGCGGTGTCCCGCCTTTATCTGGACAACATCCCTCACATACAGGCATCATGGGTGACACAGGGGCTGAAGTTGGGTCAGGTGGCTCTGCGGTTCGGCGCCGATGATCTGGGAAGTACCATGATTGAGGAGAACGTGGTTGCGGCCACCGGTGTGCGGGCGCGCGTCAATAGCGAAGACCTTGTGTATGCCATCCGGGGGGCGGGCTTCACGCCGGCTCAGCGCCGCACCGACTACAGCGTGGTGCGGGTATTCTGAAGCGCGGAGGGCCGTGGTGCTGGAGCAGCCTCGCGGGCCGAACCGGCGTCGGTGCCCGTCGTGCAGAGACGGATGTATCATATGTCTTCGCCGATACTGATGGAGAGAAGGGGCGATGAGAGAAGAGGGAACACTTAGAGTCAAGACGGGTCTTGCCGAGATGCTCAAAGGCGGGGTCATCATGGATGTCACCTCGGCCGACCAGGCGCGAATCGCGGAAGAAGCGGGCGCCTGTGCGGTCATGGCCTTGGAGCGTGTCCCCGCCGATATCCGGAAGGAAGGCGGCGTGGCCCGCATGGCCGACCCTGAGAAGATCGTCGAGATCCAAGAGACGGTCAGCATACCGGTGATGGCCAAGGCGCGTATCGGCCATTTCGTGGAGGCTCAGATCCTCGAAGCCCTCGACGTGGACTACATCGACGAGAGTGAGGTGCTCACTCCGGCGGACGAGTCCCACCATATAAACAAGTGGAAGTTCAAGGTGCCGTTCGTGTGTGGTGCCACGGGATTGGGCGAGGCCCTGCGCCGCATCAACGAGGGCGCCGCCATGATCCGCACTAAGGGAGAAGCTGGGACGGGCAATGTCGTGGAAGCGGTACGGCACATGCGGACTATAATGGGCGAGATCCGCAGCCTGAGTTCCATGAACGAGGACGAGTTGTTCCGCGCAGCTAAGGACTACCAGGCCCCGTACGAACTGGTCGCCTGGGTGGCCGAACACGGTGCACTGCCGGTGGTCAACTTCTCGGCAGGGGGTATCGCGACTCCGGCGGACGCCGCCCTCATGATGCAGTTGGGAGCCGACGGGGTGTTCGTGGGTTCGGGTATCTTCAAGAGCGCCGATCCGAGCGCTCGTGCCAAAGCTATCGTCGAGGCCACCACTCACTATCAGGATCCCAGCGCGCTCGCTCGGGTCTCCCGAGGGTTGGGTGACGCCATGCCGGGCTTGGAGATCGGTGCTATGCGACCTGAGGAGCTCATTCAGCATCGTGGCTGGTAGCGCCTTGCCGGTTGTCGCAGGGGTGGGCGGCTCCAAGCCCGAGCGCTTGGCCGAGGAGCGGCCGCGGATCGGTGTACTGGCCCTCCAAGGGGCTTTCCGCGAACACCTCCGCATGCTGGCCGAGCTGGGTGCACCGGCGAGAGAAGTGCGCGTTCCGGGAGACCTGGAGGGCTTGGAAGGTCTTGTGATCCCCGGCGGGGAGAGCACCACCATGGGTCTCCTCATGGAGACGGGCGGGCTGCTTGCGCCTTTGAGGGAGTTCGTTGTGAAACACCCCGTTCTCGGAACGTGTGCCGGTCTGATCATGTTGGCTAGAGAGACGGTCGACGGGGAGCAACCGCTGCTGGGAGTCATGGATGTCACGGTTCGCCGGAACGCTTTCGGCCGGCAGAACCGCAGCTTCGAAGGATCCGTTGAGTTGAGTCTGAACCCTGACTCCTGTGAGGGCTTCCACGGCATCTTCATCCGTGCTCCTTGGGTGGAGAGGGCCGGCCCCGATGTAGAGGTGATCGCCCGATTGGACGATCGGATCGTGGGGGTCCGGCAGGACCGGATGATCGGGGTTGCCTTTCACCCGGAGCTGGGGCATGACACGAGGCTGCACGCATACTTCCTGGAGTCGGTCGCGGCCGTCAGGCGTTAGCTATCGACGATCGGCTTGCTTCGCGTAGCCTGTCTCTAGGTAGAATCCCTGCAAAACTAGCTGTTGCCCGGTGGCTCAAATGACGGCTTGGGCTTCGGGTTGGGTGGACCAGGTGATATACTAACGAGCTGGTGTGCCTCAGCAGCCCGCCCGCCCATTTCTCGTCGCAGCCCGCTGGTCGCGCACACCTCACAAGCCACTGCTTCAGCCAGCAATAAGGAGGCTCAGCTTGATCCGATACGACGCAGACCAAGCGGCGTTCTATCGGGAGAAGTTGGTCAAGAGGGTTCAGGCGGATGTTCGCGATTGCTACCAATGCGGCAACTGCACCGCCGGCTGCCCGGCGGCCTTCACCTTTGACTACACTCCCAACCAGGTGATGCGGATGCTTCAGGTCGGCCTGGTCGACCAAGTCTTGGACTCGAAAGCGGTGCAGCTGTGCATCCAATGTCTTACCTGCACGGCCCGTTGCCCACGCAACATCGACATCGCCGGCATCTTCGAAGACCTCAAGACCATCGCCACCGCTCAGGAACGCGATCTGCCCGAGCATGTCAAGACCTTCAACAAGACCTTTCTAGACGCGGTGGCTCGCTTCGGTCGGCTCCCAGAATTCTATGATATGGCGATGTTCTACATGGGGACCCTGAATCCCAAGATGGCGTTGGGCAACGTAGGTCTCATGGTCCCGGTGATGACCAGGCGGAAGATGCCGTTGGTGCCTCGCAGGGCCAAGGGTGCCGATGAAGTCTCTCGCATCTACAAGAAGACCATGGAGCGGGCTAGAGCCCGGGAGAAGGCTGAAGCTGAGGCCCGCAAGAAGGCCGCCGAAGGCGCCGCGGCAGCATCTAAGGCCGATGCGGCTCAAGGTGGTCAGGCTCAGAGTGCCGCCAAAAGCGAGGTGGCAAAATGACCCTTGCCTACTACCCCGGCTGTTCTCTACAACACTCCTCCGAAGAGCTGGATCACTCAAGCCGCAAGGTGCTCGAAGCTCTCGGGGTCGATTTCAAAGAAGTGCCGGACTGGACCTGCTGTGGCTCCACTCCGGCCCACATGATGGACCATCTGCTCGCTCAATCTCTGGCGGCTCGCAATCTGCGCCAGGCGTGCGAGGTGGGAGACGAACTCATAGCTCCCTGTCCCTCCTGCTACCAACGCGAGAAGAACGCCGCTGTCGAGATCGGGGAGAGCGATGAGTTCCGAGCCGAGGTCAACGAGATCCTCGACAAGCCCTACCACGGCAATGTCACCTGTTACTCACTCCCCGAGTACCTCATCAACTTCGTCGGTGAGGAGAAGGTCGCCTCCCTGGTCAAGGTGGACCTCTCTCAGCTCAAGGTGGTGCCGTACTACGGCTGTCTGCTGGGCAGGCCAAATGACATGGTCGGCGAGACGAGTCCGGAGCAGCCGATGATGATGGACCTGCTGCTCCAAGCCGCCGGCGTCGATGTCAAATGGTGGAACTACAAGACCGAGTGCTGCGGCGCGAGCGTAGGTATGCCGAAGGAGGAGATCCAGCGCAAGCTGAGCGGCAAGGTCCTTGAGCAGGCCCTGGCTGCCGGGGCGGAAGCCGTCGTGGTCTGCTGCCCCCTGTGTCATGTGAATCTCGATCTGAAACAGGGTCAGATCAACAAGGCCCTTGGTACCGACTACAAGGTGCCCATCCTCTATCTGCCGCAGGTGTTGGGTCTGGCCTTCGGGATGAGTTTTGAAGACGTCATGTTGCAGAAGAACATCGTGGATCCGCGGCCGCTCGTGAAGCGCGTCATCGCTGAGGCGGCCGAGGTCAAGGCTGAAGAAGAGCGGAAAGCGGCGGAGAAGGCCGCCAAGGCCGCGGCGCGTGAAGCCAAGGCTGCGGCGGGTGAAGCCGCGGCGCCTGCAAAGGCCGCCGCCGTCGCCACGCCTGGTGCGGACGAGGAGGTGACGCCATGAGGATAGGCGTCTTCGTCTGTCACTGCGGCAGCAACATCGCCGGGACGGTCGACGTGGCCGAGGTGGCCAAGAGGGCTCTCACCCTCAAAGACGTGGTCCACGCCGAGGACATCATGTATACGTGCTCAGAACCGGGGCAGGCCGCCATCCAGAAGGCCATCCAGGACAAGAAGCTCGACCGGGTGGTCGTCTCGGCCTGTTCGCCGCACATGCATGAGGTCACCTTCCGCCGCTGCGTCGAGGGGGGCGGCCTCAACCCCTACCTCTTCGAGATGGCGAACATCCGTGAGCACTGCTCCTGGATCCACACCGACATGCCGGTGGCCACCGAGAAGGCCTGGGACATCGTCAAGATGGCAGTGGCCAAGGCCCGCCGCCTCGAACCTCTCTTTTCCAACGAGGTCGACATCAACAAGGATGTTCTTGTCATCGGCGGTGGAGTAGCCGGCATCCAAGCCGCCCTCGACCTGGCCGACGCCGGCCTCAAGGTCACCATCGTCGAGAGGCAGACCACTATCGGCGGGGTCATGGCCAAGTTGGATAAGACCTTCCCCACCATCGACTGTTCGGCCTGCATCCTCACGCCACGCATGGTGGACTGCGGCCAGAACGCCAACATCGAGCTCATGACCTACTGCGAGATCGAGAAGGTCTCGGGCTACGTTGGCAATTTCACCGTGGACATCCGCAAGAAGGCCTCCATGGTCGACTGGAGCAAGTGCATCGGCTGCGAGATCTGCGTGCAGAAGTGCCCGTCGAAAGCTCCCGACATCTTCAACGTCGGGCTGGAGCCGACCAAGGCCATCTACATCCCCTTCCCGCAGGCGGTGCCCAAGCGGGCCGCCATCCAGACCGAGTACTGCCGTTACTTCCAGACCGGCAAGTGCAGAGTATGCGAGCGGGTCTGCCCGGCTGAGGCCATCGATTTCGAGCAGAAGGACGAGATCGTCCAGAAGCAGTTCGGTGCCATCGTCGTCGCCACCGGTTTGGACGTCTTCGACTGGGAGACCGGCTACCCCGAATATGGGGGCGGCAAGATCAAGGACGTCATCTCCGGCCTGCAGTACGAGCGGATGCTGAACGCCTCCGGTCCGTACGGCGGGCACGTGCACAGGCGCTCCAATGGTGAAGACCCGAAGACGGTGGTCTTCATCCAGTGCGTGGGATCGCGCGACGAATCGGTGAACCGGCCGTATTGTTCCAGCGTGTGCTGCATGTACACAGCGAAGCAGGCACTGCTCACGAAAGATCACTGCGGCATGGATGTGGAAGTCTACGTCTTCTACATCGACATCCGCGCCACCGGCAAGGGCTACGAGGAGTTCGTCAAGCGGGTCCAGACCGAGTTCGGTGTGAAGTACGTACGGGGGCGGGTTTCCAAGCTATATGAAGACAACGGCAAGGTGATGGTGCGTGGCGTAGACACTCTGCTCGGTGAGCAGGTGGAGGTGGCCGCCGATCTGGTGGTCTTGGCGACCGGCATCCAAGCGCCCGAAGGCGCCAAGGAGTTGGCTCAGAAGCTCAACATCAGCTACGACGAGTTCGGTTTCATGAAGGAAGGCCATCCCAAGCTGCGCCCGGTGGAGACCAACACCGCAGGTGTCTTCCTGGCCGGTGCTTCGCAGGGGCCCAAGGACATCCCGGCCACGGTGGCCCAGGCTTCCGGTACTGCCTCGAAGGTCCTTGGACTACTTGCCAAGGACAAGCTCAAGACCAGCCCGATGATCGCCATAGTCGATCAGAAGAACTGCGTATCGTGCTGGAAGTGCATCGATGTGTGCCCGTTCAGCGCTCCCGAGAAGCAGGAGCAGCGCGACGGCACGTTCAAGAGCCACGTGATCGAGACTGTCTGCCAGGGCTGCGGCGTGTGCGTCGCCACCTGCCCGGTGAACACCATCTCGCTCAAGGGCTTCCCAACGGACGCGATCCTCGATCAGATCGCGGAAGTCCTCCAATCATAGAGAGGCGGTGAAGATGGCTGACACAAAGACAACTCAAGCCAGCGGCGCCGCCTCCGGGGCTGCACCGAGCACGAGTGCCGCGGCATCGGGCGCGGCAGGCGATCGTCCTGTCAAGATCGTGGGCATCGTCTGCAACTGGTGCAGCTACGCCGGTGCCGACACCGCCGGGACGGGTCGCTTCAAGCAACCCCCGAACCTGCGGCTGGTGCGGGTGCCCTGCACGGGCCGTATCGACCCGCTGTTCGCGCTCAAGGCCTTTGAGAAAGGCGCCGACGGCGTGCTCATCAGCGGATGCCACCCGGGCGACTGCCATTACTCCGAGGGCAATTACTATGCCCGGCGCAAGTTCGAACTGCTGGAGCGGATGATCCACTACCTGGGCATCCCCAAGGAGCGCTTCAAGTGGACCTGGGTTTCGGCCTCCGAGGGCCAGCGCTGGCAGCAGGTAGTCACGGACTTCGTATCCGGGGTGGAGAAGCTCGGTCCTCGCGAGGGGAGGGCTTTATGAGTAGGCAGGACCACATCCGGGAGTTCGCGGCCAAGGCGCTCGCCGATGGCCGGGTGGACTACTTCATCGGTTGGAAGAAGGGTCACAACGCGAGCGAAGTGATTCCGGCGTTTGTGAAGGATCCGGCGGACGTGGAACAGCTCATCTGGAACCCTCTCTGTCATCACAACTTGGTGACCTTCATCAAGCGCAATATGCCCGACCCGGTCGATGCCAAGATAGGCCTCTGCGTAAAGGGCTGCGACAGCCGCACCCTGGTCTCGCTGCTCCAAGAGGAACTGGTGGACAAGGAGAAGCTGTACGTGGTGGGAGTGCCCTGCGACGGCGTCGTTGACCGGCGCAAGCTGGAGAAGGAGTTCGCCGACGAGCTCGTTGATGTAGCGTTTCCGGAGAAGGGTAAGGTGGTCGTCACCACCCGCAAGGGAGAGACAAAGGAATTTGCCCAAGCCGAGGTGTTGCTCGACGCCTGCAGCCACTGCCGCTACCCCAACGCCGTCTACGCGGACGACGTGGCCGGCCCGTTGGAGACCGAGCCCGATCGAGAGGGGACCAAGCCCGACTGGAGCGACATCGCCGACTACGAGAACCTCTCCGACGACGAGAAGCAGGCGACGTTAGAGAAGGTCTACTCGACGTGCGTGCGCTGCTTCGCGTGCATCCACGTGTGCCCAGTGTGCGTGTGCTGGGACAAGTGCGTGAACCGCTCGCGGCAGCCGGAGCTGGTGGCCCAGAAGGTGGGCGCCAAGGAGAACCTGCTCTTCCAGATGATCCACATGTTCCACGTGGCCGGCCGCTGCACCTCGTGCGGCGCCTGCGACAGGGCCTGTCCGGTGGAGATACCGCTCCACCTCTTGCACCGCAAGATGAACAAGGAGATCTACGACATGTTCGGTTTCGAGCCGGGTACCAAACTCGACGAGAAGCCGGTGTTCCAGTTGTTCGACCTCAACGACCAGTTCGGTGACTGAAAGGAGGGACGATGGCGATCAAGTTCCTGAAACAAGACCAGCTGCCGGCCTTCCTGGGCTACCTTGCCGAGAAGGCGCGCGTGGTGGCCCCTGTCAAGACCGACGGAGTGGTTCAGTTCGAGCCTTGGACGGCGGGTAAGGATGTCGAACTCGACGTACTTCTCGCAAAGCAGTCGCCAAAGGAGTGGGTATTCCCTCAGACCGAGACGTATCTCAAGTTCCAGTACAGCACCGTTGTGCCGGAACAGAGCGACGAGGGCGAGGACGCCGCCGAGGGTGCCGTGCCGCATGAGATGATTGAGGTGGAGTCTCTGAACGAGGCGCCGACCCAAGTGATCTTCGGTCTGCGGCCGTGTGATGCCCGTGGCTTTGTGCAGATGGACCAGGTGTTCGGCGGTTACGGCGGCTTCTACTTCGATCCGCTTTACAACGCGCGCCGGGCGGCGACCACGTTGCTCGCGGTGACCTGCCGCGATCCTAGGTCGACCTGCTTCTGTGCGGCCCTTGACGGCGGCCCGGCCGGCACCGAGGGCGTGGACGCGCTCTTTACCCAGGTTGACGGTGGCTTCACCGCGGAGCCGCTCACCGAGAAGGGCGAGACGGCGCTGGGATTCTCCGGCTTTGCCGATGCCACGGATGCGCAGACCTCCCAGGCGGATTCGGTGAAGTCGGAGGCGGTCACCAAGGTCGACGCTCCCTTCACCCTCGAAGGCATCCGCGACAACCTGCACGACAACATCGAAGACAAGGGCTGGCACGATCTGTGCATGCGCTGCATCTCATGCGGTACCTGCACCTACGTGTGCCCGAGCTGCTACTGCTTCTCGATCAACGACGAGCTGGTGGAAGCGAAGGGCGAGCGCTACCGCGTCTGGGACAATTGCTTCAACCCTCTCTACACCGAGGAGACGTCGGGTCACAACCCGAGGGCGCAGAAGTCCAACCGGTTCCGCAACCGCTTCAGCCACAAGTTCTGGTACTACCCCGACAAGTACGACAGTCTGCTGTGCTCGGGCTGTGGCCGCTGCATCATGCACTGCCCGACCCGCATCGACATCCGCGAGGTGCTGCAGGTGATGGGCTCGCCGCGCGCGGCGGCGAGCGGCGAGCCTACCGAGGCCGAAGGGAAGGAGGCGTAATGGCTGATAGCGGCAAGACCTGCCTCACCCTGGACGACGTGGTCGCGGGCGCAAGCACCGCTCGGGCAGGCAAGAAGGCCGGCAACTCCTATCTCCCCGAGGTGGCGACGGTCATCGAGATCATCGAAGAGACCCCCACCATCAAGACCTTCCGTCTCCGTTTCGACGATCCCGAGGTGCAGAAGAACTTCAGCTTCATGCCCGGCCAGGTGGGCCAGCTGGGCATCTTCGGCGTGGGCGAGTCGACCTTCGCCATCAGCTCCAAGCCGAGTGAGAAGGAGTACATCCAGTTCTCGGTCATGAAGGCCGGTGAGGTCACCAAAGCGCTTCACAACCTCTCCGTGGGGGACAAGGTGGGCGTTCGCGGTCCTATGGGCAACGGCTTTCCTGTGGATGAGTGGAAGGGCAAGCACATCCTCTACGTCCTAGGCGGCATTGGAAGCGCCGCCCTCAAGGCCACCATCGAGTACACCCTGGAGCATCGTGCCGACTACACCGGCATCTCCATTCTCTACGGGGCGACGCACCCCACCAACTTCACCTATTGGTATGACGTGGAGGAGTGGCAGAAGCGCGACGACATCGAGCTGGTGCTCACTATCGACCGGGAGTGTGACGGCTGGCAGTGCGACGTGGGCATGGTGCCGACGGTCCTTGAGCGGATGGCTCCGAAGCCTGAGAACACCATCGCCATCACCTGCGGCCCGCCCATCATGATCAAGTTCGCCCTCATCAGCTTCGAGACGCTGGGCTTCACCCCCGAGCAGACCTACACCACCCTTGAGAAGCGTATGAAGTGCGGCATCGGCATCTGCGGCCGCTGCAACGTGGGCCCCAAGTACGTATGTGTGGATGGGCCGGTGTTCTCGCTGGCGGAGCTCAAAGAGCTGCCGGACGAGTTGTAGAAGCTTTGGGGCAAGAATGATCGTTTCCTTAGGGGGCGCCGAAAGGCGCCCCCTTTGCTCACCTTGAGGCCACGGGAGGTGTCGGATGACGTGATGAGAGCATCTGAGCTGCCTATACTAGTAGACTACTCTGAAGCGGAATCTCGGTCCCGTGCCGGCCGCCCCGCTCCGTCGTCCGTTGTCGTAAAAATAGCGCTGCTATCCGCGCCTCCGGAAAGTGTACAGAATGCCCTTTGACATCTCCCAGGTGGAGACCTATCAATGGGTGCTCTCCATCGTCAGCGGCATGGTGATCGGCATGTCCAAGGCCGGGCTCACGGGTCTGACGCTGATGTTCATTCCGCTTATGGCGCTCTCCTTCGGGGGAAAAGCCTCAACCGGCATCCTTCTCCCCATGCTGTGCGTGGGCGACATCTTCGCCGTCGCGTGGTACCGCAGGCATGCGGAATGGCGATACCTGCTCAAGCTCCTTCCCAGCGCGGTGGTCGGCATCGGCGTGGGTGTGGCAGTGGGCGGAGGCTTGTCCGATGACTCGTTCCGGCTACTGCTGGGCGGCATCATCATGGTGCTGCTGGGGATGATGATCTGGCAGGACGTCTACAAGAAGGAGACCCACTACCCGCAGGCCTGGTGGTTCGCAGTCTTGGCCGGGCTGGCAGCGGGCTTCACTACCATGATCGGCAACGCCGCGGGGGCGATAACGTCCATCTACCTCCTCTCCATGCGTCTGCCCAAGAACGCCTTCATCGGGACGGCGGCCTGGTTCTTCCTCGTCGTCAACCTACTGAAAGTCCCTCCGCAGGTGATCTTCTGGGAGAACATCAGCGCTAGTACGCTGATGTTCGATGCCATCATGATTCCCGCGATCGCTGTCGGGACCGCCATCGGTATCATCGCGGCCGGCAAGATCCCCGAGAAGGCGTATCGTGTCTTCGTCATGGTCATGACCGGGGTAGCGGGATTGCTGCTGCTCGTGCTGTGAGGCTGGAGTGCTTCGGCTTGACTCGCTGCAGAACGATGCTGCAGGGAGCGAGTAGCGGGTGCGCCGGCGGTAGAAGCGGGTCTTGGCCTGCAGGGAGGCAATCGTATCCACCGGGATTGCATATCATCACGGTGCCCTACCAGAGGCTAAAGGAAGTGGTCACCGCTGAACGAGATGGAGCACGTACCAGTGGGGTTGCGTACTGACGCCGCGGGTGGGCAGAGGAACGAGGAGTTACGGGTACACCTCGAGGCCTTGACGGTGGACATCGAGCTTCCCATCAGGATCTTAGACGCGGGCGGCTACACAGTGGAGGCCAGGGCTTCGATGTAGTCGTGGGCGGTGCAGACGACTCCCAGCATGGGGAGGGTGTTCTTCACGCAGTAGTCGTGCGCCTCGGCGCTCGAACCGTGGCAGCAGTCGGCCAAGGTCCAGACGGCGTAGCCTCTGTTGCAGGCGTCGCGGGCGGTGCTCTCCACGACCCAGTTCGTAGCCAGGCCGGCCAGCACCACGGTGGTGATCCCGCGATTGCGAAGGATGAGGTCGAGCTCGTTGTAGATGAACGCGCTCGTGGAGAAGTTGGCGATCTCGATCTCATCTTCCATAGGCGCGAGCTCGTCGATGACCTGGGCACCCCACGTACCTCTGATGAACGCGTTCGACTGTACGAGACCTGCGGCAAGCGGCGCCGGGATTCTGGGAACCTCCGGGTAGCCCTTTCTGTGGCTCGCATTCACATAGGCCACCAGGACCCCTCTGTCCCGGCTGGCCTGGAGGGCGTCGCGCAGTCGGTGGATCGTCCCCGACGCGGCGATGATTCCGGGGAGCGGAGTGGACACGAGGCCACCCGGCTTGACCAGCTCGTTCTGCCAGTGCAGGATGAGAAGTGCACTTGTCCTGGGGTCGATGCCGTCCAACAATTGGGTGCTCCTACGTCTATTGTATAGATCCATACTACTACACGGCCGTGTCGCAAACGTGACGAGGCCGGCCGTGAGGAACGCCGGTGGCAGCGATCGCGGGTCCCCTCGGAAACCCTCGCCCTCGTTCTCGAAGACGAACGCCACGTCGCTCCGAACGCACTGGCCGTGACGGTGATGGACCGCCAGTTCTATCGATTGACGTCTCACGGCCTGGGTCATGACCGACCGGGTAGTCTACAATCTCAGTCCCAACGACAAGGTGAAGCGCAACCGTGTCGCGCATTCTTGGATGCGCGACACGAGCGTAGCGAAGCTCCAGGGAGGAGAAAGGCACGTGGGACGCCGCGTAGGGACCGTGGTGAGAGGGATCCGCATCCCGATAGTACGCAGAGGAGATGCCATAGACGAAATGGTCGTGCAGGGCGTTATGGAGGCCGCTGAGGAGGAGGGCTTCCTCATCCGTGACCGGGACGTGGTTGGGATCACTGAGTCGGTCGTGGCAAGAGCGCAGGGCAACTATGCGACGGTTGACGCCATAGCCGCCGACGTGAAGGGCAGGTTCGGCAGCGGCACTCTGGGCGTCGTCTTCCCCATATTGAGCCGGAATCGATATGCGATCCTGCTCAAAGGCATCGCACGTGGTGCCGAACACCTGGTGCTGCAGCTCAGCTATCCATCTGATGAGGTTGGCAACCAACTCTTCGACCCGGATCTTCTCGATGCATACGGCATCGATCCTTGGGCCGACCGGCTGTCGGAAGACCAGTTCAGGCAGTCTTTCGGCGACACCGTCCATCCGTTCACGGGCATTGACTACGTGGCCTACTACCGTTCGTTGGTGGAGGTGGAGGGAGCCGGCTGCACCATCCTCTTCTCCAACCACCCCGAGACTATTTTGGAGCACACCAAGAGCGTTCTCACCTGCGACATCCATACCCGGGTGCGGACGAGGCAACGCCTGCTGGCCGCCGGCGCGGAGACCGTCTACGGATTGGACGACATTCTGTCGTCTTCCGTAGACGGTAGTGGCTACCACCCTGAATACGGCCTGCTAGGGTCGAACAAGGCCACCGAGGAGACCGTGAAGTTATTCCCCCGCGACTGCCAGCAGGTGGTCGATCGGGTGCAGCAGCTCTTCGGGGAGAAGACCGGGAAGACGGTTGAAGCCATGATCTACGGCGACGGCGCCTTCAAGGACCCGGTGGGGAAGATCTGGGAACTGGCTGATCCGGTGGTGTGCCCTGCGTGCACCTGTGGTCTGGTCGGCACTCCCAACGAAGTCAAGATCAAGTACCTGGCCGACAATCAGTTCGCCGGACTCGCGGGTCGGGAGCTGCAGGAAGCCATCACGGGGCAAATCCGAACCAAGAAGGCCTGTCTTACCGGGGCCATGGAAGCGCAAGGCACCACGCCCCGGTGGCTGACGGACCTCATCGGTTCGCTGTGCGACCTCACGTCCGGCAGCGGCGACAAAGGTACCCCGGTGGTCCACATCCAGGGGTATTTTGACAGCTTCGCCGAGGAGTGACACGAGCGGGCGATGAGTAGCGCTGTCAACCTGTCAGAGGAGAAGAAGGTTCGTAGGTCAACAATGGAGGCCCTGATGGAGAGCACTCAGCAATATGACTTCCTGCTGGATCTGGTGACGAAGAGGCGCACCGTTCGGCAGTTCAAGTCCGACCCCGTACCGGATGAGTACGTCATGAAGATTATCGAGGTGGCGCGCTGGGCCCCTTCGGGTTTTCACACTCAACCCTGGGAATTCGTGGTCATCAGAGACCCGAACGTCAAGGCCAAGATCGTGGCCGCCCTCGATGAGTACGGTCCGGCCATCAAGGATCCTGCGAAGAATGATACTCCGCGGGCCGGCTTCCGCGACGCGCCGGTCTTCATCCTTGCCCTGTGCGACTGGCGGGCCAGAGTGGGTCTGCCGTACGCCCCGCGCACCATAGAAGAGGCCGCTCCCTTGTATCAGTCCAGCATGGCCAATGCCTTCATGCTGATGCACCTGGCGGCTGCCTCCCTGGGGCTGGCCTCCCAGTGGTACACCTCCGCCTCGCGTCCCGACGCCGAGCGCGCCATCAGGAAGATCGTGGGCATCCCGGAGACTCTCACTATATACGACATGATGGTGGTCGGCTATCCGGCGGCTACGCCCGGCTCCAAGATCGTCCGCGATCTCTCCGACATGGTGCACCACGACGCGTGCGGCGAGCAGGATTTTCGCACCGACGAGCAGGTCGAGGAGTACGCGCGCGTCACCAAGGCTTGGTGTATGGGAGAGCACTGAAAAACGGTGTCGGCGACCGAGGGGCTGCTCCCGTGCTCCAAGGTCCATCCAAGATATGACTGTAGCCGGCATGCCCGTGTGCGACCGTCGATACGACCGAGACGCGGGCTCCGGGTCGGGGGACTCTCACCCGCGCTCTGGGTGGTCCTAAAGAGCGAGGGAGGGAGCAGCATTGAGTACCCCACGAAGGAGCTGCAGGGGTTGGTGGGCGACCATTCTGGGCGCTGCAATATCGGGGATGGCGATCGCAGCCTGTGCGCTGTCACAGTCTGGAGCGGCAATGGCGGAGGCGCCTAAGGCCACCAGCGCCACTGTGGTGACCATCCCCATTGTGACCAGCATTGCCGGAGATGAGGCGCAAGAGGCAAAGGACCTCTGGGATGCCACTCGTAGGTCGTCAGTGGAGGAGGCGGCGCGCGAGCTCGATTTCAAGGTCTTCTGGCTGGGGGAAAGCTTCGGCGGTTATCCCCTGACCGAGATCCGAGTGAGAAACAACAGTCTCTATCTGTACTACAGGTTCGATCCCTCCTCGGCCGAAGCGGACGCTGCAAATTGGGAGGGGTTCTTGATCAGAGAGTTCTCTACGGCGGCCAATGCGACTCACATCGGCGACCTCCGAGCGGCGTATCCAGTCATCGGCCACAGCGCCCCTCACTCATCGGGCTACGAGGTAAGGAGAGGTGCGGGGCAGAACCGTTCCTTGATTATGACGCAACGTAAGGGCACTACGTTGATGATGACGATGTTCGTCGGTCCTGATCCCGCTGCTCTTGCACGCGCCGCCGACGCTCTCAGGGAGGCGGTCCGATGACGCCCCTTATCAAGCGTGTGACAATGGCGGCGGTTTTGGCGATAACAGCACTTCCGGCGGTCCTCTTCGCGGGAGTGGCTCAAGCTGATCCCTCCTACAGTGCGGCGTCATGGATTGCCTCACTGAGCTACGACGGCAGGGACAACAACGACCGGGGAGAGGGCTGTTTTCCTGTCCGCGGTAGTTCCGGCCGTCTTATCAACAGCTACCCGGTCTATTGCGCTTACAACGGGTACGGTACGATAGATGTCGAAGACGCCAGCGAGACCTATGTTCCGTACTACATCGGTGGCAGTGCGTCCGGACGTTCTTGCGAGGGCAACTGGATCAGTTCCTCGCACCCCAGTAACCAACGACCTGCGCTCTACTGGAGACAGCGTGATCTCTCGACCTCCGCATGTCCGAGTTGCGGTCGGTACCACGGCGGCTGGCACACCTATGAGTATTGGCTCTACTACGCGGTGAACCCCACCGACTACTGGTTGTATCCGCAACACGAACAGGACTGGGAGAAGTACTACATCTACTTCTGGTGCGATCAGCCGGTTGTGGTGCGGCTGAGCAATCATCACGCGTTTCTGAGTTTCGACTGGGCTCAGTTCGAATTGGACGGTCTGATCGAGGGCTGCACTCACTTGAAGCTAAGTGTTGAGGGGGAGGGCGGCAAATGTGGCTCGCACGCCTTCGTCTATGACAAGAACAACCAGGATGGGGTCCGGATCAGATACGACGGATACATCACCGCGAGAAATGGCACATTGGTCTATGGCGATGGCACCATCCAGCCATGGACCGTATTCTCTAACGATCCCTACGCCCGTGGAGTGACCTCCTACAGTCTTGCTCCGCAGACCTACTACAAGGGAGACCCTGAGATGACCGGTAGCGCAGAATATTCGAGCGGCATGCCGGCACCCTGGAGGCGTACTGACTGGGACTCCCCGCCCGGCCCGTACTGCCTTTGGGGCTTGTAGGTCCCACAGGAAGGGAGGCGCATGTGAGACGGACGCGCACGAGGAAACTGAGCCGCGCCCTTGCTCCCGCTGTCGTGGCTCAACTGCTCGTCCTAGCCGTCTCCGGGTGTGGACTACCGGCGACAGAGTGTTGCTCAACCTCGACCGCGATCGTTACCACCAGCGAAGTTGGGTCTACGGTGAGCGAGGTGACCTCCACAGTGACCACCGGCTCGACTCCGGTCTACCCGACGGCGAACGCTTTGCTCGGGGAACTCCGGGAGATCGCAGCTAACTCCGCCTTCACCGTCTACTACCTGGGGGCTGAGTGTCACGGGGCGCCCATCGTACGCGTCTCCGCAAATAGGGAGAGTGAGCACCTCAGGGTGAGCATCGGGTACCGTGAGCCCCGACAGGGCGACGTGCTGATTCTGAACCTCTGGGAGTACGACTCCGAGGAGATACCGGAGCACGAGAAGCCGTACGCCGACTGGGATTTGGTGAGTGGAGTAGATCTGGACGGCCGCACCGACAGGATCTACCGGGGCCCAAGCGCTGCGGATATCCTCTACTTCGTGACCCAGAGAGAGTCGACCGAAGTAGTGTTCATGGGATTTACAGACACGGCGGGCTACATGAGCGAGGAGCGACTTGCCGAGATAGCCGGGCTCCTTATCCCCGTGCTTTGACGTTCTCCGTCGGCATGGGCTGCCTGCGGAGCGGGCCGTGGGCTACTTGATCTCGTCCTCCGCTGGCCCGCCGTCCATGCGGGGCCGGATGACCTTTCCCTCTTTCTCTGGCGCGAGAACGAGCGCCTTGCGCGCCGTGATGATCTCCTCGGTCAGTACGGCATAGGTGAATCTCTCGCGTCCCATGAGCTCGCGCCACGCGATCTGGATGCCGTCGCCCTTCAGTCTCTGTTCGCGCACACAGCGCAGACACCTGCGTCTCTATCCACCGTCGCCACCTGCCCTCCACGAACCAGGACTCGAATGGGTGAGCCTCCGGCATTGCCAGCGTAGCAGCAAATAGATCGACACACGACCCGAGGATACGGTCGCTGGGGCGCGGCTCTTGCGAACGCGCCAAACATGAGCTAGCTTCGTGTAACCGCTACTAACGTGGACGACCTTGGGGGAGCAACATGGCTGAACCTGGTTGCGGAAGCTGTCCTTTTCGCTCTAAGTACGATCAGAATCCCCGTTCCTTCCTGGGGAGGTTCTGGCGCTGGCATATCAACTTCTGTCCTGGGTGGAAGGGGTACTTCACTTCTCTGCCCGAGGAAGAGAAGAACGCGCTCGCCGAACAGTACGGATTCAAGAAATATCGGTAGCGAACACTGCCGGCACGTGCAGGAAGTTGCCTGTCGGCCGTGCCGGTTCCGGCGTTTGGCCGATGCCTGCTCGTAGATATGCGGAACGTGGGTTCTTGTCTGGATGTGACACGCCCTTCTGCAGCCTGCTCCCCCAAGAAGATCGATTGTCCTCCAGTGAGACCCGACGGCGCTGTGACGGAGTAGTACATAGTAAGACGGACTAGTACATAGTAATAGAGATTCACAATCTAAATACTTGACAAGCGTTGGATTGTCACCTAGGATGGACTTGGGTCCTGAGATTGATCCGACCCACTAGGGTGGGTGCGCCGAAGGCGCCGCGTCCGCGTTACTCAGTGTTCGAACGATCTGTAGTCCGCAAGCGGCAGGAAATGGTCCGCGTGTCTACTCCGGAGGAATGCATGAACACCATAATCGTCAACAAGGAGCTCTGCACCGGATGCAAGAGGTGCTTCCAGGCCTGCTTCATCGATATCATCAAGTGGGACGGGACCACGAAGAAGCCCGTCGTCGCGTATCCCGAAGAGTGTGTGCAGTGCATGTTCTGCGAGCTCAACTGTCCAGAGGGTGCTATCAAAGTGCATCCGAAGTATGAGTCGTACCTGTTCCCACGCGAGAATTTGGTCTGACGAGGAGGGAGAGATCATGACCGAACGCATGACCACGGACGTCCTTGTCGTCGGGGGCAGCATCGCGGGTCTGGCAACCGCCATCACGGCTAAGGAGCAAGACCCGGGGCTGGAAGTCACCATCGTGGAGAAGTACACCAGCGGATATGCGGGCAAGGCCAATCGAGGCGCGGGTATCATGTTGATGCTCGGCGACCATTCGCCCGAGGAGTTCGCGCAGTTCTACCTGGAGCATATCGGCCTGTACCTGAACAACCAGACCACCCTCCTTAAGTACGCGAGTATGTTAAACGAGGGAGTCGAGGCCATCGATAGGTGGTCGGGCAGGGTCGATAAGGATGCGTCTGGGAAGTTCCGGACGCTCAAGTGGTCCTCTAAGATCGTGGGCGAAGATCAGGCCGGCAAACCCATATTCGACCAGAATGTTCCATACCCGTGGACGCTCGCCGCCATCGATCTCGATTACGTGCGCGAAGTGCGCAAGTACGCGCGCAAGCTTGGCGTGAAGTTCGTCGACCGGGTAGGGATGGTCGATCTGCTCACCGATGCCGGCAAGATCGCCGGCATGGTGGGCTATGACATCGATAGCGGCGAGCAGCGTGTATTCGGCGCCAAGTCGGTAGTACTCGCCTGCGGTAACCAATGCTGGCGTGTGATGCCCATGTGGTCGGCTGCCCGGGGCGAAGGTGTGGCCGCCGCCTTCCGGGTGGGTGCCAAGTTCGCCAACTGCGAGTTCGGATCCTTCTACAACTGGACCAATCTCGACCACTTCGAGTCGGACATGGGTGTGGAATACGCACTCTACAACGACAAGGGCGAGAACGTCGGCCTGCCGCTTATCAAAGAGGTGCATCCGGACATCAGCGCAGATGTCTTAGCCGAATGGTACAAGCAGACCCTCGCGGGCAACGGCCCCATGCACTACCGGCAGAGCGAGAACCCGTTGATGCCTAGCCTCACTTCGGTCCTGGGGAGTCAGGCGGTACACAACCGGCCCTACGCCGACCGCTTCTGGGGGTATCTGTTCTTCAACGCCTTTTCGCAGCAGACCAACGACCACGTGGTGCCCGGCTTGGTGGGGGAGTTCGGCGGATTGTGGGTGGACGAGAACATGGCTACCACCATTCCCGGGCTCTTCTCCGCGGGTGACCTCTGTGTCCAGGGCTCCCGGGCGTGGGGCGCCACGGCGCAGCCGGGGCGCCACCGCGGTTCCGGCATCGGATTTGCGACCTTCTCTGGTCGCGTGGCCGGCCCGTCCGCCGCGGCGTATGCCGCCGGGGCGGAGGCCTCGTCCCTCTCTGATGAGCAGATCGCAGCCATCGACAGGCGTGTGACCGCTCCGCTCAGGGGCAAGGGCACCATGAAACCCCTGGAGATGGTGGCCGAGATTCAGAAGGTCATGCAGCCTCTGGGCAACAGTCTCTACCGTCATGAAGAACGCATGAAGAAGGCTCTGGCCCGCGTCGAGGAACTCAAGGCGATGTTGCCCGAGCTCAAGGCCGACGATCCTCACCAGATGTTCGGAGTGAACGAATGTGAGGCTACGCTGCTCTGCGCGGAGATGTTCTTCAAGACTTCGCTCGAGCGCAAGGAGTCCCTAGGCTGGTTCCTGCGGGAGGACTACCCCGAGCCGAGCAAAGACGGGCTGCAGTGGATCACCGTCGAGAACAAGGACGGCGAGGTATCCGTCGGCAAGGAACGGGTGCCGCTGGAGACCTACCCCTACCAACCGTGACAACCGTGATTGCCGACTACGCGTTCCATGGAGGATAAGACCATGTCGCACAGCCCAGAGAACAAGCCAGAACTGCGGCCTCTGCGCTCGGATGAAGAGGCTTTGCCCTATTCCAAGTACTACTATCGGCCGGTAGCCCCGCCGAATCCCAAGCTCATCGAGATCCTCAACCGGGGCCCCATGGACCCAGCGAAGGCGCTTCTTCCTGAGAACATCAACGATCTTCTCGACCCCGGGCACCACGAGGTCGAGACCGGCTACTGCATCCTCGACAACGGCGCCGGGTATGTGGCCGTGAACAACGTGTTCCCCGGATGCACGGTGGATATGATGAGATGGTGGTTCGCCTGGCACGCAGCCGGACCCGGGTTGCGATACAAGATCTGGTTCCCGCCGGGACACGTCACCATAGCGGTCTCTGACCAGGCGTATGCCAAGCTGCACGACCCCGACATACCCCTTGAGCAGAAGTCGCAGAACATTGATCACTTCGTCCGCGAAGACGTCGGCGGTGGGGCGGAGGACATTATCATCAGCTTTCTCGATCCGCAGCAGATGGGCTTCGACATGAGCCGTTTCCACGAGCCCAACGTGCTCGCCGTGTTCGGCGGATATGGAGTCTCGGAGTCGGTCGAGCACCGGGGCATGAAGGCTCCGGCCATCATGTGTCATTTCTGCCGGGCCATGGAGGGTGGCGTGGAGTTCCGTACCCGCTTCTGGATGGGTTATCGCATCAACAAAGGCATGGCTATGTGCACGCTTCCTCCGGGGGTCCGCATACCTGTCGAGGCGCCCATGGGCCTCGCCTACCACAACGTGATGGAGTACTCGAACCTTGCGTCCTTCTTGCCGGAGATCTACGCGGAGATGGGCCCGGCTATATAGGCTGCACAGACGGAGCTGTTTCTCGGCCGATGCGACCTCTTACGATATCTCAGCTTGAACGCGAGACCGGCGTAGGGCGCAGCGCGATCTACTACTACATCAGCGAGGGATTGCTGCCGCCGGCGCAGAAGGCTAGTGCTACTCGAGCCGTATACAACCAATCACATGTTGATCTCATCCGGGAGATCGGGAGACTGAAGGGTGAGGGGCTGGGCCTCAAGGACATCCGGGACCTCCTGAGAGAGCGTGTCACAGTGGCCACCGAATCAGACGTTGATCTGGTGGCCCGGCAGAGTGAAGCGACTAACACGGCCATCGTGCAGGCTGCGGCCCGGTCCTTCGCTCAACGTGGGTATGAGAAGACGCGCATCAGCGACATCTGTAAGGAAGTCGGGATCACTGCTCAGCTGTTGTACTCTCACTTTCGGAGTAAGAGGCATCTCTTTGTTGCCTGCTACGAGGTCTACTTCGAATGGATGCATTCCAAAGTGGTTCCGCCGATAGAGGCGACGGCAGACTCGGCTGCACGCATGGCCTGGCGCAACTGGGCGTCCTACGGTATCCGTGCTCTCAGCCCGGATCTGCAGGCGACGGCACGGGTGGAGGCGATTCAAGACGAGGGCGAGCTCCGCGCCTTGGTACGGGGAGTCTACGAGCGGATTCTCGAAGGCACAAAGCAGGAGCTGACGGCAGACCGGAGAGCAGGTCCCAACTTTGACCTTTTCGACGACGAGTTGACGGCGTACGCATTCCTGGGTGCGCTGGAGAATATGCAGATGCGGGAGTCCTGGGACGACCGTTACACGAAGCGCGACGTCATCCGCAACCTTGTGGCCATGTTCCTGGCCGTGCGTGCTGCCTACTCCGGCCGGGTGGATTTGACAACGGACTGGGAAGCAGTGGCCGCTCTGGTTGATCTGCTGGCCACGAAGCACCCAGGGTACGAAGAGGTGGTTGGTCAAGGGTCACCGTGACAGCAGCCAAGATCCGTTAGATCAAACAGGTCAAACGCAGCGGACCTCGGGCACCATGATGGGCCCGAGGTCCGCTGCGTTTTCTGAGGCATGCGCGCATGCGCGATGTTACGGAGCCCGCAGCCCTGGGGCTCGGGCTCCGCTCGCACCTCTACTACAGTGTGTTGCCCAGCTTCCAGCCGGCCTTCGTCGCGTCGGGCATGACCGCGGGGCTATCGCAGTCACCGATGGTGTAGATTTCAGCCACCTTGCCTTCTGCCTTCTCGGCCAGATCCTTGTTGGGCGAGAAGGGCAGTACCGGAACGACGGTATCGGCTTTCAGCAGACGGGTCTCACCTTCCTTGGTCTTGATGGTCAGACCCTCCTTGGTTATCTTTTCCAGTTTGACTCCGGTTAACCGCGGGATGCCCTTCTTGTCAAACCAGTAGAAGAGACGCGTCTTGCGTTCGGGTACCAACCACGCCCCCATTTCATCGTCCTCCGTGACGATGGTCACGTCGCGACCCCGCTTGATCAGATACTCGCCCAACTGACAGCCCTGGATCTCTCCGCCGATGATGACCACCTTCTTGCCCAAGGGCATCCAGAGCTTGGTCAGTTTGCGAAGCGTTTGTGGCCCCACCAGGGAGATGAAGAACTTGAGCATCTTATACAGTTCGTCGGTCTTGACGACGTTCTTGAGCTCGTACCCGGGCACGTTGGGCTTGGTGGGTATGCCGCCGGTGGCTACGACCAGCGCGTCGGGATTCTCCTCCGCCAGAGCCGCATCGTCGAAGCGCTTGCGCAACTTGATCTTGACCCCGTTCTTCCTGACCTGAGTGCGGAAGAAGTCCAGGAACTTCGGGAGCTCCTCGATCTCAAAACCCTTGACCATAGCGGCGAGTGCCACTGCGCCGCCGAGGTATCCGCCGTCCTCGTACAGAGTGACGTCGTGCCCGCGAGCAGCGGCTACGCGCGCGGTCTGCATGCCGGCCGGACCGCCGCCCACCACGACCACCTTCTTCTTGTTGGCGGCCGGAGGCTCCATCTCGTACGATTCAGAGCCGAAGCAAGCGTTGATGCGGCAGTAGCGTACTTCGTTGTAGTTCGTGTTGCAGGTGCCGCAGTGCGTGCAGGGTTGGATGTCTTCCAGCCGGCCTTCGCGGACCTTGTTGGCCCAGTTGCTGTCGGCGAAGAAGCGGCGGTTGATGCCGATCAGATCGGCTTTGCCCGAGCGGAGGATCTCTTCGCCGGAATCCTGGTCGATAAGACCCACCGTCATGACAGGGATGTTGACCACGGACTTGATGATCGGGGCCAAGGGGACCTGGGCAAGCGCCCCGTTGTGGCTCCAATCCAGTTCCTTCGGGAACTCGCTGAGCGGGATGTGCGGCTCAGGGTAGAACATGTTCTCCTGGTTGTACGAGCCCTGGTGCATACCGGCCCAGTGGGAACGCACGTGGAGCGAATCCACGCCTATCGACTCGTAGATCTTGGCGATCTGCTTGGCCTCTTCGATGCTCAAGGCTTCATCGCCGGGCAGCCCTACTTCGATGGCGTTCATGAGGATCTGCACCGGGAAGTCCTGGCCGCAGCGCTTCTTGATCTCCTTGATGACGTCCACGATGAACCGGGTGCGGTTCTCCATGTTCTGGGGGCCGTACTTGTCGTCGCGTTTGTTCCAGAACCGGGATAGGAAACTATGGAAGAGGTGGTCTGCGGCCGCGTTGATCTCGATGCCGTCCCAGCCCGCCTTCTGCAGACGGACGGTGCCGGAGGCGAAGCGGTCGACCAGTTCCTCGATCTCATCAATGGTCAGAATATGCGGCGGAGTCTCCTCGTGAACGTCAAATGGTGAGGGATAGGTCACCGCGGAAGAGGCACAAGGTTCGGCGATGAGAGCATAGATGCCGCCCCAAGGACCCCTGTGATAGAGCTGAGTGAAGATGGGGACTCCGTACTTGTGGACCTCAGCCGACAGCTCAGCAAGGTTGGGGATGTACTTGTCGTCGTCTATCCGGAAACGGCGGTCGCCCTCTTCCAGAAGCGGCCACTCCATGGCCGGAGTCTCTGTGATGATCAGGCCTGCGCCGCCCTTCGCCACTGCTCCGTAGAAAGCCTTGGCGAGAGTGCCGACGCGCTTCTCACCCGACTCAAAGAAGTAAGTCTGGGCCGCCGTTTTTACTATACGGTTCTTCAGTTGCACCTTGCCGATGTTTGTCGGTGAAAACAGGTGTTCATAACGGGTCGCCACTCTGGAGCCTCCCTCTGCGGTGATCATTCCTTCTTCGCGGACCCGATAGCCGCGTTCTTTCTAGAAAGTATACGGGTAACTAGTCATATTGACAGCGGAGAACAGGCTCGAAGGGCGAGCCTGTTCTCCGCGCCGCTGTTAGTGACCGAGCCCTATCTCACCCAGGTTCACATCTGTGCTGGTATCGAGGGAGTCGTAGTTCACGGAAGCGAATCCGTCTGCCTC